>Ga0315907_10001068_pt1 | contig 37640 bp, 35 predicted proteins | sample LakEriMetagenome_3_FD_203525 | JGI IMG/M metagenome (GOLD analysis project Ga0315907, IMG submission 203525) | Freshwater fungal communities from buoy surface, Lake Erie, Ohio, United States - Buoy 12 MA123 | ecosystem: Environmental > Aquatic > Freshwater > Lake > Lake biofilm | place: USA...
AGTTGATCAGTTGACCAGGATGATTCCCCCGCCGAGATCTGCATCTTATCTGGCCAACTAATCAACCGATCAACGGGTCAACTCTCCCCGGCTTCGTCTCGCGCAGCGATGACGTGCCTGACCTCATATCGAACTCAGACCAGCAGGGACGCTGGTCCCTACCCATGAGGCAGCGAGGGCAGCACGCGGTGCTGCCCCTACCTCCGCGCGCTTCAACCCGCGACGTAATCCACCACCAACGCCTTCTCCAGCGCCCCGCCGAGCATCGCCACGAATTCCTGGTGAGCCGGCTCGTGCAGGTAGTGCTTCTCCAGCGCCTCCTTGGACGCGAAGGTGAGCGTGAAGATATGGGTGAAGCCCTGGTCCAGGCCTTCCGGGCTCACGTTCGTCCCGTGCTCGAACGCCTGCACCGCCGGGAGCTTCGCCGGCAACGCCGCAAACGCCTCGATGATCGCCCGCACCTTGGCGGCCGGCGCGTCAGCCTTGAACTGAAAGAGGACGATGTGGCGATACACACCCTGGGCGGAGGAAGAACTCATGCGAACAGCGAGCCCAAGCCGGCCCGCCGCGTCAAGCGCTGGACGGCGCGGAATAATCACCGCACCCTAGTAAGAATCAGGGTACAAAAAGGCCGGGGCGTCGGGTGACGCCCCGGCCGGTGCCGGACTGCTGATCTCGTCTCACCCCCCGCCCCTGGCCACCGCCTCGCGGGCGGCGCCCAGGGTTTGTCGGAGATACTCCGTGACGACCGGGGCCGTCGGCCATTTCCCCGGCCGATCGTAATCGGTCCGGAAGAGGCACCGGAGCTTCGGGGCCTTCAGCGGCTCCAGGTCCCGGAGGAGGACCCTTGCCCGGGGGAGGTCCCGGTCGAAGCTTCGGCAGAGCCCTTGGGCTCGCCGCCTTCGCCGGTCCCACTCCCGCTGGAACCGCTGCTGGTCCGGAGCGTCGGGCCCTTCCCCTTGGGGCGGCCGCAGCGGCTGACCGAGTTCCAGCTCCGCCGCGAGCTCGACCGCTTCCGGGGTCTTGCTCGGGTTGAGCCGGAGGACCCAGTCGAGTCCGCCGTACCGGAACTCGATCCGGTAGTCACCGGTTTCGTTCCGGGGAACCAGCTCCGGTTCCCGGACCCCGAGGCTCTCGAGGCTATGTTTGTGGATGATGACGAGTTGGTACTCGCTGATTTGCATGTTGGTTGCTGGGTTGGTTTTTTTGGGTTGGCAGCGCCTCGCGGGATGCGAGGCCCTGTAACCATTCCCCTCCCCGGCCGTGCCCGGAACGCTTCGGCGATTGTCGCACGAACCAGCGTACCGTGCGGATCGTCGCGCGGACCAGCAGGGACGCTGGTCCCTACCTGAGCGCGAAGGGTATTCGCGAGCGGTTAGGGGATGGCGGTTGGCGGTCAGGCCGAAGAGGCAAAAGGTGCGCTCGACTCAGTACTCGATGCAGCACTCTGTACTCCGTACTCTGTCTTGCAGGCAGGGCTGACTGTCCCGGTCGGCCGTAAGAAATCGAGATGAGAAGATGGCCCTGATCGGGTGGTCTGCCCCCGATGTCTACTAAGGCATGATCCTTCATCACGCGGCTTTTCTTTCGCCACGTTGCCAGTGAACCTCCGAGCATGCATTTAGTCTACCTCGATGAAAGCGGCGACCCGGGCTTGGTGAACTCTCCGACCAAACACTACATCCTGGCTGGGTTTTCCGTGCACCACGGTGATTGGTCGGCGTTGGATTTCCGGCTCCGCCAGTTTCGCGTGACGATGTTCGAACGCTTCGGCTATCCTGTCGACGCCGAGCTGCACGCCTCCGAATTACTGGGCGCCGCGCCCTCCCTCCATGGGGTCAGCCGATCGGATCGTCTGCAGGTCGCCCGACAGTTGGTATACATGCTCTCACGCTGCACGGAGATACGGACTTTCGCCTGGACCACCCATAAGACGAACGAAACGGTCGTGGAGACGGTGGCCGGCCGGGCCATGGCAGACCTCACCACGTGGACCCGAGATGGACGCATCGGACCCCGCACGCCCTGCAGGCATGCGAGTTTTCTCATCCTCCATGACGCCGCCCCATCCCAACCTTTCAAGGCAGTGCCTCGGCCCGACCAACTGGTTGGCCACCCCGTCGGGTTATCCTCTCGGCACGACCGCATGATCCAAGTAGCCGACATGATCGCCTACTTGGTCCGACAAAAGATCGCGCCCAACCGGCATGCCCTGACGAACGGCTATGTCACTTTATGCGATAAACTCGCCCCGATTTCCTTGGGCTGGGACAACTTCGGCTAAAAGGAGGAAGGCCGCCTTACGGCGGCCCCCTATTGGCATCATTCAAGTCCTCTTCAAGGGCTGTCCTGATGCACCCACATGTAAGACGCATAAAACAGCCCAGTCAATCCGCCAGCGCTAGGAAAATCACCTAGACGCTCATGGCGGGGCGAGCGGGCAGGTTTAGGTATATTGGAAACGGAATCCACTCCAAGCTACCCACTCCCTAATCCCTAGCACTGCCCCTACCCATGCGCGGAGCGCGCGATGGGAGACACCAGCCACGCCTCATGCCCTCGTGCCCTCCTTCCCTCCAGTCCTCGCACAGCCCCCTGCCCCGCCCGATCGGCCCATTTCACGGGGCTTTTCGTCACAACCGATATTTTTCATGCGACAGCGATTTTAGAAGGCTTTGGCGCGGTCACCGCGTTTCGTGCGACGACCTTTCACCACGAAAATCAAAGTCTTAGCGCGTTACGGGAAGGTTTCGGGCGACTTTACCTCCGGGGGCCCCGCGCCGTTCGAAAGCACTGATGTTGCAACCACTAACCTAAAACCACGCACACCTATGCTACCGCTCAACGCCATCCCCTCCGAAATCATCCGCAAGTCCTTGGTGCCCTACCAAGGCTTCATCCTGCCGTTCGAGATCGAACTCGCGCCGAAGGACCGCGGAAGTCTCTCCTTCACCGAAGAACAGGTCTCCCGGCTCCATCCGCCCAAGATGGCCGAACTGGCCATCAACCCCGACCCGGTCTTCCAGATCTTCGTCGATCTGTTCGGCTATGATCTCCAAGCGCTGCGCGAAGGCGGCGGCGAAAGCGGCGTGCCCGACCACGACTGGAACACCTTCGGTCGGCCGGAGCGCTTGCCGCTGGTCATCCGCTGGCGCGCCTTCGGCGGCGAGGCCGTCCTCTGCTTCGGCGGCATCAATTACGCCCAGTACTACGTCGTGGCCGTGGCCGACCAGGCGATCACGGCGCACCTCCTGCGGGTGCTCAAGGCGCTCGAGTCGATTCCGTACACCAAGACCCAGGTGCCGACCGAGGAGCTCGCCGCGGGCAAGGTGGCGCTGAAGACCAAAGTCGCCCAAGGCGCGTCGCCCTTCGAACCCAAGTACCTGAGCACCACGCTGCACGTCGAGTTCGCGAACCTGCCGGCGGACGCGGCGAAGCTGACCGCGCAGCTGGAAGAACTCCGCTTCTCGGCCAACTGGCGGAAATGCCGTCCGCCGGAGGGGGAGCCGGCCGTGGTCCAGCTCGCGTGGCATCGTCGGGTCAACGGTCATGCCCATCTCCCTCGGCAGTCCCACCACATGCCGGATATGTTCGTGAACTTCCGGCCCGACGACGTCATCCCGGCCGGCCTCATCGACTATGTGCGGGCGGCGTCGGTCGCCGACGCAGAGTCCATGATGCAGGACATCCTCCGGCGGGAATTCGTCACCAAGGAGGAGCTGACGCAGCGCTTCCTCATCGAGGAGCGCCTTTCCTATCGGCAGGCGATCCTCGACCCCGAGCTCGCCGAGCGGCAAACGATGCACTGGATGATCCATGAATACTCCTTCCGGCAGATGGCGGAGGCGTTCGGCCAGTCCACCCTCGACGACAAGCCCCGCGCCTACTTCAGCTACGATTTCCGGAGCACCCCGCCGGCCCAGTTGGTCGACACTGCCCCGGCCCAGATCTTCCGCGACGGCGAAGTGACGGAGAGCATGGACATCCTGCTTTCGGTGATCCGGCGCATCTATAACCACGCCGAGGAACTGATCGAGGAAGGCGAGTACAAGGAGCGTTCCATCGTCCAAGGCTGGGTCGTCATGACCGCCAGCGCGGATGCCCGGCACGGCAAGGGCAACTTCTGCCGGGTCCGCGCCTTCGAGCTCGACCCGCCTTACTTCGCGATGCACCGCGGCCTACCCGTCCGGGTCAATCAGACGATGATCGGCTGGCGGGACGGCATGACCGAGGCCCTCGCCTGCGACTTCCACCTCGACCTCCCCGGCCGGACCATCCTGTACGCCGCCCTCCGGCGCGTCCCCGTCCCCAAGGAGTGGAAGGAGGAGGCCGCTTAACCGACCGCCCATCGCCCCATCAGGGGTCAGGTTACCACCCGTCAACCTGACCCCTTTTCGTGGAGGATGGTAATGGGTAGGGGCAGCACCGCGTGCTGCCCTAGCCTCTCGCCCAGTGAAAACTAACCATCTACGCGCAGAGCGCGCGAGCGGTTAGGGGTTAGCGGTTTGCGGTTTGATCGAAGAGGCAACAGGCGCGCCCTTGCCCACATGTCACCTTGCCCACATGCCCCTGCCCTCCTAACCTGCGAACGCTCTCGCGAAAATCGCCCGGATCTCGGTCTCGGGCAACAGTCCGGCGGGCGGGACTTCGATGGACGTGAAGTCCGCCGCCTTCGCCGTGCCGGCCGCGTGCACCGCGGCGAGGAAACCCTCCAGCAACCGGACATAGACCTCGGGCTCCTGGGCGGCTTCCAGCTTGATCCACGACAACGGCTCGGCGCCGACCGCGCCGTAGTTGGCCTCCTTCCAGAGGACCATCACCTCGTTGCCGGCATCTGGGCCGACCAGGAACAAAGTCTCTTCGTCCTCACCTGACTGCAGGCGGATATCGCATTGGAACAGCAACCGCGTCTTCCCCGGCTGCCAATCGCCCGGCTCCTCGTTCTCTCGCGTCTCGATCTGAAAGTAACCCATAACCAAGGTATACCCGCCCTCGGGCCTTTGTCTAGGGACCCTCGGTAGGGGCAGTAAGAGGCAGAGTTGAGTGCTGAATCGAGTGCAGAGTGCTGAATCGATGGCTGAATCGAGGTGAGGCAGGGATGCAAAGGGTCAGGAGCAGGCACAGGGAAAGGAGAGATACGGACCAGCGGGGACGCTGGCCCCTTCCTATGAAATGCCCCGGGCGAGTTCAGGCCTTGGCCTCGTCGGCCGGGTTGGGTTCGACGATGACCACCCGGCAATCCCATTCGAGGGCTACCAGGACACGCTGGAGCGCGGCCAGGGTTTCGTAGTCCGGGGCCGTGGCGGCCACGTAGGTGTCGTTGCCGGGGCCGGCCCCATCATAGAAATCGATACAGCCGATCTCGGCGTAGTCACCTGAGTCGACGTTGATGCCTTTGGACTCCAGCGCACTGAAAACACCCTGCAGGTACGGCACCGCCCGGGCGCCGGGGCAGCTGCGACGATACCAATCGAATTCGTGCTCCTCTTGGCGATATTCCCGGCTGGATGAATGCTCGCTCTCCCATTCATCCCGGGCCTCCTGAACGCGGGCTTCGAAGTCCTCATCCGACTCGTCATCCTCCTGGCACAGATCCGAATCGTCGAACTCCTCATCGCCCTCGTCGTCGAAATCCGGCACCTCGTCGTAGATCGTACCGTTGAGGCAAAGTTCAAAGTAACCCGACGAGTCGTTCCAGAAGGCCCGGATCTGATCGCTCTCCGGATCGACCTTCTCGCCTGGCAGAGCCGGCAGCAATTTGCCGGCCGAGGCCGCCTTGGCCTCTTCGACCAGCTTGGTCCAGTCAGCGGTGAAGAGGGCGATGCCGCCCAGGGTGAGGGTTTTGAGGAATTCGCGTCGATCGTAGCTCATAGTGAAACTACCTTACCTCACGCCGGTCCAGCCGTCTACCGACCCGCTTGTCATAGAGTGACATAGCAACCGGGGGTCAGGTCACATGCCTTCAGCGTGTGCGAACCTTACCGTCGGCTTAGCCAAAACCTATCCTACGTCGCTTATTCGGCGCAGACGAAGATGCCAGCTGCCGGATTGTCACCACGATGGCGGCGAGTTCGGCATCATGTCCCTCGACCTTCTCCGCCAGCCGGCGAATACATTGTTCTAGCTCCGCATAGTTGGCTTGGGCCGAACGCAATGCCACGAACGCCCGGACCACGGCCAAGCCGACCTGGATCGCCTGTGGGCTATTAAGTACGTTGGCGACTTGGATCGCCCCATGCTCGGTAAATGCCCAGGGCAACTTGCGTACCCCACCTCGTCCCTTTGAAGTCGCAATTTGCGACTTCAAAGAAATCCACTCCTCGGAGGTAAGCTGAAACGCGAAATCGTCGGGAAAACGATCTAAGTTACGCCGCACCTGTTCGTTCAGACGGCGCACGGAGACCCCGTAAAGCTCGGCCAGATCAGCCGCGAGGATGACGCGCTGCTGGCGAAGGACACGGATACGGGGGCCGATATTTTCGGATAAATCCATTGGGCGGAAGATATCTCATGAGCCGCCCACGCAACCCTACCGCACTGGGGTTCAAACCATAGGTGAAATCATTCAGCCACGGGTAGGGGCAGCACCGCGTGCTGCCCTAGCCTGTCTTCAAGGTAGGGCTGACCGTCCCGGTCGGCCGCAGGCATGGGGTCTGGCCTCGTCTCGCGCAGCGATGACGTGCCTGACCTCATGCCGAATCGTCGACCCATCCCGAGGACCAGCAGGGACGCTGGTCCCTACCTATGCGCGCAGAGCGCGCGGGCGGTTTGCGGTTGGCGAAGCCAGCCCAGGGGGGTTGAATCTGGATACCCCACCCCGATGATGCGCTCTTTCCTTTTCTGGACCGCCGGCCTGGCGTTGACGGCGTTTGCCGCCGAACCGGCGGACTCGCTGCGCATCCTCGATCCGCTCGAGCGCGCGGTCTACCAACGCGATGCGGCTGGCCGGGCCCGGATCCTAACCACGGCCAGCATCAACCGGGCCGACGTCGAAGTCCGGGTGCTCGACCGCAAGGACCATCGGGTCGCCCGCGACTGGACCAAGGCCGGCGAAGAGGTCGACCTCCCCGCCGGCTGGTATGACTTCGAGTTCCGCGCCCGGCGCGACGGCGCCGTCATCGCCCAGACCACGGTCGAACGGGTAGGGGTCGGCGAGGTCTTCATCACCTGCGGCCAATCCAACTCCGCCAACCACGGTAAGCCCGTCCAGCAGGCCACCGATGAACGCGTCGCCGCCTTCGACCTCGCGGCCGGCCGCTGGCAACCCTGCAAGGACCCGCAGCCCGGCGCCACCGGCGCAGGCGGCTCCCCTTGGCCATTGCTCGGCGACCTCCTCGCCCAGCGCTACGACGTGCCCGTCGGCTTCATCTCGGTCGGCGTCGGGTCCACCGCGGTCGCCTACTGGGCCCCGGGCGGCAAAGGCTACCCCCGGCTCCAGACCGCCCTCGTCGCGGCGCAGAAACGGTTCAAGGCCCGGGCCGTCCTCTGGCACCAAGGCGAGTCGGACTCCATCGCCGGCACCTCGGCCGACCGCTACGCCCAGCTCCTCGGCAGCCTCATCCAACAATCCCGGACCGACGCCAAGCTCTCCTTGCCCTGGGGCATCGCCCGGGCCTCCTTCCACCCCAGCCCCGTGGCGACCCCCGTGCGGCAGGCCGCGATCATCGCCGGCCAGAACAAAGTCATCGCCACCATCCCGGACGCCTTCGCCGGGCCCGAGACCGATACCTACCACACCCAAGGCTGGCTCAGCGACTCCGTGCACTTCAACCAGCAAGGCCTCGCCGCCCACGCCCGCGGCTGGGCGACCGCCCTCGCCCCGCTCATCGAAGGCAAGAAACCCGCGAAGTAGGACCAGCCTTCACTCGATCTGGCGGTAACTGGTGCCAGGGCATATTAATAGGGTCTGACCCCATTAATAGGGTCTGACCCTATTAATAAGGTGTGGCACCGCTGCGCGGGCCGGGTGTCGGGTTATCGGGTGGGCGGGTTCAATCCTTGCGCGGGCGGGTGACGTAGAGACCCAGCAGGCCGGTGATCACGGCGAAGGCGCCAGCCCCGGACAAGTCCTCCCCGTTCTTGTTCAGCCCCAACAGGAAGCAAATGGCCGTGATGATCCAGCCGTAGCAGAGGAACCGCGCGCAACCGGTGGGGATGGGGATCATGGATTGACGATAATCCCAGCCAGTGTCTTGGCAATATGCGTCTATTAGAACATTTACAGGCGGCTGACCCGTCCCATCCTAAGGTGGATGGACCCACGCACCGGCAGTTTCGGCGAAGAGCGGCGACGCCGACGGGCCGCCGGCTCGCCGCCAGCCACCCCCACCGGCAAGCTGAAATCCGTCACCTTGTCGGTCGAGTGGGGCTACGAGATCCACCGCCTCACCATCGGACCCAGGAACTGGAAGAAGATCCAGGATGGCAAAGCCTGGGGCACCGCCGGGAAGACCTACTATTACGAAGGCGAACGTTTCAGCTGCTACTGGGATTTCAACTGCCGCGGAGAGCCCGGCTCACTCATTGTCAGCTACGGCAACGACGGGGGCGAAGGCTATGTCGGAGAGTGGGCAGACGTTTACGTTACCGAAGAATATCACGCCGACACGTCGGTCGCGCCGATCGACTTGGGTGAACTACCCGACGTCCCCGCCCGCCGGCAGGCCGTCGCCGATGACTTGTCCAAGGACGCGGGCGACTTTGCCGGCTTAGACGGTCTGGAGTTGGCTGAGTTGCTTGATGTCACGCCGGGGGAGGCCAGTGACCGCATTCATCTTTGCGCCATCGATGAGGATGAAACCGCCCAATGGCTCCAGGAAGAGCTCTCCCAAGGCGAAGGGGATGGCTCATTGCTTCTGGAAAAAGTCCTCTCCGCTACCCGCCAGAAATCGCTCCGCCGATACCTCGCTAAAGTGGAGGAGGGCGAGGATGTGGACGAGTTCCCCCTCACCCCACGCGAGCTCAAGAAACTGGCACCCTTGCGGGCCCAAAAACGCCTCGAGGAGGGCGAAATCGACAAAGCCTGGTCTTATGACGAGGCCGTGGCCCCGGATGGCACCAAACTTATCTTCACCTTCGCCATCGGCGAGGATGGCGAGGTCGAAGGCTGCCTCGCCACTCCCTACGTCGGACGGCTTGAGCCGAACCCAAAGGTGTACGTTTGGGAGTGATCCACGCTCACTAACCCCATGTTGGCTGATTCATCCGGGCACTCCCGTGCGTGGGTCCCCCTCGTCGCGGACCATCCCCGCGTAGTTGTCCGGGAAATCCACCGACGCCCATCGGCGGGTGGGCGGGTGGGCCAGGATCGCGGCGACGGCGACCAACGGTCGCGAACGGGCTGGCCTTGCGCCGCGCGACCGACAGCGTAGCCCCGATGCAGGACCTGAATTGGCGCGAGTTCACCGAGCGGCCTGACGTGGTCGCCGAGCTATCCCGGCTGACGCCCGCGATCGACGCCCTCGACGTGGTGGCGCGCCAACACCTCGTCCGGGACCATGCGCCGACGGTCTTCGAGACCTGGCCCTCGGCCGGGGCGGGCATGGCTGGCTCCCTCAAGGTCGTCACCTTCGCCGATTATTACATCGTCATGGATCGGCACGGGGACTGCCATGGTCCCGTCCGGACGTTCGATGAAGTCATCGCCGCGGGCGCCCTGCCGACGGGGGACCGCGAGCCGTCCGTGGAGTGCGACCTCAACGAAGCCGACACCTTCGCCATGGCGGCCGAGATGGTCGGTCTAGGCGGAAAAATCCTCATCAACGACGAGGCGTTCATCGTCAACGAGGAGTGCCTGAGCCCGGACATGACCGCCTCGCTGGGCGAAGTGCGCGACGGCGCCACGTGCGTGGGCATCGGCGACCTCTGCGACACGTGGACCTGGTACGAGGCGGCGGAATGGCTGGAGGAGGCCACCCGGCAGTTCCAGACCCTCCAGGATGGGGTCGAGAACCTGGGCGGGGACCTCGGCGAGGTCTACGATGGCCCCACGGACGTCCGCGAGTTGTTCGAGGATACGCTGGGGCTCGAATTGCATCGTTATTTCTACGACCATGGGCCGGGGCGTTCCGGCTACCATAACTACGCGTGGGCCGGCGAAACGGAGGCGAGCCGCGCGCTCGAACCATGGAGGCGTCATTACCTCCAAGCCGTGCAACACCTGCGCGCCAAGCTGCCGGCGGCGGCCGCCGCACGGGCCGCCTCCCTCGGCGACGGGCAGCTCGATGAACTGTTCGAGCTCCTACAGGAGCATGACGTGCAACTCTGACCGGACAGCTTCCATCAAGCCCCCGAGGCCATCCCATGACCGAGCCCCGCTTCCATAACTGCTACCAAGACGAGGAACCTGGCCTGTCGCCGAAGTCCACCCGGCTGGTCTTCAAGGCGGCGATCTTCCACGGATCGGGCCATGACGAGTTGCAGCGAATCCGCATCGGGAGCGACGATGAGGGCAAGTGGGATGTCCTCTGGCTCAGCGCCGATTGGGGCGAAGGCACCGTCCCGCTCGCGTGGGTGGCCAAAGGCACTCTCCGCGGACGGGCGCTCTGGACCGGGCTGGTCCACGCCTGGTTTCTCGGCAGCAAGCTCGGCCAAGACGCCGAGGCGCCTCCCTACGATGAGTACACCTCTGCGGATCACGCCCTGCTGGACGAAGCCTCCGTCCATGCCATCGTCGAACAAGTGTGGCCTGTGGAGGAAGAGGACGAAACCGAAGGGGCCGAATGAAGCCCCTCTGCGACGCGGACCTTAACTGAGGTAATCCTGACAGGGGGTCAGACTACCTTAAGGTAGCCTGACCCCATTAAGGTAGTCTGACCCCCTGTTATCTCTGGGGTCTTCAGGTAGGGCTGACCGTCCCGGTCGGCCGTGTATCTTGTCGCGGAGTACCCTACTTCCCACTTCCTACTCCCCAACTCCTGGCGCGGTAATCCGAGACGGTCCTTGTGCCGGGGAGGTGGGTCGGCTATCCCTCCTGCCTTCGTCTTGAAAACCACGCTCATCCTATTCTCCGCCCTGAGCTTCCTGGGCTACGGTTTGGGGTGTTTCTTCTCGAACTACCTTCAGCAGGAATTCCGGCGCTACCGGCTGGCGGCACAGTGCCGGCTCGTCGGCTCGCTCCAATGCGGGGCGGCCGGGGGGCTGATCGCGGGGCTCTGGTTGCCCGGGTGGGGCCAAGCCGCGGCGGTCGGGCTCGCCTTGATGATGGCCGGCGCGATCGGGGTGCGCATCCGCATACATGACCGGCCCTACCAGATGCTGCCGGCCCTTGGCTACCTGCTGCTCAACGCCTACCTGGCCGTCGCCGCCTTCTGAGCCGGCCTCAGAGCAGCGCGATGCCCACGCACATCGCCAGGACGGCGAGCGACGGGAGGGACTTGATCACCGGGTCGCTCACCTTCAGGTGCATCGCGAACGCCACGACCATGATGGCCCCGAGCAGCAATGCTGCGGGCAAGGTCACCGCCGGCACCCAGATCGACAGCAGCAACGCGCCCGCGAGGCCGACCTTCAGGAAACCCATCGGGGCGAAGACCCAGCCGGGCAGGCCATAGACCGCGAACTCCTCGCGCAAAGTCTTAGCCCCCTGTCCGCGGTAGGCAGTCGATTGGGTGCGGCGCACCACCCAGACATTGAGGATACCCAGGGCTACGGTGAGCTTCAGGGCGAGGAGGACGGTTTCCATGAAAGAAGGCGGCGAACCGCTGGACCTTTATACCCATGCGCCCTCGCCCCCGCCACCTTATTCCCCAGCCGCGCCTGATTCAGAACCCCTATGTGGTGGTCTGAGCCCCTGTTCTCCCGGGCCTTGGTCGCCGCCAAACCAAGGCTCGGAGCCATGGAGGACCGCATAAGGAAGTTCAGGGTTATGGTGGATGAGGCGGTCGTAGGCTTCGCCAGGTTTTTCGGCGGTCGCCATCAGATAGATCAGCTCGAAAGGCATGTTGCCGTTAAGGTACTCGCGATGGGGCTCCGCCAGGCACTCAACCGATAAATCATGGCACTCGAAGCCTCTCGTGCCGACGAATCGGTAGTAAATCGTCCGCACGTGGCGGGACCCCTCGGCCGAGATGATTCCGTTAGGGATTAACTGACGGCCCTCGGCATCTAAGTTGGAAGTCGGAACACCCGCCCCCGCCGCTCCCGCCGGCCCACCGGCACCCAGCGGCACTCCCTCCGGAATGCCCAAGGAAGAAGGCGCGTTGTGACGACCTCCGCCCGAGGGCGCCCCATGAACCTTGCTGGGCCAACCCGGGAAGCCATGGGAACCGGGCCCGGTGAGTCCTCCGTATTTAGCCATGTCATGAATCTATGGACCTTAGGCATGGCTGGCAAGATGCCGCATAAGAGCCGCTTGCCCCTGGTGGCTTCTGTTATAAATACGGGCAACCGATTGGTAGTATTAAGTTTATGGAATGCTGAGTGGATACGTGCGACAATATTTTGGCCGGCGCCCAACGTCTGATTAATAGGGTCTGACCCTATTAATAGGGTATGGCACCGTGGGGTGGTTACTGCGCCACTAGGCCGGACTTGGTGCGGACGTAAAGGGTGCTGTTGATTTCGATCTGCTGGCCAAGGGGTACGAGGCTGACGCAGAGTTTGACGAAGTAGTCGTCGGGGAAGTCGCCGCCGACCGAAACCGTGGCGCCGGACGCAGGGCTGGCCACGCAGCCTGCCTCGTAGGCATCCGATAGGAGGTCCAGGATGATGTCCGCATTGTTGTCATCGTAAGGGCCGCCGATTTGGCCGGCGCCGTCGCATTCGAAATACTTACCCGCGAATCGACGATGCGTATGGTCTTGGATCTGATCGTCGGCGCCCCGGCTGAAATAGAAGACGCACTCACCCACATCCTTGATCGCACGCTCAAGCACATACGGATAGTCATCTTCTCCGATGACCATCACGCCCTCTGGAGACTCCTCGAGATACTCCGGCGCCTCTTGGGCTGCATAAGCTACCGCTGCTTCTCTAATTGCCGAAATCGCCAAAACATCATCCCAATCAGAAAAGCTATTCATGGATTTATATATTTATGCCCTACACGCACCTTTAAGCAATATTCCCCAGGGGGTCAGGCTACCTTAAGGTAGCCTGACCCCATTAAGGTAGTCTGACCCCCTTTTGGGTCTGCGGTCTTCAGGTAGGGCTGACCGTCCCCGGTCGGCCGAGCATCTTATCCACGGACCAGCAGGGACGCTGGTCCCTACCAAGCGGGCCGGGTATTGGGGACAGGTCTGCTTAATAGGGTCTGACCCTATTAACTAGGTCTCATGGCTTTTTATTGAAAACGGAAGCGCCCGTCTTACTTAAGAATTACAACCATTATCTATGATGTTCCGCAGCGAAGGTGATTGCGATGAAGCCAATGACATCTGCGCCGTGTGCGGTGCGCATTGCGGCGGAACTCCGATTGGTCCGCTAAAGCGTTGCCCTAGCTGTCGTGTCTTCCGTCCAGTAAAGCGAGGCATTCGTAGAACTCCTTGCATAGGTTCACATACGACAACAACGAATCACGGCACCAAAAACAAACGTGGTTGTGCTTTAGCTGGCGCCCTTTTTCTTACAGTTGGCTTACTTGTTCTCATTGTAATTTAAGACTTAATTCAACATCGCAAAAGCGATGCCGTAATATCTTTTAGTCTTACATGACGTGGCCGCTACCTCATTGGGTGGCCAGTTGGCGGGAGCGGGCGGCGATCCGGCCCAAGAGACCTTCGCAGCAAGCTTGATCCACCAGGGTGGTGTTGTACCGGTTGCCCTCGTAGAGCGTATTCAGGGTCACGACCAGTTGGCTGGCGCTAAACTGCTCGACCCGGACGCTGGACCAAAACCCGGAGTTGAGCTCATCCAGCCGGAGGCACCCGATCCACGACCTTTCCGGCTTCAGGATGCCGAAGCTCCGCAGCCGACGGTGGAGGCGCTCCTCCATCAATCCGATCGCGTGATGGTCGTGATTGGACTGCGCCTTGGCGAAATCATCGGCCAACTGCCCAAGCACCACCAGCTGCTCGGCCGTTACCGCGACCTCCGGCCAGTTTCGGCTATCCTCCCCCGGCCCATCGTCGGACAGGCCACGGGCGGCGTCCCGCTGTTTGTCCAAAGCCGCCTCCAACCGCGACACCGTGGCCTGGATAGCGGCCGACCAAGCCGACTCCGGTGCCTCGGCCGGAACCTCCAGTGGCAACGTGGCCACGATTGGGTGATAGTAACCCGGCGAGTAGGCCACCCCGACCTCCGGGCAGAGCGCGGCGAGCCGGCATACGAAGATCGCCAGGTATGCCAGCGAAATCTCCCCGAACGGACAATCGCGAGCCAAACTCAGCACCACCCTACCCTGTTGAAGCTCCAAGGCCGCCGTCTCATGACCCAGATCCGCCAAATATCGGCCACCTGCTCCATGCGACCCTTCCGACCGCTCCTTAGGGTATAACCGTGTGTAAGCCGCCAACGCGGCCGGAGGAAGATGATGGAGAATGCTCATGCCCCATCCTCTCTCACCTCAGACCCCAGTCCAGCCACCCATGCGTCATAGCCGCGTCCATGGAATTCCAATCTAAACCTAAGTTAGACTTAACCCTGTTGGCTATAGGGCCTTGACCTAAATAACCCAAATCTGCCTATCTATGCATATCTTATGCGACTTCTGCTCCTTTGTCTTCTGGCGTCACTTACTACTGCCTGCGTATCCACTGATCTCGATTTCGACCTAGTTTTGGCCAACGAAGCGAAGAAGGTTCGCGCAGTGAAGATCGGCATGACCATCGAGCAAGTCGAACGGGTTATGGGGACCGAGCAGTTGGAGCTATCTGATCGCCGGCACGTCTACTATACCGCCAGGCCGGCGAAAACCGATCGGTTCAAGGCCAAGGACGGGCAAGTGGTCGACATCTATTACTATCGTACCTCGGCTTCTGGCCGAACTAATTCCAGCCGGAGCCTGGCCGCTTTCTCCGACGACGAGACCACCGCCGTCTTCTTTATCGGCGGAAAAGTGGATGCGATCATGTCCGGCGGCGCGGCCAAGAGTGTCATCGAGGTGCGCGTGCGCTGATAACTTTAGGTAAGGATTACCGACAGGGTGATTACTGCGCCACCAGGCCAGCCTTGGTGCGGAGGTAGACGGTTCCGTTGATGACGAAGGTCTTGCCGATCTTGACCAGCTTGGTGCTGCGGGAGGCGATGAAGTCATCCGGGAGCGCCCCGGAGGCGGCCGAATAGAAGCCCAGGCAATCCTGGTCGACCGCCATGGCGAGTACTGCATCCGCCGCCTCTTCCAGGGAAGCGAACGGCCCGCTAATCCCGCCCCAGTCGCACATCCAGTAAAGACCGGCGAAAGCACGGACATCCGTGCTCCCGCGCTCGCCCTCCGTGTCCTCCAGGCTGAACCCCGTATCGCCCGACTCGATCGCCTGGGCCGCCAGAACCTTCAACTCATCCTCATCTCTTGGCAGCCCCCTACCCGACTTGATGAACCCCTCCGCGCGACCATAGGCCAGCAATGCCGCCCTGAAACCAGGAGCCCCCATCGCCCCCTCCCAATCATGGATATCGGACATCTCAGCTTCATGCCCGGAAATCAAGATGTAGCAACCGACCCCTCCTAAATAAGAGTTAAGATTCTTGGTCTCATAACAGCTCTAGAGGATGGGATTCGAAGGGAGCCACATATACTTTTAAACTAATTGTTATAAGGTATTTTGGTGAAGTTGTAGACGTTGCTAGAGATAACTTATGCGCTAACTTCTAGGATTGGTAATCGACACTACCATTACCTTTAAATCCTCATAAAAAACGGCATCCGAGGTTCGAGGAGCAGCACTGGTCGACACCGAGGAGTGACATCTCCCAGGGGCGAACCCCACAATCGCGGAAGAGATTGCCGGAAGAATTCGGTGGCCGAACTTAAACATAAGCGAAACACATCTACCTTCTCATCGTAGATTTTCCCTTATTAGATGATTTAGATTAAGAACATTATCGAAACACCGATACGAACGAAAAGCCGCATTGTTTGTCATTTATGGCGCTACCTTTAACAAACAAAGACGCGCCAGCAGATGTAAATTGCGGCTTTAGAGGTCATTCACGAGAAGTCGATTGCAAGAGTTCTTCAGCAAGGATTTCAAGAATGCATGAATGCTGAAGTCAGACAGATAACGGCCCAAATTAATAGCGGAGACCAGGACCACGTTTACGTGATACCTATCTACCAAAGAACATACACCTGGGGTAAGAAGATTCAAAAGCTGGAGGACTTCCTCAGTATCATAACAAACGCCTTTGAGCAGACTGACAGTATTTCGAATCGCTTCATAGGCTTCATGGTAACCGTCACACCTTCGAATTCAGGTACGATTGGTCGAAAGGAATTCGTAGTAGTGGATGGCCAACAGAGAATAACAACTATTTCCCTGGTTATCTGCGCTCTTGTTAATCGGCTTATTTCAAAAGCTCTTATCGCCCCGGACGACTCAGAAGCTCAAATACAACTCAAAGAGAAAGCAACCTCTCTGTTTAAGAAGTACATCGTCTTAGACAGCACTCCAAGAAAACAGGGGAAAATCTTGCTCGGGGATCTTCGTTTTAATCCATCAAAGCCCGACCAGGAAACATATCTCCGTGTCGCCAATAATCAGCCCGCCCCAGCCGGAACCCCTATTGGCAATGCTTATGCCGTGATTTGCGACTTCCTCAAAACCTTAGAGAAGTCCCACGACGGGATCGAACAATTTGAGGATAAGGTCATGACCATAATGAGAAGTTTGACCATTGTACTACTCGAAATCGACCGGAGCAAGCCAGGTGAGGCTCAATCGATTTTTGAAAGCATCAACTACCGCAATGCGCCGCTATCTCCCTATGACTTGATTCGCAACCGGGTATTCATGTTCATGGATGAAAGAACAAGTTCCGACATCTACGACACGATTTGGGATCGGATGGAAAATCGGTACAAACAGTGTTTCAGCCGGAATTCAAACGAAGACACCGTGCCGGATCATGAAAAAGAGCTTTTGGCCTTCTTTCACGCGTTGCTTCTCAAGTCAGGCAATAAAGTCCCGAAGGCTGATATCTACGGAAAGTTCCTGGAAAGCATCGAAACTGCCGACAACTCTAGACCCACAAAACCTGAAGTTCAGGGATTTGAGGAAGCCTCAAAACTTTACCTGTTCTTCCGAAATCCTGAGTGGGCGACAACACATACGAATGATTTCGGGAACCCACCGGCATTCTACCTGGAACTGAGCACAAGCGAAAAGAAGACCCTGATCCGGAATCTTCAGACGCTAAGCTTCCTGAATATCCACTCCATTGTGCCCTTCCTAATGGCAATGGCTGATCAAAATGCCAAGGGGAAGGAGATACTTGAGGCCACCGATTTCTTCATAGCGCTATTTATCAGAATCAAGTTCTCTGGCGCCGGAACGCAAAGAATGGGCGACCAGATGAGCGGGCTAGTAAAAGCCGTAAATGTAATGAAACTGGACACCCTCAGGACGAAAGGGGTCAAAAAGTGGATGCATGACAACCTTGTAAGCGGTGGAGAGCCGATTTTCCCCGCTGACGATGACGTCATCAAATACCTCAAAGAAAAGCCAGTCTACAAAGATGGTGACTACGTTAAGTATGTATTGCACGAGCTATCACGCGAACCTCAAGGCAATGGAATAGACAGCATTGACGCTGATAAGCTCGAGAAGAGCATAACTATTGACCATGTGATGTGTCAAAGCAGGTCCCAGGCATGGCTTAAATACCTCCAGAACCAAGGCTGCGACACAACGGAGGCCATCTTTAACAAGCACCTGCACTTAATAGGCAACCTAGCCCTTGATAGCCATAACTCGAAATGGAAAGACAGCGTTTATGATCAAGTCTACGACGACAACGGGAATATGAAGGCAAGCGATATGGAAAAAGCATTCCACTGGACTACCCAAGAAGTCCCGGCGCGCTTTGCGCAGCTTAATAAAGAAACTCAGAAATGGGGCCCTTGGGGATATGCGCAGATTATACTTCGAACCGAAGATATTGCGCGACGCATTGTGGCAACCTGGAAGGTCTAAGGCTGCAGACCTACCCTAGGCTACTCAATAATCCCAAGAATGTCCTCTATACGCTTAGCGTTCTGAATTGCTGAAATGCCACGCTCCAGGTGACTCCTGAAGTGAGTCGAGACAGCTTCGGCGTTTTCAATATCAACACCATCTTTGAGCGCTCTAAGCCGAATAAGACCCGCAAGGATCGCGGATTGATCACCGGCAAAAGTCTTCCAGTCCATTTCAATATTACTGTCAGATCCCGGAACAAAAATAGGGGGGCGCGTATCGAGGGCCAGGGACTGGGACAAAGCCCAGCGACAAAGAACGTTCCAGTTACCAATCTTAGTTCTGTTTTTTAAACGCTGCAGGGCCTCTTTCCCCTTCTCTGAAACACGCACATGCTGAACAGGAATATTGCTCATTGATTGAAGTACTTGGGAAGAATCATGGAGCTAGACTTGCCGTCATTAACTAGCAGGTAATAGCTCGAGACAAACGGAGATATTTCAGCAAGTCTTGGACCAATATACTCTTCATCTGTTGAGAAGATAATCGATTGGTGCGAAGCAGCTGGATAAAACTCCCTGGACAGATTGCCCCGGTGCTCAGAGTCCAAACGCGCCAGGGGGGTATCCACAACTAATGGGAAAACCTTCCCGCTTGAACGGGCAAGGCCCCACACAATTGACGTAATAAGCATCTGACGTTCACCTTCAGAAAGGAGACCATACGCGACCTCACCTCCAGATGCGTCAAACAAACAAATTTCGAAATCCGGAACGGAGATCTTTACCTTAACAATTTGCTCTTTTTTTCGCATCAACTTACCAAGGCATTCCGCAATCAACATTTCGATATGACCGATCCGAGATGCCAGAAGCTGAGTTTTGTATTTAACAAGTAAGGATTTAGCCTGTGACGCTTTCTCAGCCATGAGTTGGTCGTCCGAGGTGCGCTGATTGCGCTCAAAAAGTTTGTTACGCAGAGATGAAAGCTCGCCGGCTAAATCGACACAGACCCCCTTTGCAACCGACAGCTCGGCTTCCGCGGCAGCGAGCGCTGCATCTGCGGTAGTCTTTGCCTTAGAGGCCATGTCTAATTCAAGCTTAACATCTCGAATGTATTCCTCTGAAGGAACCTGAGCAACTGCCCTGGAAGCTCCATCATGACGTGCAACGCATTGCTGGTGACTCTCAAGAGCACGTTTAACATCGCCCCGTATAGAGGGAAACACTGTCAAGAATAGACCATCTATCTCAGCCACCAAAGAAGCCGGACAGCCTAGACCCGGAGCCTTAGACTGAACAGCCGCGCGGGCCTTAATATCCTTTTCCATCCAAGCTGCGACCTCCTTAGAGCGCCCACCAATGCCAAGGCGCTCTAGTAGATCTAGAAGCTTTTCGTCTCTTTCGCGAATAACGGATACAGCGGTAGCCGCTTGTTGCGACTTATTATCGAGGTCTACCCCCGCTCGTAGTTCAGAAAGTTGCTCAAGCAAAGGAATGAGATTCGTAAAGCCGGCACAGTGAGCCACCAGGGACTCAGTTGAATAAGCCAACGAATCCTGCGCTGCTTTTAGCTCGTCCTGATACTTCGAAAAATTGTCAAAAATCTCACCACCTCGAAGCTTAAAATCTTTGAATGTCGCATCGTAATCTTTGCTCCTAGCTTCTGAAGTGTCTTTTTTGATTTCATAAACAGCCTGCTTCTCGGCAAGAACTTCCAAGGCGACCTTATGCCTTACCTCGAGATCAGCCCGAGCCGCAACATCTTCGGCCGATTCGTCAACTTCGAGGCACTTGTTAATGAATGAATCTAGGTCTCCTATCATCCTGTCGACGGATTCGGTTCCAAAAAGGAAACCGACACCTTCCTTCAGGATTTTCTTTGCGCTATGTGAGCTTTCTTCTTCGGCAAATTTTTTGATGTTATCCCCGTCAAAGAAGAACAAATCTGCCAGGGACTGGGGCAGGCACCCGTGAACAAAAAGATCCCAGTCACGCTCGGTCGACAGAGCAGGATCAACAACCCCCTCGCGCTCGACCTTGATGCGCTCATCCACCCCCTTCTCCCCCACGTTCCAGGAGCGCACTACCCTCATGGTCTCAACTTTCCCCTCAACAACTCTTGTGAATTCTAAGGCCAGTCGGGCACCTTCAGATTCATCGGCTTTTCGGTTAATCGCAGATTTCAAATATGCCTTATAACCTTTAGATCCGACACGTGCGATAGATGCATTTTTGCCGAAAAGGACGAGCTTGATGGCCTCAAGCATAGTTGTCTTACCGCCGCCATTCAAGGCACCGACCAGAATAACCGGCTTTTCGCGTGAAGTGCGGAAATCGATTTTGTGCTGTCCGTAATAAGGACCGAAATTTTCTAACGTTAAGCTTTGAATATTCATCTTATTGGACCTCGTCTTGGCCGGCATTCCCAGAACTCATTCCGTCCGCATTATGCCGTGCTTTCTCAGCCTCCAGGTTACGAGCATAAGACAAAGCCTCATCCTCGCTCCCATGAAGATAACGCCTAAAGCATTTCGTAAGATCATCATGGATCTTTGCACGGCGCATGCCAGTCCTGCCCTGGGCTGACATACTGATAAGTGTTCGTGTCATTTCATAATCTGCATCGTTTGAGCCGCAAACCTCCCTCAAAACACCCATTTCGGCAGCCCCAATAGTCAATGAGTCATCGACCGTTTTGAAAGGGAACTGACGGCCAGTACATTTTAGGTAAATCCCAGGAAGGGAGTCCTCTATTTCATGCTTATCAATTACCCAAATTCGCCTAATCTCCCTAAGCTCCCCCATCGTAAGTAGTTCAAAGTTGTCCAACCCGGCAGGTGCAGCTTTCCGGATTGTTTCTTGGGCCGTTAGAACTCTTTCCAAAAACATTTCTCGGTACTTTTTTAGATATGGCCCAGGAATGACGCGGTCAAAGAACAGCTGAACGCTTCCATTCATTCGCCTGTAATCACGCATATCTCTGTCTGCCCGCTCTTCCTCCCCCTCCCCCTTAGCGGCACCATGCTTTCGGAAGTCGATAAGGTTTCGGATTTCGAGCAACGGCAACATCCATTCTTTTTCGGCGTCATTCCTGATCATCGCGGACATCGATTTATCCTCCTCAACCAAGGTGCACACCCAGCAGCCAAAACGACTATCCCCACATGAAGGGGTGCTTGTATCGACGACCAGGGGACACTCGCCGTCGGCAGTTGCACCGGCATACATGCCCATGAGCTCTCGGTTACTATATCCCCAGGGGTTTGGAACCTGCATCAAAAACATCCAAACGTCGTCGTTAGACCAGTCCTCGATGGGCGTATAAACTAGAGAGCCGGGCAAACTTGCGTTAGGGCTAAGCCTTTCGCGAACTCGGCCAGCCTCAAGCTTAACCATGTTGGCGTGGCGGCGGGAACTTTCCGCCTTCCGAGTGCCTAAGACAAGGACAGCCTCACTGCTGATTTTAATTTTGTTAGTGATAAAAGTGTTAGACGGCTTGATTTTCAAACGCTCGGTGCACCATCTGAACTTGTGGCGCGGAGCTGGATAACCTTTGCCGATCAGGTTAACCCAGAACGTATCACCCACCGCGGGCGTCAATCTATGCGGCACAAAGGGCATTTTTTGTAATGAGGCCTGCTCGCGCATGACTTCCAGGGAATGCCCGACCCAAGATGCGACCACCGGATTTTCGACCAAGGTGTCAGTTGAGATGACATCAATAGCCTTGTGTCTTTTCTCCACAGGAATCCCGGCAACGGCACCCCAAATCAGCTGCAAGATGGCCGTCGAGTCCTTGCCTCCGGAGTATCCAATAATCCAAGGAACGTCGTCAGAAAGGTATAGGGCACGAATTTCTTCATGTAGCGTACCGATACATTCATCAAACCCTCCATTACGTTTAAAAACAGAGTCAGACATATTGGTTATTTTTTAGTCTTAGATTCAAGCTGAAGCTCGCGCTCGTCCAATGGGATTCCGAGCGCCTTCTTGATGACGTTGGCCGTGAGCTCGACGTTCGTGGTCGACTTCGACACCTTTCCTCCGATCAATGCACGCCCCTCCCAGAGTGCAGAATTCTTTCTAGACCAATCGATTTTCGAAAGTTTAGAGACGGCATCCTTCCATGATTTTGGGTTCTGCTTCAGAAGGGCGTTTCCTGCAATGCCCAGGGCATGCAAGGCAATGCCATGTCCATAGATATACCCCTCCCTTATCTCACTCGCCGGCGTTACGCCGGCTTGGACGCGTTTCCATGAAGGGAACTGCTTAGCGACAATCTCCCAAAATTCGCTAACCACAACGGCATCCTTCTCAATCGTGTTGGTGCTCAAGCCGTCAATAAGCGCCTCTGTTGCATTACAAAATGCTGATAGAGTAAAAAGCTTCCTAGACCGCTTGGACAAAGAAGATTTCTCCATATCGACGACATCCCTAAACAGGGGCGAACCTGTTACGACATGCTTGGCCAGCTTTGCCCGCTCACTCCTGTGATCGTACAGCAAGCCAATGGACCGACTAGGGCGAATGCCGTGGCGATTAAGATCAGCAAACATTTGCTGACTGCGCGTCAGCCCTACATCCAAGAAAAACACCACGGAAATTGTCTCATTCGCAAGTTCCGGCCTCTGCTCCAAAGCTTCAATTATTGCGGCCCGCCGGTGCTGTCCGTCGTTAACAACAAACTTTGCGTCCATTGGTACGTGCAACACTCCGAGCCGATCTTGGCTCGGCAGAGGTTCAAAGCGCACTTCGGAATCAATGGAGACCGTTAGTGCCGAGAAAACGTAGTCCTCGGGGTTATCTAAAATATAGCCTGCGATCTCCGGAATCCTGGCTCGGTTCAAGGTACGCTGCGCACGCAACTCAGCAGGCAGCTCTGAATCATCAAAAATTGAGATCTGGCGCAGGGTCTTAAAAGACCACATGGCGACGAAGTAGTCTTTGCCTGCCTGGCGCCCCTTGATAACCGGAAAGCTGAGCGAAAACATACTGTCCCCCTGTGCCTTGTTCGTGACCTGTGCCATTGTTTGTCATGTAAAGACATACTAGTCCTCTTGTTTGTCAATTTAATTGACAAACTTAATATACGGACATTCACCTGTAAAATGCCATCGGTCTATTTGGACTGCAATGCCACCACCCCTCTTGATCCAGCCGTAAGAGAGGTATTCCTTCGCTATATTGATGTCGAATACGGCAACGAGGGAAGCCGGACCCATGAGTTTGGAGCCAGGGCCAAAGCTGCCGTACAGAAGGCCAGGGACCACGTGGCAAAACTGGTAGACTGCCAAAGAGAGGAAGTGCTTTTTACAAGTGGCGCGACGGAGAGCAACAACCTGGCCATCCTGGGGCTACAAGAATACGCAGTTAAGTCAGGCAAAAGGCACATTATTACTACAGGCATTGAGCACAAAGCCGTGCTTGAACCAATCGAAGCACTCAAAAAGCGAGGATTCGAGGTGACAATCGTGCCCTCATCCGAGTCGGGCACCATCAGTGTATCAGACGTAGTTTCGCAATTAAGGCCGGATACCTGTCTAGTAAGCGTTATGCATGTTAATAACGAAACAGGCGCAATTCAGCCCATTGAAGACCTTTGCAACCAATTGGCCGGCCACGAAGCCTACCTTCACATGGATGCGGCGCAAGGATTCGGAAAATGCAGCGAAGGCATGCTCAACAAACGCGTCGATTTAATCAGCGTTAGCGGACACAAAATCTATGCTCCAAAAGGGATTGGAGCGCTCATCGCCCGTCGCCGTGGCATCTCCAAAACCCCGCTAAACCCGATCTTATTCGGTGGTGGGCAGGAACGAGGTCTAAGGCCCGGCACATTACCGGTAGCCCTAATTGCGGCTCTGGGTGAGGCTGCGAATCAAGCGATCCTGAATGGATCAAAAAGACGCCAAATCTGTGAGGAAATTAAAGCCGAAGCCCTTAAAGCACTAGGACAAGCAGGCGGCATTCCTGTCGGCGACCAGGCGAGGGTGCTTCCAAACACTCTGAACATGCGGTTCCCGAAAATCGATTCCGAGGCCATGATTGTCGCCCTCCAAGGCATCGCCGCCGTATCTAACGGCTCAGCCTGTACATCATCCAGCTACAAACCAAGCCATGTCCTCAAGGCAATGGGCTTCGACGACATGCAATCTACGCGTTGCGTCCGGTTCAGCTGGTGTCATCTTACCCCCGAAGTGGAGTGGAACTCCATTAGAGACAAAATTTCTTCCCTAGGAATCAACTAACACCATGCCCGACCAGCTCAAATCAGAGGTAGTGTCCCTGCCTAAACTCGTAAAATACGGCTCGATTCAGAGATTGCTAATCGAGCGATATCAGAGGCCCTACGCCTGGGGTGAAGAGGAAATCGAGACCCTCTTTCAGGACCACTTCCTAGACATCCCGGTACGCCTGTCTGAAGGCAGCCAACAAGACGTTGATCCATTTGTTGGATCCATCGTCATCCTAACGAAAAACCATGCGACCCACGGCGCATGTGCTGAGGTAATCGACGGACAGCAGCGTCTCACAACCCTAACGCTCACCCTGGCGATGGCCTACAGAAAACTTGTCGCAGAGGGCGAAAAGCCGGACGACCAAGTAAAAGAAATTCTTTTTGCTGATTCAAACTGCAAGATTCCGAGGCTTGTCCCAAAAGAGCAGGACAAGGCCAACTACGATCGGGCAATCGATATTTCGAAAGACGATTCCGACCTAGCCAAGGAACTCAAGGAACTGGCCAAGGCGCTCAAAACCTCCGACCCCAAGGAGCTCGAACGTCCATCCTTCGACGTCTTCAAGGTACTGACTGGCTGCTTCCAAAACTACCTCAACCTGGCAAAGGACAAGGAAATCGGCAAGAAACAGGCACTTCGCGCGTTGATTGACTCCATCATCAATCACCTTCGCATCGTTGTCGTTGCCGTTGACGGGTATTCCCAAGGGATGGCTGTTTTCGAGTCACTTAATGCCCGCGGACAACCCCTAACTGTCGACCAACTTTTCAAGAACCTCTTGATGCTCACGTTTACGAGGGAGTTTGAACATGAGCTAATTGAAGAAAAGTGGGAGCGAGGCTCCAACTCGTTTGAGACCTGCTTCCCCAAGCCGGAGCACCGGGATAAGTTCCTGCTCTACTATCATCGTGCGTTTTTTGGGCACATCCAAAAACGCTTGCTCTACGCTTCGTTCCGGCGAATCGCTCAGGCAACAAAAGGCCAACAGCCAAATCATAAATTCACCAGCCTCAGCCAGATGCTCGAACATCTGGCTGAAAATTGGAAGTTTATCTCCAAATACAATGGCCCGCTCAAGTCGCTCGGAGGTGAGGTGTTCAGGCCTGCGCTTATGGCCGTCAGAGAGCGGTTCGCTGACAACGAAAGTACCTGCGAGGAAGCGATCGCACGTGCTGCATTTGTTTTTGAATCAGCACTTGTCCGGATTCAAATCTGCAAAACCGGGATTGGTCGCCTAGACGCAAACATGGCTACTCTTTGCGAAAAAATTCGCAGCGGGGAACTTGGCGACACGCCGTATGCGCTCTCAACAGGCATCAGGGAATTTCTCAAGGGGAGTGCGCTCGCGATGCCTGACGACAGTATCTTCAAGGCCGCCATCCTCTCGAGCAAATACGACCTCAAAGGACGTCGTGAAGGGCTTATCTTCAGTCGTCTTCACCAAAACGCCGAAGGAACTTCCCAGTACTGGCAGAACGAAACTAAACCCACTGACTTTAGCTTCAATTGGTCAGACCAACCTCTCGGAAACCCCTCATCTGCTATCGTTCAGTCACGCGGATACACCAATGAAGAACACTACCACTCTTTGGTTCACTCGCTCGGGAACGTTGTAATCCTGCCTCCAGGCGCCCAAAGAGCCGGAGCATTCAACGTAAACGATGCTGTCCCAACGAGCGGCGCCAAGTGCAACGAAATCGAAACTGCCGCGCGTAGAAGGGCCGAGAAGCTTCTGAGCATTTATAAACTCTAAGTTCCTTCACCAGATAAAATTAAAGGGACGTAGCTGTAATAGCTACCATCCCTTTTTTATCGTCTAAGAGTTCACGAGGCGGGTTGAGACGGATTTTCTACGACTGAATCAAAGCGGCTGTTGGAAACCCCCGGCTCTCGATTGTGAATATGCGGTGTGCATCCACCTTGAGCGCTGGCAGCCTGATCTCGTAAACCCGAGCCTTATCTAGTATCCGCCAGTCGTAAGGGCTTAAGCCGTCAACGAATGCCGTCTTGGACCCATCACTGGCCGACAACTCTGCCAGCGACTCGGAGGCATTAATGTCCTACTCAAAGCGCTGGTTGTACAACTGCAGCAAGGAGCCGCACATGGAGACGCTTAGCCTCTTCGACGTCGCTGGTTAGATTTACCTGCGAAAGTTTCGCAGGGCTCGGCATCCAGGGTGTCAAACCCACCCTGCTCCCGCGAGACGCCAGCCTTGGCCAGTTTCCACAGAGTGGCTTTAAGGCGGATATATTTAAGCAATCCTCGGCTAGGACTATGACTAGTCCTCGTTGATATATAGACAGGGCGCTTGAAGGCTTACTTTTGTGTAAGCGGCAACATCGCCTAAAAGGTATTTTCTCCGGATAGACTCATCTGCCACCTGACCAATGAACTCGATCCGCCCGTTGGCGTCATCCGGCACGAGGTCGGTCCGGGTCGGATACTTGGTAGTCAGGGCGGGCATCCATTTCTCCGGCTCATAGACCTCGCGGACCACGCCCTCATAGACGGCACACACATACTTCATCTTGGAGGCACGCTCTACGCTCAGCACCCAGACGCCACGGGTGATGTCGTAAAGCTCCGCAGCCGGCATCCCGTGACGGTAGAGTTGGTTGACCCGGATCAAGATGACCGGATCGGTGATGTTCACCGGCTTGGCGGCGTAGTAACCCTCGAGCTCCGCGAGGGCCTTGCGGCCGAAGCGGAGGCTATCCTTACCCACGACTCGATTGGTTAGGTTCGCGAGGCCAAGAAGACCTATGGCGGCAGCCTCGATATTGTAGGCCTCCTTCTCCGTGCGTAGCCCATGCGCTAGCATCTCAATCTTTGGCTCCAGGTCGGCGGCGAAGATCTCCTTGATGCGCTTCACCTTCGGATGGTCATCATCCTCGTACAGATGGTCCAGGCAACGCTCCCCCTTGCCCTTGCCTATGTAGAATACCTTCCCATCCCGAGGATCGACATAGAGGTACACATAATGCCCCAACGCCTCGGCCATGCCTGGCTTCAGGGAACGGAGATGGGGAGGAATCTTCATTCGCCTAGATCTTCCAGGAATCTGGCGAATTCACCAGGGCTCAGATGGAAGTCCGAAACTGTCTGGACTTGGCCATCATTGGACACGGACACAACAAAAGCGTCTTTGCGGGCCTTGTGAGCCAAGTAATGGACGATTTCTGCATCCGCCTGACCTTCGCCGCTCTTCTTAATCGTGGGGAGTATGAACTTAACACCGTTGAACGGGGAAAGATGCTCATGATTGGCACCATCTAGAAACAGCAGGACACGCGCATTCGCATCCAACGGATAAATCCTGCTGACAAGTTTAGCCAAGTGAGCTCGCGCCTCCGGACCGAATGAGAACTTCCCCTTGTTGAACTTTGACTCCATCTGGAGCTTCTGGAAGTGCTGGTGCACCGTGTGCATGAAGTTATAGGCATCGACGAAGATATCGACGGGCTTAGCCGCATGGATCGCCGAGCTAAGCCTCTGACGGGTCGAAGTCTTGGCGTTCCTCTTGTCGCTGCGGAGGGACTTCTCACCGGCGATGAAACGCCGCAGGGCGTCGCCTTCCTTCCCGTCGATGACCTTGGCAACCACCAACTTCTCGATCGCGGAAATCAGCCCTGGCAAGGCATCGTCGGGGGCGCTGCGGACGCCAGCCATCATGGCGGTCGTCACACCGCCCAAGGCCTCGGAGGGCTTAAGGGCCTGGCGGCATTTCATCACTTCTTCGCGAAGCGTCTCGTGGGCGCGGACTAGCTCAGGGCTAGGCGAGAGCACCATGGCCATAAGCCTATCTAGTTCCTCGAGCTGCCGACCCAGGGCGGGCAAGGCACGCTCGCGGTTAAGCTCCCAACGCTGCAGGATATCCTGCTCGAGCACCGCGGACTTTGTCTTTTCAAGAAGTTCGGTGGTCACTTTCTCGAGCCGACCGAGCTCGGCCTGATGCGCTTCGGCCTCGATAAGTTTGACCAGCCAAGGACGCACAATCTCGGAGACCTCATGCCGTACCTGTTCTTCGGCATGCTTCGCATAGCTATCCTTGATCTTCTGGAGGCTCTCGGGCGTCGCGCCGCCGCAATCCTCGACTTCTCGAAGCTTTTCCTTGGATGTCTTCAATTCAGCCTTTGCCTTGGCGAGTTCTGCCAAGGCGGCATCTCGCTCTTTCGTGAGCTCGGCGAGCCTTGCCTGATCGGCCTTTCCCGCCGCACCCACAGCCTCTTCGGCAGCCTTCTTCTTCGCGCGGGCGGCGGCATCATTCATGCGCTCCTGCACTTTCGCCCACTTGAGCTGGGCATCCTTCAATTCTTTCTCGCTCTTCGCAGCCCTTAGCTGCGCGGCCTGGGTCGCCTTTGTCTCGTCGCGCACCAGAAGGGATCCGACCGTAACCAGCTCGGCCTTGAGCTTTTCGCTAAGCATATCGACATCCTTTTCGTCAGGCAAAGGATCGGTGGCGCTCGCCTCGCCTTCGAGCGGCGCATAGAAGCCCTTAGCCGCGCGGTCGCCGCTGCGGAGGTAGTGCAAGCCGGCTATGCAACAGTAAGTACGGACACGGCCCAGGCACTTGAGAACAGCTTCGGCGTGTTTCTTGAAATACGCATCCCCTTCGACGATTTCGAATGGCTCAAGGACCTTGCCATAGCTGATGTCACGGAGAAGCAGCCCCATGAATTGCGGCAACCTGGCCGGGTGTTCGGTCAGGTGCTTTTTCACGGCTTCGACCGGAGGCAAAGACTGATCGAGCTCCATCCCCTCCGACATCAACTTGAGGGAATCCTCCGGCAACGTGCTCAGATCCTCGGCCAACTGAGCCAGACAAGTTGAGGCCGTAGGAAGTTGCTGGACGATTTCCGTCATGGGGTGAGCAAGTCCTACCCCCTGACCATCGACTACTGAAGCCAATTATCTCCTAGTTTCGTAAAATTGTTATAAAGCCGTTTACTGTTATTAAGGCCTAAAACAGTTTTAGCCGTGGAGCCACCCGGACTGGCTTGCCGTGTTGCTTAAGGCTGTGCGCAGTTTTCACGGCTTCCACATCCAATGGCGACCATGGGTTTAGATGGGCTTCGCGGCTTTTGATAAACTCGCTAACTTCCTCGAGGCGCACGTCCCCGGGCACGAGTCTAACGCCCAGCTCGAATCCCACCTCAAGGCCATCCGAAAATAGATTGGCGGAGGAAACGACGGCTGAAGGGTTGGATTCGCGGTCCGCGAGCCAAACTTTAGCATGCATGCCCGGGCAGAACCTGATCTCGGCTCCCGCTTGGCATAACTCCAACAAGGCTCGGCGATTGTCAGGCTCATCATGGGCCAGCACACGAACTCGCTTATGCCCAGCTACAGCCTTTAGTTGCGCGAAGACCTCGTTGTCTGCCGCGATCGCCCAAGACGTAACATCGATGGAATTCCTCGCCTCCGCGATGAGCGCTAAAACTTCTCGCTTCAGGGATTTATTTGGCTGCGTTAGTAGCAGGATCTTGAAGTTAGGCAACTTTGGCAAAGAGCCGGGCAGTAGCAGCTCGCGCTTGGGCAATACTTCCGTCGCCGGGCGACAAGTCATCAGCCAACGGACGAAAGCCCTCAATTCCACGGCTTCGGAATCGGTCAGGACTAACATCAGCTCATGCGAGTTGCCCGCTGGTACCTCAGGGTCGAGCGCTGACGGGGTCAAGTCGCCCGAAAACAAAACGCCCTTGGGCGCTTCTAACTCGCTTAGGCCTGCCAACCAATACTTGGCGTGGTGGTTCGGAAAAGCCCGCACCATGGCGACATCGCAAGCCAAGCCATCCTTAAGCTGGGCCTTCCCCTTGAGCTGATGACGCGGATCCGGAGAGGAGGCTAGCCGGCCTTTTTCCTGATGGTTGTTCGATGCCAAATTCACATACAGCACGTCCGTTTCCAGGCTCCTGACCAAGACTTCATCCGCTAGACAAAATGCCCCGATGGCGCAGCTCGGCTGACCAGAAAAAAGCTGCAGCAAGGATTCGCGGTGACGACGCGCCTCCGCTTTGGCCAGTTGCGATAATTCGAGTCGTTCGCTCATTAATTGAAATATAGGGGGTACATCGTCCGGGAGCGGGCGGCCCGATTGAGCCCAAGGGGGCGCTGCCTTTGGAACGCAGCACGCAAAGTCGCTTGATCCAAGGTCACCGGGTCGATTCCCGCCTTCCGCAAGTAAACCGACGCTTGCTTCATCAAACCTTCCATCGTGCCAATCCCGGCATCATTTAGCCCATGCTGAACGAACCAATCGAGTGCTTGCTCGAGGTGGCTTGCGCCAACGGCGCTTGTCAACTTCACATCCCAATTTCCCACTGTCAGCCGGTGCCTAAAGCACATGGTGGATAAATCGACCTGGCTGCTCGCGAGGTTAGCATCATTTGGTTGATAAAGGCCTCCGTCCATGCGCCGATAACCAGCCTTGGCCAAGCGACCGTCAAAGTATTCTGCCTTCACACCATTGATCGATTGTCCTTTCAGACCCGTCGCCATTTTGCCGAGCGAACGCATCTGCGGGAAATCGACCTTAGCGATAGACCACCCTCCGGCCCCGTCGGAGTGTGCGACCAATTCGACCTTCGTCTGCCGGGCGCGCACTTTCGCGGGGTTGCTGAGAGGATTGATGAGGAGTTTTTCTCGCCTCTGCCCGAACCATCCATCGATGGAATTTCCTGCCGTCAGTTCCTGCATCAATTTGGTCAGGCCAGGATAACGAACATCACCGGCGGCGATCGTCGAAGCCGCCAAGCCTTGCCATTCATCAGCATCGGACTTTTCGTCGACGGGTGCGACCGGCACCAGCGGTAACTTCGCGAAAAGGGGTTCGAACTGGTCACCCAGGAGGAGCATCCAAGCACCCTCCGAATGCTCAATCCAAGCTGCTTTATCGTCCTTGAGGCTAGCCCTCCCCCATGTTGTCAGGACATAGCGACCAGTCTCGTCTAACTCCAGGCCACGATCGCGCACCACCTGTTCCAACATCCGGCGGGCGATCTGCCTGCGCTGGCCGGCGAGCAACACCTGGTCGACATCTTCCACCGTCAAGGTGCCTAGACTGTCCGCCAGTGCCAGCAGCGCCAAAGAATAGCTATTTGAACGATATAAAGAAAGGTTTCCGGCGATGGCGACCACCCACATTTGCCCCGACCAAGTTGCTTGTATTTCCATGGTAATTTCAGGTCAAAGCGAGATTTACGATGGCGACTGCCTCCCCCAGGTCCTTCGCGATTTCGCGCGAGGGGCCATAGTCATGGAGCTCATCAATCAAGGTCTGGTTGACGCCTTTCTGGATGGCCTCTTCGGTCTTTGCCGGCAAATCTCCCAACAAAACTAGGCGGCTTCGTGCCCGAGTGAAGGCAACATTCATTCGGTTCAATGACCTCATAAACGGGGTTTGCCGCTCACGCACAAGGGAAAGCAAGACCAAGTCCGCCTCATGACCTTGGCAGCTGTCCACCGTATTGGCCTCTAATTCGACACCGCTGAATCTATCCGCATGGTGCTCCTCCAGATATTCCACCACCTGCTTGCATAGATTGTTCTGGTTCTTGTAAGTGCTGATCAAATAGGCCTTGTAACGCGGAGCCGACGGCTGGGCCGTTCGCTTCGCCCAATCCGCGAACTGGAGGAGTTCCCAAACGGCCAAAGCCAGCTGGACCGCGCTTTCACGTTCGCGGTCCTGATAAGTCAGGCCAGCGAAGGTGGTGGCCTCGGCGGACAGCACCACGAACCTTCCTTCCTGTCCCGAGGCCATCGAATGCAGCCTCGGCTTTTCCGGAAGATCCGCAGAGGTCAACAATAGCCGGCCTCCATATACGTGCTGTTTGCAGAAATCCGCTATCCTCGGAGCCATGCGAAACTGGTATTTAAGTTCGACCAGACGGGAGGCCAAGCCATCGCCAAAGGGACGGATCAACGAACGTGGCGGAGGCAGCATCCCCGCCCTTTCGCCGATCAATGACTCAAGTACCGACGGAAGGGCCACACCAAAGGTCTGCTCACAGAGATCTCGCAGATTGATGATGGTCTCGGGTTTGCCTGGGAGCTTGGCCGTATATGCGCCCAGCCGATCCATCGCCTGATCTCTTTTTGTCTGCATTTCCAGATGGTAATCGCCGCCCTTGAACCGCACGGCTCGCTCCATCAGCGCGTATTCCACGGCTGCCTTGACCTCACGCTTCACGGACACGCTGGCGGCTTGTTCCAACCATTGTTCGTCCTGGACGACCGGTTGCGAAAGCGCCGTCGTCAGGGCCGCGCCCAGCTCGGCTTCTTCGCAGAATGGAGCCAATTGATAAGGGTCTCCGACGATGATCCATCGCTTCGCGCACATCGCCGGGACTAGGAACTCGTCCAGGGTCGTCTTACTGGCTTCATCGACAATCAGATAGTCGAACTCCGGATAGGCGCGACTGTCGCGGGCGGACTGGATGGAGGGATGCGCCAATATACCGAGGGTGGTTCCGCCGACCAAATTCGCGCCGTCCATGATCATCTTCAGCAAGGCGCCTCGCCCGGGCGGGATGACGGGTCCGTCCTCTGAGGCGGCATCATCACCGTGCAGCCGCTCCATGAAGTCCGCACCCAAGTCTTCATCGAGTGACTTGAGCATGAACCCGGCCGCACCCGCGGTCGGGCCGTCGCTCTTGGCAAGCGGAGTCAAATGGTCCTTCAATCGTTGCGCCTCCCGGCGTATGAAGTTCTGCATGAGCAAAGGACGGACTTCGGCGGAGACCTTTTCGGTCCGGCCCACTCGCACCGCGATGACGCTGTCGCCCTCCGCAGCTTGTGACCCTTTTCTCGCAGGCGAGAACTTTTCGAGCACGTTATCGACCGCTACGTGCGTCGACCCAACCATGAGTACCTTGCGCTTGAGACGAACAGCCTGCTTGATGAACTCGCAAATTGCGGTGGTCTTCCCTGCTCCCGCCGGCCCCCAGACCAGCGCGAAATCTTTCGTCGCCAGGGCTTTTCGGACAAAGTCCCGCTGCTCCTCCGTGCCAGGCATCCGTGGATCGCGGAGACTGGGATCGATCCACTCACCGTCAGTAATTTCGGCCCGCGGAGATTCGTTCCAGACGTGCGTGGGCTCCAACATCTGCTTTAACGGCTCATGCTGGCGACCAGGGGCGTCCCGCAACATCTCCGCATACTCGCGCTTCTTCCTGAGAATGCTTGTTGATTGGACAAACCAGAGCGCGTAATCACGATTAGAGAAATCCGCAAGGGTGGCAGCCCCTTTCGCGGTCAGGAAGAATTGCTCATCCCTGCCGGGCTTCACGGAGGAGAGCTCAATCTTGCGGAAGACTTTGGGGTTTTCCCTCTTTAGCTGTACCATATCTTTTTCCGAAGGTTCAAACTGGTCAGTCTTGCCCGCTGAAGATCTTCGGTCTCCTCCAAGGATGCTCGGTTCAAAAACAAAGAGCTCCTCGCCCGCAATCAATGGTCGTGCGATGGCCTTAAATCCTTCATCCGCGTCCATAGCCTCAGCCTTAGCTGGAGCCATAGTCGCGAAATACTGCCTCTCAATCTCCAGTCGCCCTCCCACGTCTTTCCCCTTGCGTTGCGCCATCGACTTGCATCGCCAATAACCCGGCCGCACCACATATGCCTTTCGCTGTTCAATTGCCTGAATGGATGACTTGAGATAGTAGATGACCGCCCCGAGACGGGCATCTGCCCCTGGGTATTTCCCTTTCAGCACCTTTTCCTCTGGGCGCAAAGCGTTGAGCAAGCTGACAGGCTTGTCGGTGTTATCCATAGGTAGCAGGGGTATTATTTCTTACCAATTTATTAGTCTCGTACAAAGCCTGAACTCGTTACCCCTGCCCCGCGGCCGTGCCGGCCGAAGCGGGCGAGGATGAGCTTCTGGGCCAAGTGGTCCCAGTCGAAGTAGATCGAGAGGCAGGTGCGGGGGTTGAGGCCTTTGCCGATGGTGACGTGGGGGGCGAAGATGCGCTCCCGGCCTTGGTAGCGGGCGGTGTAGTCCTCCGCATACTTTTGTTTGGCGGTGAGGCCGATGTTGTCTCCGTAATGGGTCAGCCCGGCCTGCTGGGCGAGGTGATCGGGGGTCTTGCGGGCGTTGGCGGGGTCCCGGCGTAGTTTGGCGTAGGTGACCAGGTTGGCGAGGTAGCGGGCCAAGGGACCGTCGTTCTCGAACGGCGAGTCCTCGGCGCCGGCCAGGGCTTCGTCGAGGACGACGATGTACTCCTGGAAGTCGGGCTGGCACATGAAGCGCCGCAGCACGTCGATGGCCGGCTCGAAGGTCTTCTCGGCCTTACGGACCTGCGACTCGCGCTCGTGGATGGTCTCCATCAGCTTCTGACCGACCAAGGCGCCGCAGAGTCGGCCGGCCTCCTTGACGCGGCTCGACGCCACGTTGACCGTGACATGTCGGTCGGACACGAGGTTGAAGTAGATCGAGGTCTGGTCGGCGAGGAACGTCACGATGGCCTGGGAGCCATCGATCGTGGTGCCGGCCATGTCCTTGAACATGGTGCGGACGAAGTCCCGGATCTTGCTGCGCAGGGCCTTCGGCGCGATCTGCGGGCGGTAGTTCCAGGTGAGGTTTGAGGTAGTCATGGGGGTGCGGGTAATGACACCCCTCATCGTGTCGGAAGTTGCCGCGTTTCAAGCGTCTCCAGTGCGGGCTAGAGGCATGGTATTGTCGCATGAAAAACCCCAAAATACCCAATAAACATGTGGAAATTCCCCTGGTGGCATGTCGCACGAAAGCGCGATTCAGCTCGATGGTTATAACGGCAGGCGATGTTTATACCGCCACGGCATCTCCGGCGCTCCTAAAGCCTTAAAGCGTCATTGGATTCCAAGCACGCTCCCCTCTGGTAACGCCATGCCAAGTCGGCGAGATTGGCCAAGTCGATGTTTCGGGGTTTTGAGTGGGTTTTCTGAGCGCCTTGATCGGGTGGCGTATTTCCCTGCGACTTCTGGATTGGTGCTTCAACGCAGCTTTAGTGGGCGCAACCCGATCTCATGCGACAAGCGCCCTCGCGGTTTTTCCCGGTGAGGGAGCCCTATGGTTGAAGCATGAAACCGATTATTCCCTCCATGCCCTTCCTGGGCTTCCCTTCCGACCTGGTGCTCGCCGGGTTCCGGCCGGTCCGCGGCCTGCTGGTCGAGACGCCGGCGCCGGCCCTCACGCCCGAACAGGCGCGCGGCGAGTTCGAGTCGCTGGGCGACCTGCTCGACCTGCATTACCCGCGGCCGCTGCTCGCGGCGATCGCCCGCGAGATGGGCTATGACGCCGACCTGATCGCGGCGGGCGAGTGCGAGACGGGGGTGACGGGGCATTCCTGGACGACGTATTGCGACGAGTCGTGGTTGCCGATGCTGGTGCGCTGGCAGGCGGGCGACGCCCAGCTGGTGCTGTCCTTGTGCGAGACGTTCGAACGCGGGGGCCGGCCGGACCTGCGCCTGACGGTGCTGGGGGACGCAGCGGCTTTGCCGATCCTGCGACGGCTGACGGTGGCGCTTTCCCCGTTCCACCTGTGCCGGCCCGACCTGTGCCAAGGGCCGGTGGCGTTCGACGGGCGGACGCGTTCGCTGCTCGTGCCCGAAATCGCCTTGAACCGCTTCGGGATCGGCGCCCATGTCTGCGGGGACGCGGCGGGGCGGATCGGCGCGGCGCGGGCGGAGGGGCTGGCCGACATCGCGCGCTCGTGTAACCTGAGCTCGATGCAGGCGGAGGCGACGGGGATGAAGCCGGACGAGCTCCAGCTCTGGCTCCGCCCGGGGCCGGGGCCGACCATGACCTGCCCGGCCGACCGGGCGCTGGCCCCGGAAATCATCGAGCTGATCCAGCGGCAGAGCGTCGGGGAGATCCGCCGTCTGTCGACCGAGGCGATCGCGAGCCGCCTCGAGGGGCGGGCGGAATTCGGCCGTCGTCCGGATAACTTGCTCTTTGGGATGGGGCAGCAGTCTCCGACGCTCATCGCGCAGCGCCTGCACCTGGCGGGGCTCCTCCATGAGATCGAGTACCTGCCGGTCGACCGCAAGGGGCTGTTCAGCCGGCCGTTCGGCACCTACCAGCTGGCCCTGGGCGACACCTCGGTCGGGCCGGCGTTCCGGCGACCCGACGACGAGGTGCTCGCGGGCACCGAGCATCGCACCTACGGGCGCGAGGCCACGACTGGGATCGACCTGTTGGGTCTTGGGATCCTGGCGGTGGAGCACTGCCTGAAGCACCTGCGGGCGAGCCAACCGCCGACCGAACTGCGCGAGCCGCCGAAGGCCGGTATCCCTGTGCCGGAGTTCGGGGATATGCGAAAGTTGCCCGGCGCTCCGCGCGCGCGGTTGATGCCAATCGAGAAGCCGTCCTTCGGTATCCATCTCGGCCTGCCGGTACGCGTCGACCGTAGCGTGGTCGTCTGGCGGTCGGACGATGCGCAGGCGCTCGCGATCGACTTCGCGGCGGGAGCGGGCGGGGTCCACCTCGCGGGGATGCGACGGTGCCCGGTGCCGGTGAAGGCGGGGAGGTGAGGGAGGAGAGGAAAGGAGTGCGGAGTCGAGTGCTGGATCGAGTACAGAGGGCTGAGTCGAGGGGAGGCGGATACTAGTTGATCGGTGGGCCGGTGGGCCGGGGAGATACACGGACCAGCGGGGACGCTGGTCCCTACCTAGAGGCAAGAGAGGGAGCTAGGGCAGCACGCGGTGCTGCCCCTACAGCGGGCCAAGGACTACCTATGCATCGAGTCCGTGGTCTTGCTTGGCCCTACTCCAAGGCACCACCGAAGAAGGCCACGCCAAGAGTAAAACCCGTCAGCATCCACTGTAGCGACCATAACAAGGCGGTCACCCCTGAAAGAACCAGCGGACTTAAGGCGAACAGAGGGGTGGTTAAGATGACTAGGCCTACGAGTAGCCAGGCGCCCCAGCGGCGGCATCGAAATAGGCCAATGGAGGAGGCGATCAGCGCGCCAATAAACGCCAGACCAAGCAAGAGAACGATGATCGCCAACATCGGGTTCAGCGTCGAACCGTTGTGGAAAGTATCCACACCCTGTCGGTCGACCCAGGATGCGAGCTCCCGAGGCAACAGCTTGCTGTCGTTAAATGTGAGCACGCATGCCACGATGCCCAGGAAGACATCCAGCAGAACGCACGATTTAAGGACCACCTGGGCGACGGCTTTGTTCATATCGGTCAAGAATTACTTGCAGATGACCGTGATGGGGGCGAAGTCCCGGTGCCGCAACGTGAGTTTATCCCCGACGACGAACTGATGGCTGGCGCCGAGCAAAGAAAGCCCAAACTCCACGGGCTTATCGACCGTATGTTGATCAAAGTAGAAAATCCACGTCTTGGTTGCGCCGTCGACGGA
>Ga0315907_10001069_pt1 | contig 37637 bp, 34 predicted proteins | sample LakEriMetagenome_3_FD_203525 | JGI IMG/M metagenome (GOLD analysis project Ga0315907, IMG submission 203525) | Freshwater fungal communities from buoy surface, Lake Erie, Ohio, United States - Buoy 12 MA123 | ecosystem: Environmental > Aquatic > Freshwater > Lake > Lake biofilm | place: USA...
AGACCGTACCCAAAAAGGCAATTCCAAAGTGCAGCGGCATCCGATGAAATTACGTACCCAAATACTGTTGATTGGGCTGGCCGGCGCATTGGTTTCTGCGCTGGTCGGAGCTGTTGGCCTGTTAAGTGTCAGAACACTGGTAAATGCTTTTGATGGCGCTGTCAGCATGGGCAACGCGGCCCAAAACAGCCAGCGTGCAGCCATGATGCACGGTGCAATTCGGGGGGAGGTTCAGCGCGCGATGCTCGGTGCCATTGGCCGCGACAAAAAGCAGGTTGCCGATGCGAAGAAAGACATCGAAATCCATGTGGCCAACCTCAAGCAGTCGCTGGCAACGCTGAACGAACTCGAACTGTCAACTGATGCAAAGTCTGAAATCGGCAAAACCATGCCGCTGGCTGAAGCATTCAGCACCAGCGCTTTGCGCATTTTGGAACTCGCTGCTACCGACACTGCGGCCGCGGCGGCCATACCAGAATTTCAGAGGCTCTATGGTCAACTGGCGACGCAGATGGCCGCGCAGGTAGAGGCCATTAACGTCGATGAGCGAAAGTTCTCTGACCAATCCAAGCGTATTGTTCAGCGTGCCGGTTATGTGGTCGTGGCGTCGCTGTTGATCGCAGCCGTTGTTCTGGTGTTGGCCTCCTTGGCAGTCGCACGCCGTATGGCCGCTCCCATGACGCATGCCGCCGAGGTGTCCAAGCGCCTGGCCAGTGGCGACCTGACGGTGGAAGTACACCCGGCTGGAAATGAGGAAACCATTCAGATGCTTGGTGCGTTATCCGAAATGCGCCAGAGCTTGAGTGCGATCGTGGAGACGATCAAAACCAACGCCGACCAGGTCGCTGCGGCGAGTGCGGAAATTGCTCAGGGAAATCATGATCTGTCCAACAGAACAGAACGTCAAGCTAACTCGTTAGCGTCCACCACCTCATCAATGAAGCAGCTAACAGAAGCTGTCGAGTTCAATTCTTTAAACGCCAAACAAGCCAACGAACTGGCAATTGCTGCGTGTGCTGTCGCGGAATCAGGTGGTCAGACGGTACGGGGCGTGGTTGAAGCCATGAGAGCGATAGACACGAGCGCAAAAAAAATCACGAACATCATTGGCGTCATTGATGGCATTGCGTTTCAAACCAATGTGCTGGCCCTGAACGCATCGGTAGAGGCCGCCCGTGCGGGTGATATGGGGCGGGGCTTCTCGGTGGTGGCCGCCGAGGTCAGGAGCTTGGCAACTCGGGCGGCGGATGCAGCCAAAGAGATTAAATACTTGATCGAAGCAAGTTCACAGCAAGTTAGCGTGGGCAGTGACCTGGTGGGACAAGCAGGCCACACCATGAACGAAGTGGTGACCAGCGTCAAGGGTGTTACCGGTTTGATGGGCGAGATCAGCGATGCCATTGCGGATCAGGGTGCCGCGATGTCAGAAATTGGCAGCTCGGTGATTCAAATTGATGACGTCACACAGCAAAACGCGGCACTGGTCGAGCAGATGGCTGCAGCGGCTTCCAGCCTCACGAGTCAAGCAGAGGCGTTGGTTCAAGCGGTTTCGCAGTTCCGCTTAGGCGATGACCGCCAAGACTCGCCTCACTTATTCGCGGAATAACTTATTTGTCCACCTACGTTACCGACGCCTAGACAAAGGAGGGCATGTCAATGCCAACAACAAACAATCTGAAAAATCTCCCAGGTTCAATGATCCCGCAGTCCGCAGCGTTGCCGTTGCATCAACAAAAAGACGCAGACAGCTCACTCGATCCTGTTCCTTCCAAAAGAGCTGCTCTGACCACCGACACTACAAAAAAGGTTCGTGAATCGAACTGGACTTTGCGGTTGATTCACTCCGGATGGCCCGCCGGATAAGACAGAAAACGAACGCCAGAATTTAATTCGAACGTTATCAGTTCCTAGGTTGGCGAAGCCTTGAGAAGCGAGCTTCAGCCATTTGGGCTCCCGACTGGGAGCCATTTTTTTTCGTTTGGAAACGCCATGTAGTTTCGTGTGCAGAGGTCCTGAGGTGATCAGCCATTCTCTTAAATCTGGGCATAGCCGCCATCAATTGTCGATCGCTGGGCCAACGCTGCCAGCTGGTTAAGCAGGTGCTCCGTATCCGTGCCCACTTGGAGCAAAGCGTGCTGCTCAACACTGACAAAACCTTGTGACGTCGTGTGGCCCATGAACCGCAGAAGGTCGTCAAAATAGCCGCTCACATTGAGCAGACCTACAGGCTTGTCGTGGTAGCCAAGTTGCAACCAGGTCCACACCTCAAACAACTCTTCGAGGGTGCCGATGCCGCCAGGCAGCGCAAGGAACACATCAGATTCCTGTGCCATCAGCGCTTTGCGCTGGTGCATGGTATCCACGACATGCAGCTCGGTGATCCCGTTGTGTGCCAATTCCCGGCTTTGCAGCGCACGCGGAATGACGCCAAAGACCTGACCGCCACTGGCCAAGGTGGCATCGGCTACCGCACCCATCAGGCCGGCGTGACCCCCACCATAGACCAAACGAGCGCCTCGTTGCCCTATCCACCACCCCACGGATTGGGCTGCTTGTGTGTAGACCGGCGATGCACCGGAACGCGAGCCGCAGTAAACACAAATGCTCAGGGGCTTCTTCATGTTGAAAACCAAGTCCATGGGGCACCCCAGCGGTTGCCGATGGCTGCCAACCATACGCCCGCGCAGAGCAGCAGCGACAACAACACCGCTGCGCTGCCAAAGTCTTTGGCGCGTTTGGACAGGTCGTGCAACTCAAACGATACGCGGTCCACTACAGCCTCGACCGCGGAGTTCAGCAATTCCACCACCAAGACCATGAGGGCTGCACCTGCTAACAGGCTCACCTCGACCCAATTTCGCCCCACCCAAAACGCGGCAGGGACCAGCAACACTGCCAACCAGACCTCCTGACGAAAGGCGCTTTCATTGCGGTAGGCGGTTTTTAAGCCAGACCATGAATAACCAGCCGCATGCACGATACGACTCAGCCCCGTGCGGCCTTTGTGCGGATTGCTCATTCCGGCTTTTTCCTCGGGGCAGGGTGGTGGGTGACCAGTTGTGTGCCACACAGCATGTCATGCCAGAACTGCCGCTTGGGATGCAGTCTTGCGAGCACGGCGTAGGTCAGGACGCCAGCAATCAGCAGGCCGAATGTTTGCGCAGGAGTCGTGTGTGCAGCCCACGAAAACAACAAAGCCGGTGCGAACCAAATCCAGCTCAGCAGGTAACGTGCTGTGCAGCGCAATTGGGAGGGTGGGCGATTGTTCATGTCGACCAGCCGAATATGCCAAGCCTTCATGGCAACTGTCTGACCGCTGCGCGACCAGAACCAAACAAAATAAATGCCCAACAGCAAAAACAAGAACGCCTGCAAACCATGGCGCCCGATCATGGCATTTCTTTGCTGGGTGAGGCTGGAGAACAGATAGCCGCCGATCATCACGACGCCAAACAGCAGTACACCTTCGTAAGTGAAACAAGCCAACCGTCGTGCGATACCCGGCGGTTCAATCTGCGAAGGGGGGGCGATGGCGCGCGAAACAGTGGGAGGGGAAGGTTCGGGCGCTGAAGTTGCCATGGGTTGTCAGTCAGGGCGACAAAACGTCAACCCAAAAAAAGGACGACATGCTACCGCTGCAGCCAACAAACGTTCATTCCTGACCCCTTGCAGCGAGCGGGTTAAGGTCTTTCGAGCGCTTCGGTCGGGGCGGTCGCTGTGTACGTTGCGGCGGCCTGCGGGCCGCGGCGCGGCAATAAGGTTCGGGGATCGACGAATTCACGCGTGGTGGCGATTTTGGGCAGCCCTACTTGCTGGTGCAGCGGAGGAGACAGCTTTTTCGTCACCAAGGTTGTGGTGGCCCCATAACTTGGGTGGACCAGGGTGGGCGCAATCGGCGTTGGCGGTGTGGCAAACGTCGGATTCGTGACGATTTTGGATTTTCTGCTCGTGTCCGCAACCTTGGCGCTGCGTGAACCCGATGTCAGTGAGGCGCTGGGAGGGCCCGGCGGCTGTACTTTGCGGTTGTCGGCCAGCTGTCGCTTTTCATCTTCAGGTAATGCCTGATAGGCCTTCCACTGGGCTCGCCTTACCTCGGGATTGACTTGTTTGGCCTCTTGAAAATTGAGGCGTGCAATACCGCGTTCAGCAGGACCCAGCATCACCCATTCAGCCATACGAAGTTGCACGCGCGCCCGCTCGTCTTCGGGCATGGCGGGCATGCGCTGGGCAATTTCGATCCACTTGAGCTTTCTGTCTGCGGTGATGGTCGTCCAAACGGTTTCCAGGGGGGCGAGGGATTGCCTCTGTTTTCGTGTCAAGTCACGCCAACGCGGTCCTTGCTCCGCGGGTGGGGTCGATTTTGCCTCCGGCGTTTGGGCATGGGCGACGCGGTCGGTTAATGAAAAACCACCTGCGCTGACCAAAAAAAGCAGCATCCAGCCACCGACCCGCAGCGCCCATGAGGGCTTCACGCTGGACCGTGGCTGATGACTGGATACAACGCGCAAAAACTTACTCCTGGGTTGCCGGACGCTTGAGGAATTCAAGAAAACCAGGGTCTTGGTAGGCGTCCGGCGGCAAATCATCGGCCAACAGTGCCGCGTCGATGTCGGCCGCAGTCGATATCAGTCGGGACGAATGCAAATCCTGGATGGCAAGCAGGCCCAGTACCAAAACAGCCAGGGGCAAAACCGCGACAAGTTTTTTCCACCATGTGGACGAATCCGAGCCACCGGGGCCACCTGCGGACGAGAAAACGCTGTTCCAGGCCCAGGACAGGCCGGACGAGGCAACCACAGGTTTGGCTGCGGCCGCCCGGGCAGATGCCGCTTCTTGCAGCGCGTTCTGGCGTGCGATGCGTAAGCGTTCGGTGACGTCGTTGGGCAGGTTTTGTGACGACTCGTTGAGCAGCGCCGTGATGCGCAATGCGAAACGTGCTTCGGCCAGTTCGCTTGTTACACCATTCAATATGTTGTGGTTCATAGTCCAATTCCCTTGGTCTTGAGTGCTTTGGCCAAAGCATGCACCGCTCTAGAGCAATGCGTTTTGACGCTGCCTTCTGAACAACCCATGGTTAGAGCCGTCTCTGATACATCCAGTTCCTCCCAGTAACGCAAAAGGAAGGCTTCCCGTTGACGTCCCGGTAACAAAGCGACCTCTTCTTCAATCGCAAGCAGGATTTGCGCCCGGGAAAAGGTGTCGGCTGAACTTTCTGAGCCACTGCCGTTCGCACTTTCCAAAGTTTCTAAGATATCGAAACTGGAGTCACCCGCGCCAGATTCCAAGTCTGAAAAATTCGCAAAAACGCCTTTTCTTACCTTTTGACGCCGAAACCAGTCCATGGTGGCGTTGGACAGAATGCGCTGGAATAGCAGCGGCAATTCCTCCGCCGGGCGGTCTGCGTAACTCTGGGACAAGCGGATCATGGCGTCTTGGACAACGTCCAGAGCGGCGTCCTCGTCACGCACTGCAAAAGCAGTGCGTTTGAACGCGCGTTTTTCGACGCTCTTGAGGAAGTCGGATAACTCTTTGTCGGAAGCCAACTTGGGGGCGCCTTGGGCGCTGGGCCCTGGTGAGAAGCGCGAATTATCACATTGCTAGGGCCCTTTGTTGCTTCGATGGCATAATGCCGCGTTGCACAACAGATGGTCTTCAGTGACTCGGCCGACCCGGGTGAGTCATTTTCCCGACTTCAGGCACCACACCCGCTCCACGAGAGCGCGGAGAGGTGCACCAATGGTTTTTCGTTAGAGAAATTCACAAAGGTTTTACATGGACATGACGACTGCCGACACTCGGCGTGCCGCCGCTGCACAGCCACACAAATCCCCCTCCGCGCCTGCTTCCGACCCCAACGGGTCTGAGATTCTGGTGCGCAGCCTGCAGGCTGAGAATGTGAAGTTCCTCTGGGGTTACCCAGGTGGTGCAGTTCTTTACATTTACGACGCGCTTTACAAACAAAACACCATTGAGCATGTGCTGGTGCGCCATGAACAAGCTGCCGTGCATGCCGCCGACGGTTACGCTCGGGCGACCGGCGAGGTGGGTGTCGCGCTGGTGACCTCGGGTCCTGGTGTGACCAACGCCATCACCGGCATTGCCACCGCTTACATGGACTCCATCCCGATGGTGATCATCACGGGTCAGGTTCCAACACCCGCCATCGGCCTGGATGCATTCCAAGAGTGCGACACCGTTGGTATCACACGCCCCATCGTCAAGCACAACTTCTTGGTCAAGGACGTGCGCGACTTGGCGGTGACGCTCAAAAAAGCCTTCCACATCGCCCGCACGGGCCGACCCGGTCCGGTGGTGGTCGATATTCCCAAAGACGTCTCCCTCAAAACTGCGCCGTTTGAATACCCTGCATCCATTGAGATGCGCTCCTACAACCCGGTGCGCAAAGGCCACGGCGGCCAGATTAGAAAGGCGATCGCTTTGTTGATGTCGGCCAAACGGCCCTACATCTACACCGGCGGTGGCGTGATTTTGGGTAATGCATCAGCCGAGCTGCGCGAGTTGGTGAACTTGCTGGGCGTGCCTTGCACCAACACCCTGATGGGCTTGGGCGCCTTCCCTGCGTCCGACCCCAAATTTTTGGGTATGTTGGGGATGCACGGTACTTACGAAGCCAACATGACCATGCAAAACTGCGATGTCTTGTTGGCAGTGGGTGCCCGTTTTGACGATCGGGTGATTGGCAACCCCAAACACTTTGCTTCGGTTGAACGCAAGATTGTTCACATCGACATTGATCCCTCTTCCATCTCCAAACGCGTCAAGGTCGACATTCCCATTGTGGGTGACGTGAAAGACGTGTTGCAAGAGCTGATCGCGCAAATCAAAGAAGGGCAAGCCAAGCTCGACGCCAATGCCTTGTCGGCTTGGTGGAACCAGATCGGCGAGTGGCGTAAGAAAGAATGCCTCAAGTTCAAAAACAGCACGGAGGTCATCAAGCCGCAGTTTGTGGTGGAGACGCTTTGGAACCTGACCAAAGACAGTGATGCTTACATCACGTCCGACGTGGGCCAGCATCAAATGTGGGCAGCACAGTACTACCGGTTTGATCAACCGCGTCGCTGGATCAACTCTGGCGGCCTCGGGACCATGGGCGTAGGCTTGCCTTATGCCATGGGCATCAAACTGGCCAAGCCGGATGCCGACGTGTTTTGCATCACCGGCGAAGGCTCGATTCAGATGTGCATCCAAGAGCTGTCGACCTGCTTCCAGTACAAAACGCCGGTCAAGATCATCTCCCTGAACAACCGTTATTTGGGCATGGTGCGGCAATGGCAGCAGTTGGACTACGGTGGCCGTTATTCGCACAGCTACATGGACGCGCTGCCTGACTTCGTCAAACTGGCCGAGGCCTACGGCCACATCGGATTGAAGATCGAAAAACCCAGCGATGTAGAAGGCGCACTGCGCGAGGCCATTCGATTGAAAGACCGCACGGTGTTCCTCGACATCCGAACGGATCAGACTGAAAACGTCTGGCCCATGGTTCAAGCTGGCAAGGGCATCAGCGAAATGTTGTTGGGGTCAGAAGACTTGTAGTTTTCGTTTGATACCGCCGGCAAAGCGCTCACGAGACGGTTACCGCCGCTCTGTGTGCACCGTGCAAGCGGTTTCACTCAAGCCCAACCCACTCCCACTCCCATATCAGTGTCAGCGTTTGTCATGTGGTTACCGCCGCATCGACGGGCCTGACGCGAGAAGGTCACCATGAAACACATCATTGCTTTGCTGTTGGAAAACGAACCCGGCGCGCTGTCGCGCGTGGTGGGTTTGTTCTCTGCCCGTGGTTACAACATCGAGAGTCTGACTGTGGCGCCAACAGAGGACGCCTCGCTGTCCCGCATGACCATCGTCACCACAGGCTCCGATGAAGTGATTGAACAAATCACCAAACACCTGAACCGCTTGATTGAAGTGGTGAAGGTCGTGGACCTCACCGAAGCCTCCTACACCGAACGTGAGCTCATGCTCATCAAAGTCCGTGCTGTGGGTAAAGAGCGCGAAGAAATGACGCGCATGGCCGATATCTTCCGGGGTCGCATCATTGACGTCACCGAAAAAAGCTACACCATTGAGTTGACCGGCGACGCCGCCAAACTCGATGCCTTCATCCAGGCGCTGGACCGCAGCGCCATTTTGGAAACCGTGCGCACCGGCACCAGCGGGATCGGTCGCGGCGAGCGCATCCTGCGCGTCTGACCTTGTTCTGAAGGTCTGATTCACTGCAACCCCCGCGATTTTTAGAGTTTCACGAAGGAGATACACATGAAGGTTTATTACGACAAAGACGCTGACCTGAGCCTGATCAAAGGCAAGAACATCACCATCATCGGCTACGGCTCACAAGGCCATGCCCATGCACAAAACTTGAACGACAGCGGCGTCAAAGTGACCGTCGGTGTGCGCAAAGGCGGTGCCTCTTGGAACAAGGCCGAAAAGGCCGGATTGAAAGTGGCCGAAATTGCTGATGCCGTGAAATCGGCCGACGTGGTGATGATCTTGTTGCCCGACGAACAAATTGCGTCGGTGTATGCCAATGAGGTGGAGCCCAACATCAAACAAGGTGCGTCCCTGGCTTTTGCTCACGGCTTCAACGTGCACTATGGTCAGGTCGTGCCGCGTGCTGACTTGGACGTGTGGATGGTCGCTCCTAAAGCCCCTGGTCACACAGTTCGCGGCACCTACACGCAAGGTGGCGGCGTGCCTCACCTGATCGCTGTGCACGCCGACAAGTCTGGCAAAGCACGCGACTTGGCATTGAGCTATGCGGCGGCCAACGGTGGCGGCAAAGCCGGCATCATCGAAACCAATTTCCGCGAAGAAACCGAAACCGATTTGTTCGGTGAACAAGCGGTGCTGTGCGGTGGTGCGGTTGAGCTGATCAAAGCCGGTTTCGAAACGCTGACCGAAGCCGGTTACGCACCCGAAATGGCTTACTTCGAGTGCTTGCACGAGCTGAAGCTGATTGTGGATTTGATCTATGAAGGCGGTATCGCCAACATGAACTACTCCATCTCCAACAATGCCGAGTATGGCGAGTACGTAACCGGTCCTCGCGTTGTCACCGAAGACACCAAAAACGCCATGCGTCAGTGCTTGAAGGACATCCAGACCGGCGAATATGCCAAGAGCTTCATCCTGGAAAACAAAGCGGGTGCGCCTACTTTGCTGTCGCGTCGTCGTTTGACGGCTGAGCATCCGATTGAACAAGTGGGTGAGCAGTTGCGCGCCATGATGCCTTGGATCAAGAAGAACCGTTTGGTGGACCAGTCCAAGAACTGATGCCCCGGGGTCGCCTCTGAGCGCCATGTCATGAAGCCGTGGACCCCCTCCACGGCTTTTTTCTTGACGGCGCCATAATCCCGCCCTTGCGAACCCGCAAACTGCAACCACCATGAACCAGCCCGATATGCACGACGGCGACCTTCCCAACGATGACATCGACGATGTGCCGCCTCCGGTCAGACCCCGGCGCCGGGGCATCTACATCTTGCCCAACCTGTTCACGCTGGCAGCGTTGTTTGGAGGCTTTTATGCAGTCGTGATGGCCATGAACGGGCGCTTTGAGCAAGCAGCGATTGGCGTGTTCTGCGCCATGGTGCTGGACAGCCTGGATGGTCGTGTCGCGCGTATGACCAATACGCAAAGCACTTTTGGCGAGCAGATGGACAGCCTGTCTGACATGGTGTCTTTCGGTGCCGCGCCCGCCTTGATTGTTTACGAGTGGGCGCTCAAAGGGATGGGCAAACTGGGGTGGATTGCGGCCTTTGTCTATTGCGCTTGCGCGGCCCTGCGTCTGGCGCGGTTCAATACCAATATCAGTGTGGTGGACAAGCGGTTTTTCCAAGGCTTGCCCAGCCCCGCTGCGGCGGCCCTGGTCATGGGTTTCATTTGGGTCATGGACGACTTGGGTCTGGACGCACGCAGCACCGGTGCCTGGTTGTCATGGATGGCCTTTGGTCTGACCTTGTTTGCAGGGTTGACCATGGTGACCAATGCACCGTTCTACAGTTTCAAGGACATCAGCCTGAAACGCTCCGTTCCGTTTGTGGTGATTGTGGCGATTGCCTTGGCGATTGCCATCATCACGCTTCATCCGCCCATGGTGCTGTTTGGCCTGTTTTGTTTTTACGGCCTGTCGGGTTACGCGGTTTACGCTTGGCGGCGTTTGAAGGGCAAACCGGTGAGCGTGATCGCCACCTCCACGGACGAGCCCGACGAGCGCGGCTTGCACTGAAGGCATTGCATCTGCTACATTCGATCCTCATGAACACGTTCTCCTCCTCACTGCTGGCCCTACTTCTAGGAGACCCACGGGCTCGCGCGTAGAGACACGTTCACACGTTTTCGACCACCACGGCCCGTATGCAAACAGCAGCGGGCCGTTTTGTTTGTGTGTGCTGTTTGCGATATTCAACGCTTTCAAGGACATTCCATGCTCTCGCAACCGCAAACCAAATACCGTGCTTTTGCACCTGTCGCCTTGCCAGACAGAACCTGGCCCAATGCCGTGCTGACAAGGGCGCCCCTGTGGCTGAGCACGGACTTGCGTGATGGCAACCAGGCCCTCATCGAGCCGATGGATGCAGCGCGCAAATTGCGTTTGTTTCAGATGCTGGTGCGTATTGGTTTCAAGGAAATCGAGGTGGGATTTCCCTCTGCATCCCAAACCGATTTTGATTTTGTGCGTTTGTTGATTGAAGGGCATCACATTCCAGCTGACGTCACCATTCAAGTGCTGACGCCAGCGCGTGAGGTGTTGATTCGGCGCACGTTTGAATCTCTGCAGGGGGCTCGGGCTGCCATCGTTCATGTCTACAACGCTACATCGCCCGTCATGCGACGCGTGGTGCTGGGCCTGGATGAAGACCAGACCGTGCTGCTGGCCACCACCCATGCTGAGTTGGTGCGCGAGCTGGCCGCAAAGCAGCCATCGACCACCTTCACATTTCAATACTCTCTCGAAATGTTTTCGGGCACTGAGTTGGTTTTTTCTAAGCGTGTGGTGGATGCGGTGACTGAGGTTTGGCACGCGACGCCCGAGCGCAAGTGCATCATCAACTTGCCCTCGACGGTGGAGCATTCCACCCCCAATGTGTTTGCCGACATGATCGAGTGGATGCACCGCCATCTGGCGAGGCGTGACGGCATCATTTTGTCTGTGCACCCCCACAACGACCGAGGCACAGGCACCGCCGCGGCTGAGTTGGCATTGATGGCTGGCGCTGACCGGGTTGAAGGTTGTTTGTTTGGCAACGGCGAGCGCACCGGCAATGTGGACTTGGTCAACCTGGCGCTGAATCTTTATACCCAGGGCGTTTCACCTGGATTGGATTTCTCAGACATTGACGAGGTTCGCCGCTGCGTGGAGCACTGCAATCAATTGTCTGTTCACCCCAGGCACCCCTATGCAGGAGAACTGGTCTACACCTCGTTCTCTGGCTCGCACCAGGACGCCATCAAGAAGGCCTTTGCAGCCCGCCGTGAGGGTGACCTGTGGGACATGCCTTATTTGCCAGTGGACCCCAAAGACCTTGGGCGCAATTACGACGCGGTGATACGCGTCAACAGCCAGTCTGGCAAAGGCGGTATTTCCTACCTGCTGGAAAACGAGTACGGCTTGGAGTTGCCGAGGCGCCTGCAGATCGAATTCAGCCAGGTGGTGCAAACGCAAATGGATGACACTGGCAAGGAAATGGCTGCAGCCGACCTGTGGCACATCTTCGATCAAACCTATGCCTTGAGCACGGCCAGTGAGCTGCACCCGGTGCTGACTGAGCGTTTGCCCGGTGGTGTGGCAGTGGCGGTGGACGTTGTTTTGCACGGCCGTGGGTTGCATGTGGCCGGTCACGGCAGCGGTCCAATCGACGCATTTGTCAACGGCTTGAACCAACACCTCACGCCGGCGCTGCGGGTGTTGGACTACCACGAACATGCCCTGCGCAGTGGCTCAGACGCCCAAGCCGTGGCCTACTTGGAATTAAGGTTGGGTGATGCGCTCACCGTTTTCGGCGTGGGTTGCGATGTCAACATCACCAGTGCCTCGCTCAAGGCCATTCTCAGTGGTGTTCAGCGTGCCATGCGCCAAGGTGCGGCGAGGTGGACGGCCCAGGTCGACGCAGTGCCCACCCTTTAGCATCGCGGGTTCACGCCAATCAGCGAAAACATCTTTTGTTCAGGAGTCTCCTCATGTCCGACCAACTCATTATTTTCGACACCACCCTTCGCGATGGTGAGCAATCACCAGGCGCTTCGATGACCAAAGACGAGAAGCTGCGCATTGCGCGGCACTTGGAGCGGTTGCGCGTTGACGTGATTGAGGCAGGCTTTGCTGCATCGTCCAATGGCGACTTTGAGGCGGTCAAAGCCATTGCTGACGCGATCAAGGACTCCACTGTGTGTTCTTTGGCACGCGCCAACGACCGTGACATTTCCCGCGCTGCAGAAGCGCTGGCCGGCGCGCCCCGTTCGCGGATCCACACCTTCATCGCCACCAGTGAACTTCACATGGAGAAGAAGCTGCGCATGACACGCGACCAGGTGTTTGAGCAGGCCAAGGCATCGGTGCGTTATGCGCGAAATCTGGTGGGCGATGTGGAGTTTTCACCCGAGGATGGTTACCGCTCCGACCCGGATTTTCTGTGCCGCGTGATTGAAGCCGTGATCAACGAGGGCGCGACCACCATCAACCTGCCCGACACCGTGGGCTATGCCATTCCAGAGTTGTACGGCAACTTCATTCTGAACTTGCGAAGCCGTATTCCCAATGCGGACAAAGCCATCTGGTCTGTGCACTGCCACAACGATTTGGGCATGGCAGTGGCCAATTCCTTGGCGGGGGTGAAGATTGGTGGAGCGCGCCAGGTGGAGTGCACCATCAACGGCCTGGGTGAACGTGCGGGCAACTGTGCGCTGGAAGAAGTGGTAATGGCGGTGCGCACACGCAAAGACTACTTTGGCCTGACCTTGGGCATCGACGCGTCGCAGATTGTTCCCATTTCGCGTCTGGTGTCACAGACCACCGGTTTTGTCGTTCAGCCCAACAAAGCTGTTGTGGGTGCCAATGCTTTTGCCCATGCCTCGGGCATTCACCAAGATGGCGTGCTCAAGGCGCGTGACACCTACGAAATCATGCGTGCGGAAGATGTGGGGTGGAGCGCCAACAAAATCGTGTTGGGTAAGTTGTCTGGACGCAATGCTTTCAAGCAGCGCTTGCAAGAATTGGGCATTCAGTTGGACTCGGAGACTGAGGTCAATGCCGCATTTGCCAAGTTCAAGGAGCTGGCTGATCGAAAAAGTGACATCTTTGATGAAGATATCCTGGCCCTGGTGATGGACGAGTCTGTGACTTCGGAGTCGGAGTATTACCGTTTGTTGTCGCTCAAGCAGCATTCGGAGATGGGTGAACGTCCACAAGCCACAGTGGCGTTTTCTGCGGGCACGGTAGAGCACCATGCGCAAAGTGATGGCAATGGCCCGGTGGATGCCAGCCTCAAAGCCATCGAGTCCAAGCTGCAATCTGGTGCGGAATTGCTGCTGTATTCGGTCAATGCCATCACATCTGGAAGCACAGAATCGCAGGGCGAGGTGACGGTGAGACTTCAGCTGGGTGGGCGGGTCGTCAACGGCGTTGGGGCTGACCCTGACATCGTGGTGGCGTCGGCCAAGGCTTATCTCTCAGCCCTGAACAAACTCCAAAGCAAGACCGAGAGGGTGGCGGCCCAGGGTTAACTGGGCGCGGTTGAACCATGAGGTTCGGCTTGAGGAATGTGATTTAAGTTTTTGATCTTGCAAGAGTTTTTCTCATCACCTACACTGCCCGGGGTACAGCGAAAGGTGGTTATGCGTGCGATCATCAAATCCATTGCCGCGACGGTGATGTTGTTGCTCATGGTGGGTATCGCCAGCAGCTCTGCCTGGGCTGCTGGCAGTCAATCCAGCCGTGAGGGGAAAAAGGCCGCGAGCAGCAAAACTTCCTCGTCCAAAAAAGGCAGTGCAGCACCACGCACTCGTGCTGCCGTCTCGCCGGCCAAATCGCGGGTCAAGAAAACCGTGTCGAGTCGCCAGGTGAAACGTGAGGTGGCGCCACCCCGTCTGTCTTATGGGCAGGTGTTCGGGCTGCACCAAACCACGGACGAGCTGGATTTGAAGTCCAGCGTCGCTTTGGTGGTAGACCAAGACACCAACGAAGTGCTGTTCAGTAAAAACTCTCAGGCGGTGCTGCCGATTGCGTCCCTCACTAAGCTGATGACGGCTGTGGTGGTTGCCGATGCCAACCTGCCATTGGATGAAGTGCTCACCATCACCATAGACGACGTGGACACTGAAAAAGGCAGTCGCTCGCGCTTGAAGGTGGGGACCGAACTCACCCGGGGTGAGATGCTGCATTTGGCCTTGATGTCCTCTGAAAACCGCGCCGCACATGCGCTGGGTAGAACTTACCCGGGCGGTCTTTCAGTGTTCGTGGCCGCGATGAACCGCAAGGCACGCGAATTGGGTTTGCACGATACGAAGTATGTGGAGCCCACCGGTTTGTCCAGCCGGAACCAATCCAGTGCAAGTGACCTTGCAAAGCTGGTTGCTGCCGCGCACCACTACCCCATGGTGCGTGAACTCTCAACCTCGCCTGAATACTGGGTGGAGGTGGACCACCAATTGCAGCATTTCAAAAACACCAATGGTTTGGTCGGCAATGCGGTGTGGGACATCGGTTTGCAAAAAACCGGCTACATCGCTGAGGCTGGACGCTGTTTGGTGATGCAGGCCCAACTGGCGGGGCGCAAGCTCATCATGGTCTTTTTGGACTCAGCCGGTCGCTACTCGCGTATTGGTGATGCGGAGCGCATCCGCAAGTGGTTGGAGCAGGGCATTCCTCAGACCCGCAGCAGCGCTTTGCCGCTGCGCTGAGACCGAGGTGACCCGGTACAACTCAATCCTACTGGCTCAGTAGGATCAAGCGGCCGCCCCCGTGTGGCCCAAGCTGGCGGAAATCTCCGCCGCGGTGCTTTTGAGTTTGGCGATCCATGCGTCCTCTAGCCTGTCGGCGGGTGCCGAAATCGACAGGCCGGCGACCAGCCGGCCTTGATCATCCAAAATCGCGGCGGCCATGCAGCGCACGCCCAATTCCAACTCTTCTTCGTCGCGGGCCAAACCCATTTGTTGTACGCGCGCCAGTTCTTTTTCGAGCGTGGGCAAATTGGTGATGCTGTTGCGCGTGTGGCCCGCCAAACCGGTACGGCTGGCATAGGCGCGGACACGCTGAGGTTCGTCGTAAGCGAGGAACAGTTTTCCAACAGATGTGAGGTGCAGCGGCGCCCGGCCGCCAATCGCCCGCACCACCTGCATGCCACTGCGCTCGCTGAAAGCGCGTTCGATGTAAACAATTTCGTCGCCTTGTCGCACCGACAAATTCACCGGCTGGTTCGTGAGCTTGTGCAGCTCACGCATGGGTCCGAGCGCCGCTTCGCGTACATCGAGCCGAGCTTTCACCAGGTTACCCAGTTCCAGTAGGCGCATCCCGAGCCTGTAGTTGCCTGCCTCCGGGCGGTCGACATAACGGCCGATCACCAGGTCGTTCAGGATGCGGTGTGCGGTGGACGGATGCAAGCCGGTTTTCTCGCTGATGATCTTCAGAGAGACCGGGTCCTGGTAAGACGCCAGCAAGTCCAGCAGTTGGAACATGCGCTCCAGCACCTGGATGCTGGGCGATTTGGGTTCATTCGTTTTCATGGTCCGATTCTCTCGCAGTTTGCGTATTTTCTGTATGGCGAAAATGCAAGCTGCATCACGAGATGTGAGTGGTCATTGGCTGTTCAAGCCTCGGATCACATCCAGCGCGCTGCGCACAGCACCTTCGAGTGTGGCAGGGTAGGGGCCCTGTACGTAGTCGGCAGCGGCCCACAAACCCTGCGCGATGGACGCGCGCGGTCGCTGCAAGTCAGGCGTGCAGCGGAAAGTGGCCCGCTTTTCAGTCAGGCTGTGTTTCAGGGTAGGAGTGGCCGCCAAAAAGGATTTCAGCGCGCTTTGTGCTTGGTGGAGGACTGCGGCCTCGGTGGCTGCCATGCCCCGTTCCACCCAGGGAGCTGCGCCGCTGATCACAAAACTCAGCGCACCGTTGGTGCCGCCCAACTGGCCCAGGTCGAAAACAAACTGGGCCGGTTGCTCTGTGGCATCGCTGGACAGGCTCAGCATGGGCTCGGGTAACCGTGTCCCGCGGCAATATAGAGTCACTGTGATGATGGGCTCGTAGCGCAATGCAGCCGCGCAGGCCGACCAATCGGCATTGATCTCGGATGTCAAACGAGAGGCTTCCGGGGCGGTGCATGCCAGCACCACGTGATCGTAAATCCCCGCGCCGTCGGCGTTGTTGGACACGACGACCTCCCACTTCGTCGCAGCTTCGTTGGTTGGAACTGCGCGCAGCCGATGTACACGTTGGTGGGTGTGGACGTGTGCGGCGTTGGCCAGCAACCAGCGCTGCGCCGGTTCGGGCAACAACGCACCCAGGCCTTTTCTGGGCAACAGCAAATCGGAAGCGCCCGGGCCGCTGAGCAGTGCATCCTGAAGCACCTTGAGAAAGACAACACCACTGGCTTCTCCGGCGGGTGTGTTCAGCGCCGCCACGCACAGCGGGTCGATGAAGTCCTCTCGCAAGGTGGCGGGCAGGTCGCGGGTCAAATCCTCCACGGTCTGTTGTGGCGCGCAGCGAAATCCGCTCAGTCGCCACCGCGCGGCGATCGCGCACAAGGCCCAGCGCTCGGCCACCGTCCAATCCGCGTTGCTCCATACAGCACGCAGGAAAGACCAGACCGGGTGTCCCTGTTTCAAGCGCAAGCCCTGGCCTTGCGGATTCACCATGGCCAGCGGCCGTCGGTCAAATGAAGCTGCCAGATCAACGCCCAACGTCTCCATCAGGCTCAGGGTGTGTGTGTAAGCGCCGATGAGGATGTGCTGGCCGTTGTCCACATGAGCACCGTCTGGCAAATGCACGGTGCGGGCACGGCCGCCAAGTTGGCCGGCCATTTCAAACACCGTCACCTCATGGCCCGCCTGGCGCGCATGCACCGCTGCCGCCAGGCCCGCCCAGCCAGCCCCGATCACCGCAACTTTCATCAACGTCCGCGCCAGTTGGTGCGTACCGCGATCCACAACTTACGCAGGGGTGTGAGCGAGGTGCGTTGGTGCAGCACACGAAATTCATCGACCTCAATTTCACGCAGCAAGGTGCGGTAGATGTTGGCCATCATCAGGCCCGGCTTTTGCGCGGCACGGTCGGCCTCGGGCAACAGGGCCAGCGCCTCGTCATAAGCTGCGTGTGCCCGTTCCGCCTGGAATTTCATCAGTGCCGTGAACCGTTCGCTGTAACCCCAAGGTGCCTTGCGATTGAGCAGCTCATGGGCTTTCACGTCAAAACGCTGCAGCTCAGCCACCGGCAGGTAAATGCGCCCGCGCCGCGCGTCGTCGCCCACGTCGCGGATGATGTTGGTCAGTTGCATGGCCTGGCCTAACTTGTGCGCGTAGGCGATGGTGTTGGTTTGTGTCGCGCCAAAAATCTGAGCGGCGACCTCACCCACCACGCCCGCGACCAAATGGCAATAACGCTGCAACTGTGGAAAGTCGAGGTAGCGGGTTTGCTCTAAATCCATCTGGCAACCCTCGATCACGGCGTGCAGGTGCTCGGCACGGATGTTGAAAGCCTCGGTATGGGGCATCAGGGCTTTCATCACAGGGTGGCTGGGTTGTCCCGCGAAAGCCGTGGCCACTTCTTTTCGCCACCAGGCGAGTTTGGTGGCCGCCACACTGAGCTCGCTGGTCTCGTCCACCACGTCGTCCACCTCGCGGCAAAAAGCGTAGAAGGCAGTGATGGCGGCTCGCCGCGCCGGTGGCAAAAACAAAAAAGCGTAGTAAAAACTGGAGCCGCTTTTGGCCGCTTTTTCCTGGACGTATTGTTCTGGTGTCATGCCGCGGCTCGGGTATCGTGCGTCGCCAAGGCCCTCATTCGTGCGGCCCGCCACAACAGGGTGGGCCCGTCCCAGGCAGTCAAGGTGGGGCGCTTGTTCAGCGTAGAGAAGTTCATGTGCTCTATTGTCTCCAAGATGCGCAGTCCTCCTTGCACCACCAGACGCAACTCCCAGCCGATTCTTCCTGGCAAGCGGTGCACGAGGGGGGCACCCGACCACATCAGGCTGCGTGTCCACGCCACCACATCGCGCAGCGTTTGGCGCAGCGCCGGGCTGTCTTGACCAGCCAACACCTGGTTTTTATCCAGGGCGTGGCGGTCGCAGTCTTCAAGTGGCAGGTACAAGCGGCGGCGTTTCACATCGATGGAAAGGTCTTGCCAGAAGTTGGCCAGTTGCAATGCGGTGCAGATCGCATCGCTTTGTTGCAAGGACTGCGCGTCGTTCACACCGTAAAGCTGCAACAACAGTCGGCCAATGGGGTTGGCCGAACGACGGCAGTAATCCAGCAGCTGCAGGCGGTCGCGGTACTCGGTTTGAAATAAATCTTGCTCGAAGGCACTGAGCAGGTCGGTGAAGAGGGGTATCTGCAGCTGGTGCTGTTTGATCACCGGTCCCAGCGGCTCAAACACAGGTTTCCAGCGTTCGCTGATGGGATCGCCCGCCACGACATGAAGCAAATCGGCTCTGAAGGCGTGCAAATCTTTTTGGCGTGTCCGGCTATCCAGATCGCCTTCATCGGCCAAGTCGTCGGCTGTGCGGGCAAACCAATAAATGGCTGCCACAGCAGGCCGCAGCCTGGGCGGGCACAGGACGGATGCGACGGGAAAATTTTCGTAGTGGTTGACGCTCATGGCGGTGCTGATTGTCCACTGCAGTCCGGTTTCGCCAGCGACGAGGCCGGTTGCTGGTCTTGATGGTTTGGTTGACATCGACATGGGAGCCCAATACATTACTGACCGGTCAGTCAGTTACAGGCCAAGTTTCCATTCAATACTGTTGCCCAGGGGTTGCCATGCGTTTTAGTCCCACCGTCCTCGTGATTTCCGCGCTCCTGGTCGCCTGTTCGCGTCCCGCCCCCACGCCCGAGCCGGTGCGTGCGGTGAGAACAGTCACCGTGCAAGACCAAAAAGCCTCTGCGCACTACGAGTATGCGGGGGAAATTCGCGCCCGAACCGAGTCGCGTTTGAGTTTTCGGGTGGGCGGCAAATTGGTGAAAAGGCATGTGGACTTGGGTGAAACGGTGAAAGCGGGCCAGGTGCTGGCACAACTCGACCCGCAAGATTTGAAACTCGCCCAGGACAATGCGCGCGCGCAACTCGCTGCAGCCCAAGCCAACTACGATCTTGCTGCGGCGGACTTCAAACGTTTTAAAGACCTTCGGGACCAAAACTTCATCAGTGCGGCCGAGCTGGAGCGCCGCGAGACCACGCTCAAAGCAGCGCTGGCGTCCTTGAACCAAAGCAAGGCACAAACCCAGGTTCAGACCAATCAGGCCGGTTATGCGGTGTTAGTGAGTGACGTTGCCGGTGTGGTCACCGGTATTGAAGCCGAGCCTGGTGCCGTGGTCAGCAGTGGCAGCACCGTATTGCGTGTGGCGCAAAACGGGCCCCGTGATGTGGTGTTCTCGGTGCCCGAGGACAAGGTGGCGCAAATTCGTGCGCTGGCGGTGTCACCCACCGCCTTCAAGGCGCAGGCCTGGGGCGAGGACAAACCGTGGTGGCCGCTCAAGGTCCGGGAAGTTGCCGCCGCGGCTGATCCGATGACACGCACATTTTTAGTCAAGGCTGATTTAGGTGGCGCTGCATCTTCGCAGGTCCAGCTCGGCCAAACCATGTCGGTGGTGGTAGAGCTGCCCCAGGTCGCCGGCGTGAGCAAATTGCCGCTGTCCGCTTTGAAGGAAAACCAAGGCCAAACCGCGGTGTGGCTGGTGGATGCCTCCAGCATGACAGTCAAGCTTCAAGCCGTGTCGGTGGCTGGCGCCGACGGCAATGAGGCCGTGATATCAGCGGGTTTAAAACCGGGTGATGTCGTTGTTACCGCAGGCGTTCACGTGCTTGAACCGGGGCAAAAAGTGAAGTGGTTGCAAGAACCGGCCAAGGCCGGTGCGGCTCTGAACCCGCCTTCACCAGCCACGGCGGTGGCGACCACGGCAAGTACCGCAAAGTGAGCTGCGCATGAACTCCTCCTCCAGTCCTGCTCAGGTCTCGCGTTTCAACATTTCCAAATGGGCACTCGACCATCCTGCGCTCACCCGCTATCTCTTGGTGGTGTTGATGCTGCTGGGCCTGGCGGCTTACTTTCAACTCGGCCAGGACGAAGATCCGCCTTTCACATTTCGTGCCATGGTGGTTCGTGCCTATTGGCCCGGTGCAACAGCACAGCAGATGGCCGAACAGGTGACTGACAAGCTGGAAAAAACCCTCCAAGAGGTGCCCTACGCCGACAAGATTCGCTCCTATGCCAAACCCGGCGAGACCACCATTATTTTTCAGGTGAAGGACTCGTCTCCGCCAAAGGAAGTGCAGCAGATCTGGTACACGGTTCGCAAAAAGATCAATGACATGCGCGGCACCTTGCCGCTGGGCGTGCAGGGACCATTTTTTAATGATGAGTTCGGTGATGTCGTTGGGTCAATGTATGCCCTCGTGGGGGACGGCTTCAGCGCACCCGAGTTGAAAACCTACGCCGACGCGGTGCGTCAACGCCTGCTCGCGGTCAAACATGTCAACAAGGTGGAAATCTTTGGCGCCCAAGACGAAAAGTTATTCATTGATGTGTCACACCAGCGCTTGGCGCAGCTGGGCCTGGACTTCAACCAGGTGCTGGCCCAGCTGGGGCAACAAAACGCGGTGGAGTACGCCGGTACCGTGAACGCGCCCACCGATAACCTGCAAGTGCGGGTGAGCGGTCAGTTCACGTCGGAGGAACAACTCAGGGCCCTGCCGATTCGTGGCGGTGTTGGATCGAGCGGCAACAGCTTCCGCCTGGGTGATATCGCCACCGTCACGCGTGGAACCATCGATCCCCCGCAGCTGCGCGTGCGCCACCAGGGCCAGGCGGTGCTGGCGCTGGGGGTGTCCATGACCAAAGGTGGCGACATCATTGAGATGGGTCAGGCACTGGCGGTCGCGAGCAAAGCCATTCAGGCCGATTTGCCTGTGGGGTTGGAACTCAAGCAGTTCCAGAACCAATCCACGGTGGTGGCGCGCTCGGTGAACGAATTTGTCGGTGTACTGATTGAAGCGGTGCTGATTGTGCTGGCCGTGAGTTTCATTTCACTGGGTTTGCACTTCAAGCCCAATTCGTGGAAATTCACCATCGACTGGCGACCAGGTTTGGTGGTGGGCATCACCATTCCCTTGGTGCTGGCCATCACCTTCGTGGCCATGTACTACTGGAAGGTGGGCCTGCACAAGATATCGCTGGGCTCCCTGATCATCGCCTTGGGTTTGCTGGTGGACGACGCCATCATTGCGGTCGAGATGATGGTGCGTAAGCTCGAGGAGGGCTTCGACAAAATGCGGGCCGCCACCTTCGCCTACGAGGCCACCGCCATGCCCATGCTCACCGGTACCTTGATCACGGCAGTGGGTTTTTTGCCCATTGGCCTTGCGCAGTCCACGGTCGGTGAATACACCTTCGCCATCTTCGCCGTCACGGCAGCGGCCTTGCTGATTTCGTGGTGGGTGTCAGTTTATTTTGTGCCTTACCTGGGGACACGGCTGCTGAAAGCACCCGTCCATTCAGCAGGGGAGCAACCCATCGCGCACGAGTTGTTCGATTCGCCTTTTTACACGCGCTTTCGGCGCATCGTGAACTGGTGTGTACAGCACCGCTGGATCACCATAGGTTTGACGGTGCTGAGCCTGGTGCTGGGCATTGTCGGCATGGGCAAGGTGCAGCAGCAGTTTTTCCCAGACTCCAGCCGCATGGAAGTGCTGGTGGATTTGTGGTCGCCCGAGGGCACCTCGTTTGCGGCCAATGAAGCGGTGGCGGCCAAGGTGGAAAAACGCCTGATGACGCTTGACGGTGTAGAGCATGTGAGCACCTGGGTGGGCAGCGGCTTGCCGCGTTTCGCGCTGACCATGGACCAAATTTTCCAGCACAGCAACGTCAGCCAAATCGTGGTGCTGGCCTCGAATTTGGCGGCGCGCGAGCGGCTGCGCAAGCAGCTCCCGGAACTGCTTGCCAGCGAATTCCCCGAGGTGCGAGCCCGCGCCAAACTGTTGCCCAACGGACCGCCGGTGGCTTTCCCAGTCATGTTCCGTGTGGTGGGTGAAGACCCCGCCAAAGTGCGCGCCTATGCGGATCAAGTCAAGGCCATCATGGCCGCCAACACCAACATGCGCGGCGTCAATGACAACTGGAATGAAGCCATCAAGGCGCTGCGCCTGGAGGTAGACCAAGACAAAGCCCGTGCCTTGGGTGTGTCCAGCCAAGCCATTGCACAAGCGGCCCGCACCCTCAACAGCGGCAGCACGATCGGGCAGTACCGCGATGGTGACAAACTGCTTGACATCGTTTTCCGCCAACCCCTGAGCGAGCGCGATGCCATCACTGACCTTTCACACGGCTACTTGCCCACCACCACAGGCCGTGTCGTGCCTTTGAGTCAAGTGGCCACGGTGAAGTTGGTGTGGGAGCCAGGTGTGCTGTGGCGTGAGGGCCGTGACTATGCCGCCACCGTGCAAGGTGACGTGGTAGACGGCATTCAAGGGGCCACCGTCACCGCTCAACTCAATCCTTTGTTCGATGCCATTCGCAAGGACATGCCACCGGGCTACCGCATAGAGGTCGCTGGCGCAGTAGAAGAAAGCAGCAAAGGCCAGGGATCCATCTTGGTGGGGGCGCCTTTGATGCTCTTCATCATGTTCACGTTGCTCATGCTCCAGTTGCACAGCTTCAGCCGCGCGGTGCTGGTTTTCCTGACCGGGCCTCTGGGCATCTCCGGTGTAGCCGCTGCTTTGTTGTTGCTTGACCGTCCCTTTGGTTTTGTGGCCTTGCTCGGTGTGATCGCCCTCATGGGCATGATCATGCGCAACTCAGTCATTCTCATCGCGCAGATTGAACACGACCGAGAGCGTGGTGTGGACGCCTGGACAGCCATCGTGGAAGCAGCCGTGATGCGCTGCCGGCCTATTGTGTTGACCGCTGCGGCTGCGGTGCTCGCCATGATCCCGCTGTCACGCAGTGTCTTTTGGGGGCCGATGGCCGTGGCCATCATGGGCGGGCTGGTGGTGGCAACGGTGCTGACACTGCTGGCCTTGCCCGCGATGTATGCGGCGTGGTTCAGGGTGCGGCGCTGACCTGTGGCCAGGGCCAGGTCCCTGCGCGTCGGGTACTCTTCACAAAAGTTAAGGCCTTGCTCAAGGTCAACGGTCCGGAAATAAAAAGTCTTCGTTCACCTGAGTTTTGACGCCCAACTTGTCGTACCAATCTGGGCCCAGTTCACTGGTGGTGTTGCCCGTGCATTTCAAAGCCGCCACTGTTTTTCCGTTGCGCTCGACCACGACGCCGCTTTTTTCCTGGGTCTCACCCTTGGGCCCCCACTTGCCTATGCCCGTGTAGGCAACGTAGGCATACCCCCCTTTCTTGAAACGCAACCAACTGCCACCACCGCCAGCGAAGGGAACCGTTTCACCGCTGGCTGCTTGGTTGGCCACGACTTCGGCTTGCGGCAATACCAATTCCAAGGCGTCGTTGGAACTGGCTTTTCCGAAGCGGTACTGCAAATAACCTTGGCTGGGGGTGGCGTTGTTCGACGCACAAACCGACACCATCTTGGCACCGGTTCGGCAGGAAAAGACGACGGTTTCTTGCCGCGTGCAGAAAGACGTTGAACCACCGGCGATGGCAGGTGGAGTACTGACCGGTGGCGTTGCGTTTGTGTTTTTTGCACCGACGACGGTGAGCGACTGAACCAACACCACGGGCCGGGTTTTTTTGCACGAGGGATCGCCCTGGCAGGCGTCGGCGGCCACGGTGCCCAGGGTGTAAGACAAGTTCACCCGTCGGCCCAGGTAGGTTTTAGGATTTTCACAGAGCGCAAAGTCGGCCATTTCTTCGAATGCCCTGCCTTGATCGTCTTTCAGGCTCATGTGGCAGGCCAGGTCGCCTGCCTGCACGTCCGTGACGGTACCGACGCTCTGTTTGATGAAATTGCCCACTTTTACCGTGGCCGGTGGGGTGGTTTGCGAAAGCGGTGACGATGCAACAACCAGGCTCGCCGTAGCTGCGATCAACCCTTTCGTTGAACTTTTCAAAAAACGCGTCGATGGGGTGTGAATGGGCATGGCAAAAAAGCATTCAACGGGGTACAGGTTCACGGCTGGGTGTGCGGGTGTTGACAGTCGCATGTCAGACCACGTGTCGAACAAAACCGTATCCCGGTCATTTGGCCGCCAATGCCTTTAGCGCGGCAGATTTGAACGCGGCAGATGCGGCTAGTCGCGATTGGGCAGCCACGGCAAACTCAGCATTGGACGGCAGGTTTTCGGTTTTGTCCTTGCCCATGCCGCTGAGCCACTTGAAAAGTTTTCCGTCTCTGTAGTAGTAACGCTCCTCGCTGACGGCGACCTGCCTTGGGGCGTTGCCAGCGTCTGCAAACCCTTTGACCATTTCGAAAACGAAGATGAGGTTGGCGTTGTCGTAATAAAACTCGCTGACCACATCGCCACTGTCATCGCGCTCCACGATTTCAATTTTTCTCACCTTACCGGACTGAACCCATGCTTTGCCCTCGGCCGGGTAGTTGGCACCCGGACGTTGGGAGGAGAAGGCCACCTTTTGCATTCGGGGCAGTGCCTGGTTGACGTCGGTGAATACCTGACGTGCTTGTGCAGTGTCTGTTTGCGCGATGACCAAGGAAGGCGCCGCTGCCAGGGCCATGCACAGCAAAGCGGTGCGGGTGAAGGTTGCAGCAAGACCCAAACAAAGGGGTGTTGATTTCAACAACATCATTCGAATTTCTCACCACCAAAGGACACGTGCAAAGCGTTTCAGTTGAGTCCGCGCTAAACCTTCAGAACTGACAAGTCATCTCTTTATTCAAGCGCGCATTCACCCAGGCCATGTCGATGCTGCGCAGGAAGTCGTGCCATGTTTTGGGCCCGTAAAACTTGAACCCACCGTTGTAGGACGCCACCACAACCACGGTGCCCGCCATGTTGACCCGACGCACGCAAGACTGGATGTCGGTGTACCAGCGTTCCTGCGTTTTCAGATCTGCATCGAAGAATCTGGGACCCACTTTCACAGCAACCATGTTCACATCTCGGGTGCGTGTGTGTGCGACCTAGGCCGGATATTTCACCAGGGACACGTCCGAGTGGGCTGTGATGCGGTGCGCTGGCAAGGGTGTAGCAGGGCTTTATCGAAACTTCGTTTTATCGAAACTTCGTTTTCGGACAGCCTGCTGTCCGCCTGCGGAACGACCAGCGCTTGCAAGCGCTGGTGCGCCCTGCCAGGGAGACGACGGTGAGCACCGAGGGCGCACAGGTGCGAACGGCTCGTGCCCGCGAGACTGAGTCCGGACACAAACAGTCCTTGAGGACTGTTTGTGCCTGACGAAGGCCAAAGCCTCTGGCTTTGGCGGAACAACGCGGCCAGCATGCCGCAGCGCGGCTCAATCGGGCGTGTAGCGCTTGGTACAAATTGAATTTGGCATTCGAAGCGAAGAAAGTGAGCATTCATGCGGTGTTGCGGGGCATAAGAGAGCGACCTGGTGAAATATCCGGGCTAGTAGGTGACGACGGATTGTGAAAAGGCCAGGCCGGACAAAACCCAGCCTATCAAAACGACAAGAACGGACTTCATTCGGATCTGTGCTGAAAACTGCATGGAACCCAATGTAGCCGTCTGATCCGCTCGAAAACTCGCAATGGGTTTGGGACTGCGACATATTGCCGAACACGGGCCTATTCGTGTGGCACAGACGCTGCCTCAGGTGGGACGCTCAATACGGTCGTCCATCCTTGTGAAAAAAATGCCATTGCCCAGCATCGTTGGCCTGGGCCACGATGTCGTCGTCGGGATAGGAGGCACTGTCGCCGGGGGTGCGGTCTCCCACCACCAGATAGACGCAATTGCCTGTGCTTCGGTTGATCAAATGGTGGGCGTTTCCTGTTCCGGCTTTGAATCCCGCGCACATGCCGGGCTGCAACAAGGTTTCACCTTCATCGGTGACCAGGGTCGGCTGGCCTTGCAGCACGTAGACAAATTCATCTTGCAATCGGTGGGCATGCCGCAGCGCTGACATGCCGCCCGGCGCCAGGGTGACGCGGTTGATGCCGAAGTTCTGCAGGCCAAACAGGTCACCGAGGACCTGCACGGTGCGACCGGCCATGCGGCTGGCGAAGGGTTCTGGGTAGATGGTGGGTATGCTCTTGGCGGGAGCGTGCTCGGCCTGGATCGCGATGTTGTGCATGATGAAGGTGATGCTTGGGGTTGCGGTAGCTGAATCATGCACAAAAGGCGGCCAGTTCTAGCCAAGGCAATACGTGGGACTCCTTGAGCCGCGCCAGAAAAACTGCCCAGCAGAGGGCCAGCACAAGCAGTCGACGCAGCCATTTCACCCAGGGTGTGGGCCCATACGCGGTGTACCTCGCTTTCATGTGGCGGCGACTGGTTTGCCTGGCCGGACGAGTTCGCGGTCGTCCAGCGGTGCATGCAAGGCCGCCGCAACGACACCCAGGACCATGGCGATGATCCAAATCGCGTTGTAGGACTGGGTGGCTTCAAAGAGGCGGCTTCCCAGCCACACACCCAAAAAACCGCCAAGCTGGTGGCCGAAAAATACGAAACCAAAAAGCGTGCTCACGTAACGTACACCGAAGACCTGCGATACCAAGCCATTGGTCAGCGGAGCCGTACCCAACCACACGAAACCCATGACGGCGGCAAAAACATACAGACTCCATGGGCTCAAAGGCAACATCACAAAAAGTGCCATCGCCCCTGTGCGTAGCAGGTAAATGCCGGACAGCAGGTACTTTTTGCGGTAAACCGCGCCGAGTGTCCCGAAACAATAGGTTCCAAAAACATTGGTCAGCGCCACGATGGCCAGGGCAACGACTGCATCGGCAGGGCGCATCCCGTGGTCGAGCAAATAGGACGGCAAGTGGGTGGCCACAAAAGCCAGCTGAAAACCGCAGGCGAGAAATCCCATGTTGAGCAGCCAGAACCCGGGGTGTTGAAATGCTTCGCGGATGGCGGCCGACATTTGCATGTCACTCGGGCTGGAGTTTTCCACTGGGTTCGGTGTGCGCAAGGGCCCTGCCAGCGGAAGGACAGCCACCATGAGGGCGGCCAGCAGACTCAAGGCCCCAGGCCAGCCCCAGCGGCTGAGCATCTCTTGCACAGCAGGCACCATGGCAAATTGGACGAAACCGCCCATCGCTCCAGCCAAGCCCAGAGCTCCGCTGCGCTGCGCTGGCGCGACCAGTTTGCTCAAGGCACCGTACACAACACCAAAAGATGTTCCCGACAGGCCCATGCCCACGGTGATCCCTGCCACCCAAATGAAAACGGGGGGCGACGTGGTGTGTGCCATGACCACGAGACCCAGTGCATACAGCAGCAAGCCGCCCGCCATGACTTTGACGGCACCGAATCGATCAGCCAGCATGCCCGCAACGGGTTGAGCGACACCCCAGGTGAGGTTCTGGATGGCCATCGCCAAACCAAAGGTTTCGCGCGACCAGCCATGCTCCAGGGTGATCGGCAGCAGGAACAAGCCCTGCACATGGCGCACACCGAGTGACAGCCCCATGATGATGCCGCCTACCAGTACCAGCAAATTGGTTTGTTGCCACCAGGCGGCGTGAGTGGCGTTGGGTAAGGCGTTACGCATGGCATGTCCTTGAGGGGCCATTGCCCCGATGGGTTGACGCACGGATTACACGGGGATGCCGTCTGTGTTTCAATCGATCTTTCCGCTTCTTCGCATGCGTGTCAGGAATGTCAAGTGCTTTACTACGTTTGCCCCCGCTCGACTTGGTGCGCGGCTTTGTGGCCGTGGGGCGCCGCATGAGCATCACACTGGCATCGCAAGACCTGTGTTTGACGCAGTCCGCAGTGAGCCGACAGGTCCATGCGCTGGAGGAACACTTGGGGGTCAAGCTGCTGGTGCGCGGGCACCGGTCAATTGCCTTTACCCCCGAAGGAGAGCGCCTCTTTCGCAGCGCCGACGGCGCTGTACAGCAGTTGCAGGATGTTTGCGGCGAGCTGCAGGCCCACCATGCATACAAACCGGTGACACTCAGCGCCAGCATTGGTGTGGTGGGCTTGTGGCTGCTGCCGCGTTTGAGTCGCTTCCAAAAACAACACCCGGGCATCGACCTGCGCATCTCCGCCAACAACCAGGTGGCCGATTTGCGCCACGAGGACATCGACTTGGCCATTCGTTACACCGCGCCAACGCTTGCCCCACCCGGTTCCACCCGGCTATTTGGCCATGCCATCGCTCCAGTGGCACATCCGTCGCTGGGCCTGAAGTCCCTGCCCTCAGCCCAGGCCTTGTCCAGACTGACTTTGCTGGAAATTGACGATCCCCATTACCCCTGGCTGCATTGGGACGATTGGCTCGCGACCATAGGCTGGCGCCATGCCAAACCGCTGGGTGTCTTGCATTTCAACCAGTACGACCAGTTGATCCAAGCGGCGCTCGACGGGCAGGGTATCGCCCTTGGACGGCTGGAGTTGATTCAGCCGCTGTTGGACAGCGGACGTCTGCTGCGGTTGGCCCCCCCGAAGCAACGTTCCCAATCCGACCACGCCTACTGGCTGATCAGGGGCAGTGATACGCCTCGGCAGGATGTCCGCCATGTGGCGCAGTGGCTTGAATCCGAGGCCTTGTCGAACCCTGATCTCACACGAGGCTGACAACCGCCGTTGCTCTATTTCGCCGGGATTCACAGCCCGGCTGTGAAATCGTGACGCCGGGTGGGGATTGGTCAGTTCAGAGCCCGAACCGGGTCGGTTTCGACACCGTTCGGGGTGGCGTTTGTCCAGGGGCAGTGCAGCCCCACGGCTGTCTGCCGATGACGATCAACTGCGCAGATTCAACCCACCCGCCGAGCGGCCTGTGGTTTGACCGAGGCTGGCTTGTGCGCCTTTGGTGCAGTACTTGAGTTTCAAGCTGTTGATCATGGAGGACAGGTTGGTGCAGTCCTCGATCTTGGCGGCGTGGCGGTTGAGCACCAGGCCAGCCAGTTCAATCAGCTTGGCATTGAGTGTTTCTGCGCCTTTCACCATCAGGGCCTTGACCGCTGCCTCGGGTGAACCCGTCACGCTGTGGGTCATGGCTTTTTCCGCCATGGTGCTGATCTCAGCCTGTGAGTCGCGGACGATGGCCTCATAAGGCTCGTAGCCTTGCATGGACTTGGCCAGCATCTCGGTGGCGGTCTTGGAGACACAAAAACGCAGTGCGATGGTGCGTATCCAGCCCTCACTGTCTTCGAGCTGGATTTCAGTGGTGCGCAGGCGCGACAGCACGGCCAACACGTTGGTGGCGGCTTCGAAGTCGAATTCTTCTTCTCGAACGGTGGCCGCCAGGTGTTTGACTTTGTTCACACACTCGCCGACCTGGCGCTCGTTCAGCGCCTTGAAGACCTCCAGTGCCTGCACCATGCGCTGAATGCGGGGGTTGGACGGGTCTCGCTCGCGCACGGCCAGCAGGTTGTCGAACGTGCGCGCAAACGCTTTGGATTCTTTTTTGTCGAAATACACCAGTGCCAAGAACACCAGGGTCTGGCAGTCGAACATCTTGGAGCTGATGCCGATGCGCACGCATCGCTCCAACATTTCCAAGGCCTCGTCGGTCTGGCCCATGTAGAAAGCCAGGAAGCCATTCTTTTGCAAACGGCTGATGCTGTGCGGGGTGCTGGTGGTGGCGGCGCGGAAGGTGTCCAGTGCACCTTGCAGGTCACCGGCTTCCACTTGCACACGGCCCATCACGTCGTAGGCGTCGGCGTAGCCGGGTTCGCTGCTGATCAGGGTTTCCAGCGTGCGTTTGGCTTGCGGCAGTTGGCCACTTTCCAGTTCGGCGCGGGCCACGCCCAGGCGGGCCCAGGGCAGGGCATTGGTGGCGGCGACGGCTTCGTAGAGTTGTTTGGCGGCCTGGTGGTTTCCAAGGCGGATGTACAGCTCGGCTCCGATGCGTGCGGCATACAGCCAATACTCGCCGCGACGGCTGAACCGGGCCTGGCATTCTTCTGCTGCAACGTCAAATTCACCGCGTTCGATGGCTTCAAAAATCGTGCGCAACACGGTTTTTCGATGACGCGCCTGCATCAGCCGCTGCTCCAGCGACTGGGAGGTGTGGGGCTTGAGCAGGTAGCTGTCGAGCGCCGCCTCGGCCGCTTCGGCCACCTTGGCGTAAGAGGCTTCGCCGGTCACCATGACGAAGACGGTGGAGTAGGGCAGCAGTTGCGAGCGACGCAAGTCGTCCAGCAGGTCTTGGCCGGAGATGGGGGAGTTTTCAAAATGGTAGTCGCACAGCACGATGTCAAATGTGCGGTTTTCCAGGGATTTGCGCGCATCGGCAATGCGGCTGACCTGGACCAAGTGGCCCACCCCCATGTCCCGCAACATGGCGGCCAGAATGCTGCGCGAGGTGGGGTTACCGTCAATGATGAGGGCGCGGCAGTCCTGGACGTCGGGGTAGATCAGTCTGGCCCCACGCGGCGGTTTGGGCGCTGCCGCCGCGGCAGGGCTGGCTTTCTTGAAAAAGGGGTCCGCCGACGGCGGTGCCTTGGGCTTGGTGCCTGCGCTTGTAAGTGGTGAGGCGGTTCGGCTGGACATGAGACGGCTTCCTGGGACGGTTCCTGGTCTTATCGGCCCATTGCTTCAAAGCTTAAGGCTGCTTTCCAGGAGACGCCCATGCAAGCGTCCTGAAGTGCCCTCAAGCGGTCTGCGTTCCGATTGCCGATGCGCAGCCTAACCCGGATACTTCGCCAGGGACGTGCCCGAGTGGGCTGTGACGCGGTGTGCTGGCAAGGCGAGACGACGCTGCGGGCTCGTGCCCGCGAGGAGGAGCAACGCCGCCAGCGTACCGCGTCACAGCTCAATCGGGTGCGTAGTGCTCGGTACAAACTGGATTTGGCACTCGAAGCCAAGAAAGTGAGGATTCGTGCGGTCTTCCTTGAAGCAAGAGAGCGACCTGGTGAAATATCCGGGCTAAGCCGGCTGGGTGCTGAAAACGCGGTGGACAGGACCTGGCCTGGACTCACAGCCCATTTCGATTCAAACCGGGTGGTGGATGCTTGGCACCTGGACTTCGGTGTCAAGGGGTGGCGGATGGGTCAAACAGTTTGACTGGCGACGCGCCTTTGAAACCGCCCCCGCAGTGTTTTGCCCATTTGGATGCCCGGCTGCTCCACAAAGCGGTACAGACCCATGGACGCCAGCAGGATGAGCGGGCTGCACACCACCACCATCAAAACCAGGACAGTGCCGCGCGTGGGGTTGTGGTCAGCCAAAACATGAACCATGCCCGCACCCACGGCGAACAACAGCACCATGTGGATGATGTACGTGCTGTACGAGAACTGTCCGATTTTTTGCAGCACGGGGTAGGAAAGGACGGAGGAGATCAGGGTGACTTTTCCCAGCATGGCACGACCCAATGCAGCGCTGAAGACGAGCAGCCAGATGACCAGCGAAAAAAAGTGTTCGCGCATGCCGCCGGTGAATGCCATGACGGCATAGGCCGCCACGATGCATGCCGCCAGGGCCAGCAGTGGACCGGTGCAGGCGCGCAGCGATGAATGCCGAACACAACGTTGCCACACCATGCAACTGCCCATGCCGAGTATGAAAAACTCAAACTTGACGGGCAAAAAGGCGCCGTAGGAGAAGGTCAAAGGGCTGTGGATCAGCAGCCATTTCAGTGCCAAAACAACCATGCATGCGCCTGCCCACCACAACCAGTGTTTGCGTAACAGCAGTAGAAGTAAGGGTGCCACCAGATAGAACTGCCACTCCAGCGACAAACTCCATGCCGGACTCAACAGGGCGTCGCCCGCGTAGGGTAACCATTGGTCGGCCACCAGGCCATGCAACAAGGTGAGGTGCAGCCACACGTGCTCTGGCCCGTGTTGACTGGTCGAGGCGATGCGGGCCAAAGCGTCCGACGCTGCCTGCGGGTCTGACCACGGTGCCGAATGGGCTGTAACGGCCAAGGGGATGGTCAACAGGGCCAGGAGCAAAGCCACAAGGTAGGCTGGGTAAAGCCGAAAGAAGCGGCCCAGCAGGTAGGGGCGGTACTGAAGCGCCGAAGCACGGCTGAGCATGGAGAAGATCACAAAACCGCTCAGCGTGATGAACACATCCACAGGAACGCTACCCCGCAGCAATACAACCATGGGCCAGGCCAAAGTGTTTTGAACACCGCTGTAGCCCGCCAGCTGAGCCATGTGGCCAAAGACGACCCACCACGCCATGAGCCCACGCAGGCCCTCAAACTCAGGAATGGCTGGCGTGGGGTTTGCGGCAATGCGTTGGGCCGGAAAATCCCGGCTTGGTATCAGCGGCATGGGGGCAGTTGAAGGTGGGGCGGTATCGGGTGGGGGCAGGCCGTGTCACCAAGCCGCGTGGCACAAGCTGGGTCGGGTCATGCGGTCTGCAATGAAGCTGGGTTTGTTTCCACCACTGGCCGGCGGCCACGGGCAAGGCCGTTTTGCAGTGTCCAGCCCTTGGCGCCGCCTTCAGTGAAGTGGAAATTCATCACCTGCCCCGGAAACTGGGCCAACTCGCGCAGCACACGCATGCGCGCCTCGGGAGGCACAAAGAACATCATGAAGCCGCCGCCGCCAGCACCTGAAATTTTGCCGGCCAGGGCGCCAGCCAGCAAAGCGCGGTCGTAGACGGCGTCGATGGCCGGGTTGCTAATCCCTTGGGCCATTTGTTTTTTACTGGCCCAAGAGCGGCCCAGCACGGCCGCATAGGTGCCCAGGTCGCCGCGCAGGATGGCTTCCTTCATGTCGATGGCATCTTGCTTGAGCGCCAGGGTGGCTTCCAGCGAGCGGGCATCGCCGGCACGCGTGTTGTCGATTTGGCGCTGAATGATGTGGGCGGACTCGCGGGATTGGCCGGTGTAATAGAGCACCGTGGACGCTTCCAGCTCGTTCAGCACCCACTCCTTGATACGCAGCGGGTTCACCAGCACCTTGTCGTGCGGGCCAAACTCGATGAAGTTGAAGCCACCGAAGGCAGCAGCGTACTGGTCTTGTTTGCCGCCAGCCAAGCCGAGTTCTTGGCGCTCGATTTCAAACGCCAAACGTGCGATTTCATAGTCACCCAAACCCAACTGAAGCCATTCGGAATAAGCGATCAACATGCACACCACCATGGTGGAGGAGGTGCCCAGGCCAGAACCGGCGGGCGCATCGGCAAAGGTGGTCAGTTTGAGCGAGAGTGGCCGACCGCCATTGAATTGTTTGACGATGCGGCGATGGATGCCCCGGTGCAGGCGCAGCAATTCTCCGTTGGACACCGCTTCACCGGGCGGAAATTGAATCGCTTCTTCTCGATCTTCGGCGCTGAAGATGACGCGGCCGTCGCTGCGTGGCTCGATCACGGCCTGTGCGTATAAATCAATGGTCGCGTTGAGCACGCAACCGCCGTGGGTATCGCTGAACGGACTCACGTCGGTGCCGCCGCCAGCCAATCCCAAACGCAGCGGGGCGCGGGCACGGATGGTGTTTGAAATCATGGGGACTAAGCCTCCGAGGGTGAGAGGGTGGGGTTGGTGATGAGCGGTGTTGTGACCTCAGAGTCCTGCGCACACAACCATGACGCCGCCTCGGCCAGTCCTGCGCATCGGTAGTCGGCCCAGTGGCGGGTCTCGTGTGCAGGGGGCAACGCGTGGCCCGACTCCACCAGCACCGTGTAACGCAGGCCTGCGGCTTGTCCGGCCCGGGTGTCGGAGTGTTTGTCGCCCACCATCACCGACCGGGCCAAGTCCAAGCCCAGATCGTTCGCCGCCTGCAGCAGCAATCCCGGCTCGGGTTTACGGCAGCGGCATGGCACCGCATACCGCGTTACCCTCCCTTGAGGATGGTGCGGGCAGTGGTAGACGCCGCTGAAATCAATGCCCTCGGTGGTGAACAAGTGGCGCATGTGTTGGGTGAGTTGGGCATAGTCGTCTTCGCTGTACAGCCCTTTGGCGATACCGGCTTGGTTGGTCACCACCACCAGCGCAAAACCATGTTCGCTCAATGTTCGCAGCCCTTCTACGACGCCTGGCAAAACGTGGAAATCGGACACGCGAAACACGTGATGACGCTCAGCGTTGATCACACCGTCACGGTCAATGAACGCTGCTTTACGCATGTCAGGCGCCAAACTCGGCGCAAAACTGAAAGTAGTCTTGCGGCACGCCGATGTCTGTGAAACAACCCTCGATGTGCAGCGCATGCACCGCGCGTTGACCCACCAGGTCAGGCATGACGTCGGCCTCCAAGGAGTAGGCGCCAGGGGCGTGGGCAGGCAGTGCGGCGCGGCACAGTCGGTACAGGCCCGCGTTGATTTCGCCGGCACCAGCGGCGCCCTTGCTCAAGAAACGCTCCACCTGGTGCTGCACATTGATTTGAACCCCGCCGAAACGGCTGCGATCGCTGACATGCACCGTCGCCATGCGCAACAGTTCAGAACGGGGACGATCGAGCGGCATCAACATGCCCCGCAGATCGCCTGTCAAAAAAGTATCGCCATTGGCCACGAGCACCTCGTCCAGGCCAAGCCGATCCATCACATGCGCGATGGCACCGCCAGTGCCGAGAAGCTCGGGTTCAATCACCCACCGCACCGGTCTGTGGGTCGGGTTGCCAGCGAGCGCATCCACCACCTTGTCGGCCAGGTGGCCGAGGGACAAAACAATGTCATTCACGCCCGCGGCCAGCAGGGCGTCGATTTGAATGTCGAGAAAGGAGCGCGGGCCCACAGGCGCGAGGCACTTGGGCAGGTCAGCCACCGCGCTGCGCAAACGGGTGCCCAGGCCTCCCGCCAGCACGATGCAGGTGGTCATCGCACCTGGGGTATTTGCTTGTGCGCTCATACGGGCTTCAAATGCCCAAAGATCGCCAGCTCCACCTGGGCGCACAACATGTGCCCGATGAGAATGTGGCACTCTTGAATGCGCGGTGTGTGTGCAGATGGCACTCGGAGCGTCATGTCGACTTTGTCTTCCAGCTCGCCGCCGCTGCCGCACAAGGCCACCGACGTGACATTCAAGCCCTTGCAAGCCTCAAAGGCGGCCAAGACATTTTTTGAGCGGCCCGATGTGGTGATGCCGACAAAAACATCGCCGGGTCGTGCCTGCGCTTGCAGTTGGCGACGAAAGAGTTGTTCGTAACCGTAGTCATTGCCTATCGCGGTGATCATGGAGGTGTCAGTCGACAGAGACAACGAAGGCAGGCCTGGCCGATCAAACTCAAAGCGGCTCACGAACTCGGCGGCCAGGTGCTGGGCATCAGCGGCACTGCCACCATTGCCCGCAAACAGCACCCGATTGCCGCGCTGAAATGCCTGCACCATGAGCTGACCGACGGCCACGATTTGATCCAACAAACGTCTGTCTTCCAGCAAGGCCAACTTGGTTTCAATCGACGCCTGGATGCCGGCTTTGAGCGCTGCGAGCGGATGAAGTGGCAGGTTGTCCATGGTGAGGTCGGGAGGGGTTCGTTGGCCCAGCCGCTGCACAAGGCGTCTGGCCGGTGACTGCATCATGCCAACAGAGCCCACGCTGCGCACTAGTCCAAATGGGCCCTCGCCCGAATGGACTATCCCATTGAACTCAAGTGGGCAAATAGGACTTCAGCAAGCGCTCGTACTGACCCAGCACATGGGGCCAGGTGAAGTCTTCGGTGAAGCGTTGCTGTCCCTGTTCGCGCATTCGTTTTTGTTGGTCTGGGGCTGAAACAAATTTTTCCAGACACGCTGCGAAGCCGTCGGCACCATCGAAGTAGAGCGCCCCTTCGCCCAGGACCCAGCGGTTGAATCGGTTGTCGTGTGCAATCACGGCGTTGCCTGCGCCCAGTGCTTCGACCAGAGAGGGATTGGTGCCACCCACTTGGTGGCCGTGTACATAAGCGGCACTGTGAAACCGCAGTGCTTGCACCACCGATTTGTCGTAGATGGCGCCCACAAACCGAACCTCCTGGCTGGCGGCCGATTTCACAGCGCGGTGGTAGGCCTCGGTGTCGCGGTAGTTGCCCAGCACCACAAGTGTCATTCCGCGCTTTTGACGCGAAAATCCTTGCACGATCTCGAGCAGAGAATTTTCAGGCTCTGGCCGTGCAATCACGGTCATGAACTGACCGGGTACCAGGCCCAGGGCTTCGACCGGCGCTGTCGGTGCAGCCTTGACCGCCTCTGCCCCATAAGGAATGGTGGTGATCTTTTGGCTTGAGACGCGTGAGCTCAAATGAACCTTGATTTGCGGATGGTCTGCGATCAAATGGTTGCCCAGCCAACAGCCCGCCCAGTCGTTGAGCCAAAACCAGGTTTTGGCCAAGGGGCCCCACTTCATTCGAGACCACTCAATGCCGTCCATGTTGATGAGGTTGGGGATGCCCTTGAGCCGAAACAGCGCGCAGAAAACCGCCGTGTTGTAACCCAGCGTGAGGCACAAATCGCGGCTGCGCGCGGCATGTAAGGTGGCACGCCAGTCGAAGATGATGGTGCCTTTGGGGCCTGGTGCGGCCACGGGGATGTGCACGCGCCGAACGCCTTGCCAATGGTCCTCGTAGACGGGGCCCGTGCCGTCTTCTTGGCAATAGACGGTCACGGTCCAGCCGCGCTCCACCAAATAGAGCGCAAGGAACTCCGCGAATGTCTCAAAACCACCGTGTGCAGCTGGGACGCCGCGTGTGCCCAAGATGCGAAGGTGAGGTTGAGCGGTCACGCGAGTTGGTGTGATTTCATTCATGGCGGGAAAAAAACTTTCTTGATGGTCTCCAGGTAAACCAAGCCATCTTTCTTGGTCGGCTCGATGTAGGAGCCCTCACCAAATTCGTTCCAACAACACACAACGCCCATGCGCTGGGTTTTGGTCGGGTGCGCATCCATCAAACGTTTGGCCTCTCGCAAATGCGCTTCAAATTCAGCCGGACTGGCGATGGAGTCGTCTTGGTGTGCATGAGGGCTCCCCCCCCATGGCCGTTTGTCCCAACCGACAGTCATGGGGACGATGTATGGAAGGCCCTGCTGGGTGAGCAGCCATTGCCAATTTTTTCTGTAAGCACGGTCCAGACGGACGTACCCCAGGCCGCTGGAGGTTTCGCTTTCGGCGCTTCCGCTGTAGCCCAGTTGGTAGTTGTAGGCTGACAAAGCGGCAATGCCACTTTCGGGGGCTACAGCATGCGCCCAATGTGCAAGTGCTGGTGTGCCACCCACGAAGTACACACCGGGCCAGCCGGCAGCCTTGGCGATGTCATTGGCGGTTTTGACCAGCACAGCCGGTGTGACGCCGATGGTTTTTGCCGCAGCTGCAAAATAATCCAAGCCAAAAATGAACACCACAGGGCGCCCCTCGATGGTCAAGAAGTCGGGGTCGGAAAAATACTGAGCGACCCAGTAGCGGACCATCAACCGGTATTGAGCCAAGCCGCCAGGAAACGGGTAATGGTTGGCCCAAAGCAGCGTGAACTTCATCTGTCC
>Ga0315907_10001070_pt1 | contig 37632 bp, 41 predicted proteins | sample LakEriMetagenome_3_FD_203525 | JGI IMG/M metagenome (GOLD analysis project Ga0315907, IMG submission 203525) | Freshwater fungal communities from buoy surface, Lake Erie, Ohio, United States - Buoy 12 MA123 | ecosystem: Environmental > Aquatic > Freshwater > Lake > Lake biofilm | place: USA...
CCAGCGGCCATGCGTGCCGCATTAAACAGGCCGGACACATGGCTGCACCCGACCGATACAACGTCAGATCCGAAATTACCTCTTGCGAGGTGGGGGTCGTCCACACATGGCCGCTATATGCGCAACTGGCCAGCGCCATGAAGGGGGCGGCGCAAAAGCTTGGCGTAGCGATCACCTGGGGCGGCGATTGGCCGAGCTTTCCCGATGGCCCGCATTTCGAATTGGATCGGGGAAAATACCCATGATCGGCGCATTGCTGCCCGCGCTGGTGCCGATCCTGGGTGATGCACTCAAGCGGCTCTTTCCCGATGCCGAGGCACGACAGCGTGCCGAGGCGGAACTCAATGCTGCCTTGCTCGCGCGCGCGGGGGAACTGGAAAAGGCCGCCGCCGATATCATCAAGGCCGAGGCGCAATCAGAGCATTGGCTCGCTGCATGCTGGCGTCCGTTGATGATGATCACCTTTGGCTTGCTGATCGTACTGCGCTGGCTTGGCTGGTCCGCGCCAGGCATCAGTGAGGCTGAGGCGCTGAAGCTCTGGAACATCGTCGAGATCGGCCTCGGTGGCTATGTCATTGGCCGCTCCGCCGAAAAGACGCTGCCACGCATTGTCGAGGTGCTGAAACGATGAGCGCCTTTGGTGACGCCATGGCGAGCCTGATTGCTGATGCGCATCTCGGCGTGGATGCGCAGTATCGCCAGAGCGGCACTGGCGCGCCGGTCAGCCTGCGCGTGCTGCGTTCCTCGCCCGACCGCATGGCGGATGCTTTCGGCACGGAGGTGATCTCGGCCAGCGATATTCTCTCGCTCGCCATCGCCACCCTGCCTGATATCGCGGCGGGCGATAGTTTCTCAATCGGCGGCGAGGTGCTCACCGTCCGTCACGCCGAACGCGATGCCAGCGGCACGGCCTGGCGCGTCTTTTGTCAGCGATAGGCACGCGACATGAGGCTTGGCGCGCAGCTTGTCGGTGATCTTCGCAAGATGCTCGCCGAAGAACTGCGCGCGGGCGAACGCGCCGCCATGGCCGCGATCCGCGCCGAGACCGCCGAGGTCAAAGCCGAACTCCGCCAGCAGGTCACCACCGCCTTTGCCGGCAATGCGCGCGGCATCGCCAATGCCTGGCGGTCCATGGTGTTTCCGCGCACGGGTCAGTCGCTCCGGCCTGCCGGGCTGGTATTCACCAAAGTCCCCAAGGTGATTGATGCTTTTGAGCGCGGCGCGCTGATCCGCGCCAAGGGAGGGCGCAAATTCTTAGCTATCCCGACAGGCTTTAACGCCGCACGTGGCAGGCGCGGGCGGGGCGAGAAAGGCATGCGCGTGACGCCAGCGCAGATGGTGGCCTCGGGCCAGGCGTTTCTACGGCCCTTCAGATCGGGGCGCGGATTTGTTTGGTGCCTGCCACTCCGCGCCGGGGAACAGACCGGGCGGCGACGGCAGCGCCTTCGTTTGATTGCCGGGGGTGTCACCGAGATCGGCACCGCTCATCGCCGAGGGCGGGAGGCCTGGGCGCGCGGGCTGCTCGCGCGCGGCATGGTGCCGATGTTCCTGCTGCTGCCGCAGGTGAAGCTCACCAAGCGGCTCGACGTAAAGGGCGCGGCGGAGCGTGGCCTGCGCCGTCTGCCCGGGCGTTTTGTGGCGGCCTGGGCCGCCGAGGCAGGGAGACCGCGATGAGCCTGCGCGAAGCCGCCCTGACCGCCCTGTTCGCGCGCCTGAACGCCAACCTGGCCGCGCGCAACCCTGCGCCCGTGATACGCCGCAATGAAACCGTACCGCAGCGCCTGCCCCAAGGTGGGCTGGTGGTGCTGCGGGATGGGGAGAGTGTGGCGGAAACGCCCATACTCTCGCCACTGGCCTTTGCCATTGAACACCGCGCGGAGATTGAAGTGCTGGCGGCGGATAATGCGCTGCTGGATGCGCTGCTGGTTGCCATCGCCGCCGCCATCACCGCGGATCCCATGTTGAGTGGCGCGGTGGAATGGGCGCAGCCCGGCAGCGCGGATATCGAGGATGTTGAATTCGAAGGCGCGGCCAGCGCGCGTGCTGCGAGCCTGCCTGTCACCCTGTTCTTCACCGCCACCGGCTCACCGCTGGCCTGATCGCCCTCCAGGAGAAACCCCATGCCCCGTGCCATTGGCGCGAATGCGCGCCTGCTCATGATTCCCGAGGCCAGCTATGGCACTGCGCCAAGCGGTAATTGGCGGCGCATGCCCTTTCTGTCCTGCAATCTGGGGGCGGAGCAGCCGCTGCTGGATGCGGATGTGATTGGCATTGGCGGCAATCGTGACACTGGCGCACCGCTATTGGATACGGTCACGGTGGCGGGCCAGGCGGTGGTGCCGATTGATCTGATCAATTTCGGGCATTGGCTGCGCTTGCTATTCGGTCCCCCGACCACGAGCGGCACCAGCCCGAATTTCATCCATAGCTTTGCCTCGGGCCTTGCGGCGCTGCCTTCCAACAGTATTGAAATCGGCTATCCCGATGTGCCGAATTTTGATGTGTGCACGGGCGTGCGCGCTGATACGCTGGAGATGGATTTCACACCCACCGGTGCTGCCAGTGCGACGATTGGGCTGCTGGGCCAGGGTTCGCTACGCGGTGCGGCGAGTTCCGGCGGCACGCCAAGCGGTGCGGCGTTTACCGCCTTCAACAAGGCGCAGGGTTCCATCACGCGCGCTGGTTCCGCGCTAGCGCAGGTGACCGGCGCGCGGCTCAGCTTTTCGAATGGCATGGAGACAGTGCGCACCATCCGCGCTGACCGGAAGGTGGAGGGTGTGGACCCCGGCATTGCGCGCTGCACCGGGCAAATCACGGTGCGGTTTGAGAATACGTTGCTGCTGACGCAGGCGCAGGGCGGCACGCCAGCGGAATTCGCCATGGCTTTCACCGTGGATGCCAATCGCAGCCTGACGATCACGCTGCATGAGGTTTATCTGGCGCTCGCCAAGACCCCGATCGAGGGGCCGGCTGGCGTGGAGGCCAGCTTCGATTTCCGGGCTGCGTTCAACGCGACGGCAACGCGCATGATGACGGCGGTGCTGCGGAACCAGCAGGCGGGGAGCGAGTATGCGTGAGCCTGATGACCGGCATCGAGAGTCTGCTTTGGGTGGAAACGAAACCTTCGCTTACTGGCCCAAAGCTTCCATCACTGTTTATCGGCGCATGGGCCTGATCACCGAGGAGCAGATTCACGCCCCCATAGCAGACGGCGGGATCTGCACCTTCCGCCTGATTGCGCCGGGAGGGCGGTGGTAAACCTCAGCGAAGACGGCGTTGAAACGTCGCAGGCTGCCGAAGCCCGCCTGCATCGCGATTTCGGTTATGGTGAGATCGGTCCCATTCAGTAAGCGCTTGGCCCGCTGAACCCGAGCTGTCCTTCCAACGGCCGTTGGCGTAGCCCCCAGGTGCCGCACGAACAATCGCCTGAGATGCCTTCCTGTTATTCCCAGACGGGTGGCCAATCTTTCGACGGAAGCCCCGTCACCATCCAGCGCTCCATCTTCGACGATCAGCCTGAAGGCCCGCTCCACCGTAGTCAGGGTGCCCTTCCAGGCAGGGGAGAACGGTGCCGCCTCGGGCCGGCATCGCAGGCAAGGCCGGAATCCCGCGGCCTCGGCCGCAGCAGCACTCGGTAGAAACTCGACGTTGTGACGAAAAGGGAGGCGCACCGGGCAAACGCAGCGGCAATAAACACCCGTGGTCCTGACGCAAATGAAGAACGCCCCGTCAAAGACGGGGTCGCGTTGTGCCCAGGCTCTTTCCCATATCGTCGCTTCGTCTGTCATGTGCGTATTCTACAACATCAAGGTTGGGCAAAAAAGGACGAGGTCCGATTCCGGCGAGGCACGATCGACCTGATGCGCGATCCATGACGCGTCATCACCACAAGGTCCCGCCGAATGTCCGAAGCTCGCAGCATGCGCCTATCCGAATGGGGCCTGCTCGGCTTCCTCTCGCTTCTGTGGGGCGGTTCATTCTTCTTTTCCAAGGTGGCCCTGTCTGAATTTCCGCCCCTGACCGTGGTGTTCGCGCGGGTCAGCATCGCTGCTGCTGCCCTATGGCTATACCTCCGGCTACGAGGCATTCCGGTCCCGACCGCTGCGAGCACCTGGTGGGCCTTCCTCGGCATGGGGCTGTTGAACAGCCTCATACCCTTCACGCTGATCTTTTGGGGGCAGACCCTGATCGACAGCGGCCTTGCTTCCATCCTCAACGCCACCACGCCAGTATTTTCCATCTTGGTCGCCCACTTCTTGACCCGCGATGAAAAGCTTTCCGTCAACAAGTTGGCGGGAGTTGCGCTTGGGATCGCAGGCGTCACCGTTCTTCTTGGCGGGCAGACTTACACGGGATCAGATGGCGCGCTCTGGGGTGTCCTGGCCTGCATGGGGGCTGCGCTGTCCTATGGCTTCGCCAACACCTTTGGCCGCCGCTTCAAGCGGATGGGGATCGATCCCGCCGTAGGCGCCTTCGGGCAGATCGCAGCCACGATGATCATGGCGCTTCCTCTGGTGCTGGTGATCGACCAGCCCTGGCGGCTCAATGCACCCGGGGCGGCTGTGTGGGGATCATTGGTCGGGTTGGCGCTCCTCTCCACGGCTCTGGCCTACATCATCTTCTTCCGATTGATTGCGACAGCCGGGGCAACAAACACGTCGTTGGTCACCTTGCTGATTCCGGTAAGCGCAATCCTGCTGGGTGCGAGCTTTCTGGATGAACGGCTCTCGACGCCGCAGCTCGGCGGAATGGTCCTGATCGGGCTTGGATTATTGGCATTGGACGGACGAATCTTCCGTCGTCCTAGCTAGCGGCCGCTTTGCATCACGATCAGCCCGTATCGGATATCTGGTCGCCGCCAAGTAACGACGGCAAGTCACGCGCGCTGTGCAGAACCCGCAGGATGACAGCTCGACCCCGAGCAGTCACCTCGTAGGCCAGGATGAAGGGAAAGCCGCGCACGACCAGGATCCGAATGGGTGGCGGCGCCAGTTCGGGTCGTTCTGGTCCCACCAGCGGCTGATCGCCCAGCAGCCGGGATGCAGTCCCCACGGCATCCCGGAACCGGATCGCTGCACCCGGGTTCTCCTGTCGTAACCACCGGCGCGCTTCGCGGAACTCCCGGAGCGCTGCCGGGGTGAATGTAGCCGGAGGCCTCAGGACGCGGTCCGGCGGGCCGCCTCATCGGCGCGCGCATCTTCGGCCTCATCGGCGTCAATCGCGGCCATCACGTCATCAAGCTCGATGTAACCGTCGCGTTCGGCTTCCTCACGCGCGGCATCGAGCGTCGCGATAAAGGCGGCCCGCTGCTTCTCGCGTTCGCGCAGCAGCGTCAGCGCGGCGTCCATGACCTCCTCCACGTCGCTGAACCGTCCCGAAGCCACGCATTGCTCGGCAAACGCTTCCAGTTCGGGCTTTCGGCTGGCCTTTCCCATCGCGGAACTCCTTTCACCTGGCCGGCCGCGGGGGCCGGGCATCACCTGTTCTGGAGGCACATATAGCATGCTCACCCTTGACCTTCCCACAGAGCCATACTGGCTCGCCCTCCCACGCGGCGTCCGCGTAGAAATCCGCCCGGTCACCACCGCCGTGATGGCCGCCGCCCAGGCAGCCTCCGCCCGTCGCCTTAGCGCGCTCCGTGCGGCAGAGCCAGACCTCGACCCCGACATGGCCCGCGGCCTGGCCTTCGCCTATCTGGTCAAGGCGCTCGCCCGCCACGCCGTCACCGCCTGGGAAGGCATCGGCGATACCTCCGGCAAGCCCCTACCGCTCTCCCCCGATGCGGTCGAGCGCCTGATGGATCTGGATGACATCGCCGCCGCCTTCTGGGACCGCGCAACCGCCCCCGTCGCCACCGTGGCCACCGAGGGAAACGGCTAAGGGCCCGCGCCGCATGGCATTTCGGCAGCGGGCCCGAATATTGTCACGGCTGCGCGGCCATCGCGCGCGATTGCGGCGATAGCTGTCCTTACAGCGAACACGCGCCGCTCAGTGTGGAGGCTCATGCCTGCTGGGCCGCCGGCACCGCCTGCGCTGAGGCCGGCATGGCCGGCATCACCCTCAACATCGCCAATGCCCTCGCCGCCGCGCGTGATCTCGGTGCGCAGGGCTGGGCTGCTTCGGAAATGCTGATGGCGATGCGTATCGGCATGGCGGAAGGCATCGCCACTCGCGGCAGGGAGGAAACGCCCCATGGCTGACGCCACCCGCCGCGTGTCGGTGCGCCTTTCCTTGGACGACGCCGCACGCGTAAAACAGGAATTGCGTGAGGTCGGTGAAACCGGCCAACGCTCCCTCGCGCGTATTCAGGGCGGGGCGGAACGGGCGTCTCGTGCGTTGGATTTGCTGGATATCGCCGTGCGCGGCGTGCAGATTGCGGGCTTGGCTGCCGGGCTGCGCGCGGTGGTGGTGGCCGGCGATGCGCTGACGCAATCCATGGGGCGGCTGAATACCGCGCTCGGTTCTATCGAACGCGCCGGGGAAATCTATGACCGGCTCTATCAGGATAGCCTGCAAACCGGTGTCGCGGTGCGTGAAAGCGTGGATGCCGTCGCGCGGTTTTCCATCGCCGCGCGGGAAATTGGTGCCACTTCGGATCAGGTTGCAACTCTGGTCGGCGGCTTGCAGCGCATCGCCATCGCCTCGGGCGCCTCGCAACAGGAAATCTCCTCCGCCACCCAGCAGCTGGCCCAGGCCCTGGCATCGGGCACGCTGCAAGGCGATGAACTGCGTTCCATCCTGGAAAACCTGCCGACCCTTGCGCAGGCGCTCGCGCGCGAGCTTGGCGTTTCCATCGGTGAACTCCGCAAGCTCGGCTCCGAGGGCAAACTCACCGCCGATACGGTTTTCCCTGCACTGCTGGGCGCCGTTGAAAAACTGAATGGCGAATTTGAACGTGCGCCACTTTCGGTGGGGCGTGCCTTTGGCCAGCTCACCGTCGCGACGGATCAATTCCTCGCCCGGCTGGATCAAGCCATCGGTCTTTCCAATACGCTGGCCCAGGCGCTGTCCGGCGCGGCGCGCGTGCTGGATGGCGTGCGGCGCGGCTCTGGCCTTTTGCTGCCCACCGAGCAGGAGGCCGCGCGCCGTGCGGAGGCCGCGGCACTGCGCTCGCAAATCGCCCGGCTTGAGGCTGAAATCGAAGGCCAAAGCCAGCCCACCGAACCACGGCGCGGCACCATCCGCAGCGGCTTGGTCGGCACCGCGCAGCAACAGGCCGGGGTGGATCGCGCCGCCCGGCTGGAGGAATTGCGCCGCCAGTATCAGGAACTCTCAGAGGAAATCACGCGCGGCGAACAGACTGCCGGCGAGAGGCAGCAGCGCGAGGCGGAAAGCGCCGCTGCCCAAGCCGCCGATGCACGCCGCCGCCGCGCCGGTGCGGATGCCGAAGAATTGCGCCGCGCGCTCGATGATCGCTTTCGCATCAATAGCGAATATGAGGACCGCGTCCGCCGCCTGCGTGAGGCCGAGGCCGCCGGTGGCCTCACCGCCGCGGATCGCAGCCGGCTTGAAACCCTGGCGCTGCAAGAACGCGATGAGGCGCTACGCCGCATTGAAGGCACCACGCGCCGTGTGGCCGCCATCCCACCCGCTGATCGCGCGGCGGAACGTGAGTTGAATGATCTGCTCCGCGAACGCGAAAGGCTGATCCTGGATAATGAGAATGCCTATGAACGCTATCAGCGCCGCCTGGAACGGCTTGGAGATTTGGCGGAGCGTGCCGAGCGCGCTGGCAGGCCCATCCCCACCGAGACCATCGCCCGCGAAGGCGAACGCGCGCTGAACGAATTGGAGGAGGCAGAGCAGCGCATCAAGCGCAGCACGGAAAATACCCGCGACGCGGCACGGGAATTGGGCTTTGCGTTTTCCTCGGCCTTTGAGGACGCGATTGTGCGCGGCGCCAGGCTGTCTGAAGTACTCAAGGGCCTCTTGCAGGACATGACGCGCATCATCGCCCGGCGCACCATCACAGAACCCTTGGGCAATGCGGCCTCAGCCGGGCTTTCCAGTATTGGCGCGGGGAATTGGCTGAATGATATCGGCACCGCCATTGGCGGCTTGTTCCGCGCCGATGGCGGCCCGGTGGCGGCGGGGCAGCCCTATATCGTTGGTGAACGCGGGCCGGAATGGTTCGTGCCGCGCCAGACGGGCACGGTGCTGCCCAACGGCAGCGCGCCGGGCGGCACCACGATCAATACCTCCATCGCGATTGATGCGCGCGGCGCGGATGCGGGGGTTGAGGCGCGGCTGCGCATTTTGGCCGGGCAGATTGCGCGGCAGTCATCAAGCATGACGCTGGATGCCATTCGGCGGGGCGGCAGCGCTTATGAAACAGTGCGGGGATAGCAGCCCATGGTCGAATATGCCTGGCCCGAGATACTGCGCCCGACGCGGCTGACATTCTATCTGCAGCACAACACCACGCGCTTTGTCTCGCCCATCACGCGGCAGGCGCAGGTGCTGCGGCGTGAAGGTGCGCGCTGGGTGGCGCAGGCGAGCTTTGATCCTTTGGACCGTGTGCGTGCGGGCATTCTGGAAGGATTGCTGGCCGCGCTGGGGGGATCGCTCAATACCGTCAGGATCTATGATTGGCGGCGGGAATTCCGCAGTGGCGATCCGCGCAGCCAGGGCCAGGTGCCAAGCGGGCCATTCTCCTTCGATGATGCGACGATCTTTACCGATGGCACCGGCTTTGTTGTGGGATCGGGAAACCCGGCGCTGGCCACCGGCGCGCCGCGTGGGGCGCTATCGATCCAGACGCAGGGTTGGTACCCCAATGCCATCGCGATTGGTGCTGGCGATATGATCGGCCTTGCCGGGCGGCTTTATATCGCGACCGAGGCGATCACCGCATCCGGTACCGGCACTGCCACCATTCCTATCGCGCCACCCTTGCGAGAGGCGCTGCTGGTGAACCAGCCGTTGGTCTTGACCAAGCCCACCGTGCCGATGCGCCTTGTCTCCGATGATGAGGCCGCCAATCCAACGCGGCCTGGGCGTTTCACGGCGATCACCATCCGGCTTGAGGAGGCGTTGTAATGTCCGGCACCACCCCATCACCGCGCCTGACCCCCGCTGCCATTGCGGCGGCGGCATCACCCATCGCGGCGCCTGTTGTGCTGGTGGAGCTTGATTTCGCATCAGGTTTTTTCAGGGCCTGGACGGGGATTGGGCCATTGCATTGGGCGGGCAAGGTGTTTGAGGGGCTGGGTGCCATTGGTGCCGTCAGCGAAATTGAGGAAACCGTCGAATTGCGCGCGGTGCGGTTGACGCTCTCGCTTTCACCTGTGCCGCAGGATGTGGTGGATATCGCGCTGGCGGAGCGCAGCTTTCGCCTGCGCCCGGCGCGGCTTTGGGGCGTGCTGCTGGATGCCGAGGGCGCTTTTGTCGCTGATCCATTCCCGCTTTGGGCGGGGCTTATGGATGTCATGGAAGTGACGGATGGAACCGAGGCGCGCATTGCCCTGACCTGCGAAAGCCGCCTGGTTGATTTGGAACGCGCCGAGGTGCGTCGTTACACGGATGCGGATCAGCAGGCGGAATATCAGGGCGACCGGTTCTTCGAATATGTGCCCGCCCTGCAGGAGGCCGAGATACGCCTGCCGGCGCAGTGATGCGGCGCAAGGATTGGGCAACGCGGCTGGCGGCATTGCTGTCGGCGGCGGAAGCACGCCCCTTTCACGCACGGCAGTGGAACTGCGCCAGCTTCGCGCTCGCCGCTGTTGAGGCCGTGACGGGCAATCGGCCCAGCGTGACTGTGCGGCCCTGCCTTGCGGCATCGGCGGATAGCGCTGGCTTTCCACGTATCGCACCCGCCTTTGCGCGGGCGGGCGATATCGTCCTGGCCGGTGATCCGCCGCGCCTTGGCGTGGTGGTCGAAGCCGGGCGCGCGGCTTTCGTCGGGCCACGCGGCCTGACCACGGCGGCAATCACCGAATGCAATACTGCCTGGAGGATTGGCTGAATGCCCGTCGCCATCCCGATCATCGCCGTCGCCGTTGGTGCGGTGGCCTCAGCGGCTGTGGGCGGGGGGATCATCGGCGCGCTGGTTGGCGCCGGCACTGCCTTTGCCATTACCAGCGTTGGCGGTTCCGTCTTTCCCTCGCGCCCACCCTCCGCCCCCGCTATTCCAAGCCGCGCGGTCGATAATACCACCGCCCCGGGCGCGGGGCGCACGCAATCCTTTCGCCAGCCGCTAACGGAACACCAGATCGTCTTTGGCCGCTGCAAGGTGGGTGGGCCCATCGTGTTCATCCACTCCGCGACCGATGATCAGGGCCGCGCCGATGGGTATTTCTATGCTGTCGTCGTGCTGGCCGCGCATCGCGTGCACTCCATCGGCGATGTCTGGCTGGGTGATACGCTCGCGACCGATGCAAAATACAATGGGCTGGTGCGGATTGATCGCCATTTGGGCGCGGCGGATCAAGTGGCGAATGCGAACCTGATCGCCGAGACCGCTGGCAAATGGACCGCCAATCATCGCGGCCGCGGGCGTGCCTATGTCGCGGTGCGGCTTAAAATCACCGCCCAGGCCTTTCCCTCTGGCCCGCCGAACATTGCTGCCCTGGTGCAGGGCGCGAATAGCATTCTGGACCCGCGCACGAACACCACCGGCTGGTCGGACAATCCGGCTCTCTGCCTTGCCTGGTATCTCACCGCGCCCTTTGGCTGGAAGGCATCCTGGGATGATATCGACATCCCCGCTTTGATCGCTGCCGCCAATATCTGTGATGAGCTGATCGGCACGCGCGCTGGCGTCTATGAAAAGCGTTACACGGTCAATGGCCGTGTCTCCCTTGGCGAAGGAAAGATCGCCATTACTCGCAAGCTTGTCGCCGCCATGGCGGGCGCGCTGGTGGTCTCGGGCGGGCGGTTTTTTATCCATGCTGGCGGACCCGCGCTGCCTGTGACAACGCTCAATGCCAATGCGCTGCGCGGCGATGTCACCATCCAGGGCAGTCGCCCGCGACGGGATCTCTTTAATGGCGTGCGGGCTGTTTATGTGGACCCGGCGAAAAACTGGCAGCCGACCGATGCGCCGCCCTTGCTTGCCGCGAATTATGTCGCCGAGGATGGGGGGGAGGCGATTTATCGCAGCATGGAATTTCCGCTGACCACATCGGTCGCGACCGTGCAGCGCATCATGAAGGCCGAATTGGAACGCAATCGCCGCCAGCGTGAAGTGGCCTTTCCGGCCAATCTCTCCGCGCTGCGGCTGCGGCCTTGGGATAGCGTGACGCTGGCGCTTGACCGGCTGGGGCCATTCCCAGCGCGGGTGACGGGTTGGCGCCTTGCGCCTGATGGCGGCGTGGATTTGACCTTGGCCGAGGAAGATCCCGCGATTTGGGATTGGGACCCTGCCGTGGATGAACGCGCGACCGGCGATAGCCCATCGGTCGTTCTGCCCAACCCGGGCGTGATTGCCGCGCCGGCGATGATCAACGTGGAAACACCGGCGGGAAGAGCGTTCACAGCGCTCAGCCTTTCCTGGGCAGCGGTCGGCAGTGCGTATCTGTCAGGCTATGAACTGGAATTCCGTCCTGCCTCTGTTGCCGCCTGGCAGGGCTATGGTGGGGCGCTGAGTGCCACCGCGGCCTCTATCGCCACCAGTGAGCCGACGGCGTTCCGCCTGCGCGCCGTGGCCCGCAGTGGCGCGGTATCCGGCTGGCAGGAGGCTGCCATTCCAGGCGGCGTCACCGCAGCAGCAGCGCTTGGCATTGCCGGTGGTGTCCGGCTTTCGGGAATTCTCCCGCCAGAGGTCACGCGCTTGCAGGTGTTTGAGGCGAGCAGCGCCAATCTTGCCCAGGCCGTAAAGCTTGCCAGCGAACCGACAGCGCTACCCTGGGATCGTAACGGCCTCGGCACCGGGCAAGCCCGCTGGTATTGGCTGCGCTCTGTCTCCGCCGAGGGCAATGTCTCCGCGCTGATTGGGCCAGTCACCGCTACCGCAAGCTAGGGTCACTGCCATGGCCGCACGCATCGATGATCTGCTGGTGCTGGGGCAGAATATCTCGAAGACCGATCTGGCAAAGTATCTGCGTGATCGTGAAGCGGTGCTACCTTTTGACTTCGGCGGGCTTGGCGATGGTGCGGCGAATGATCGTGCGGCCATCCAGGCCTGTTTTGATCGCGCGGCGGCCGATAAGAAATTCGCTGTCATCCCACCCGGCACCTGGCGTGTGGATGCTGGTGTCACGCTTGGCGGTGGCGCGCGCGGGCTGATCATGCAGGGGGTGATCCAGTACACCGGCGCCACAAATGCGCCGGCTACCGTGCTGACGCTGGGCGATGGTGGCGCCACCCGCAATGGCGAAAGGCTCTATCTCGGCCTGCAAGTCACGCGGCAAATCCAATCCGATTGGCTGAGCGAGAATGATATCGGCATCCTGGCGCGCAATCTGGATTCCTCGCTGATTGATCTGCGGCTCGTGTCAGGTTTCACCATTGGGCTGCGCACACTGGGCGATGGGCGCGGCTTTGAGGACAGCACGCTGCTCCTGGGGCGCATCCTCAATAACCGCTACGGGCTTGATGCACATGCCGTGACGGCGACCGCCTGGAATACCTCCATCCGCTATTATGGCGGGCATTTTGCCTGCGGCACGGGCATCAATCCGGCGATTGATCGCTTTGGCGTGCGTTTCTCGCGCGGTGCCGCGGATGCCTATAACAACCATAATCGCCATGTCTTTGACGCGCCGAATTTCGAGCTGCGTCAGCTTGAGCCGAATATCGCCATTCCCTTTTTGAATGAGACAAACGGCACGGCCATCATCGCGCGCAATATGCGAATGGAGGGGTGTTCGCCCTTTGCCGCGCGGCACACGGCCGCCGCCACAGATTGCGAATATGATGTGGCCTGGGCGCAGAGCTATTCGATTGGCGTGGACTATACCCCAAGCGCCACCCGCGCCGGCAATGCCGTATTCAACCGCCACCGCGCGCCGACATCGCGCCTCACGCGGTTGCTGGCGCATATACCGAATATCCGCGCCGCCGCCTTTTGGCAGAGCAGCACGGAGATTGGCGTGGAGGGCGCCTGCATCATCGCCACCTCCACCACCACCGAGACCACCATGGCGGCGCTATCCTGGAATGGGCTGAATGGCATCACCGCCACCGCGCGGGGCCTTCTGCTGAACCCCAATCGCGGCATCGGCTTTGTCGTGCAAACCACCCACGCCAAGGAATTCGCGTTGGCGCATTGGTTGGTGGGCGGCGCCGATGGCGGGCGGCTGTGTCTGCGTTGCTTTGATGGTGCGGGCATTGTGCGCGAGAACATCCCCGGCGATGCGCTGGCATCCGGCACGACGCTGCAATGGGCGCCGACCTCCAAAACCTGGCAGGCGGGCGCAGTGATGCAGGAGAGTGACCTGAACCGCCGCCAGACGGTGCGCTTTGGGCCGGAGGTAGCCTTTGCGCAGATCGGCATCATCGGCTTTGACGGGCAGATTGAGCTGGAGGCGCTGCGGCTTTACGGCCTGCCGGAGGACGCGCCGGCAATCCTGTCCGGCTGTCCCGCACTACCCGCGGGTGGGAGGACGCTGATGTTCTCCGCCAGTTGGGATCTGCCGAGCATGCCGCCTGGGGCGACAACGAATGCTGATGTGACGGTGCCCGGGGCGCGGCGTGGGGATTTCGCAGATGCGTCGCTTGACACCAGCAGTATTGCCTTTGTGCTGGATTGCCATGTCTGGTCGAATGACAAGGTGCGCGTAACAGCGCGGAATGTCAGCCTTTCCACGGTGGATCTACCAGCGGCGGCGCTGCATGTGCAGGTGGTGAAGCGGCGGGTGGGGTGACGCGCTGCATGCCCCTGGTTAGGACGCTGCCATCAGCCGGGACAGCCTGCCGCTGTCGTCGCGCGGGTTCAGGGTGGTGGAGAGGGTGTGAGGGATGCGGTTGGACAGCACCGCCGCTTGATGCATCACCAAAACGCAGCTTAACCTTAACCCACTGATGGGCCAGATACGCCACCTCCCCTTACGCAAACATGCTCTCAGCCCTGGGTGGGCCTCGAAATTCCCGAGGATTTGCGGGCTTTTCGCCAGAAACCTTGATGGTGCGATAGCGGAATGGTCCGGCTTTTTTTCGCCGAATCGCGGGGATCTTTCCAACGATTGAGGGTTGGCCGATTTTCCAACAAGGTTTAACGCATTGATCTGAAATGGTTTTTGGCTATGCTGCGGTGCGGCGTGGTTGGGAAATGGACTGGTGGGGCGGTCACCTCGTCTCAGCCAACAGCCGTAGATGACGTAGCGCCTACACGGGTCGCAATCATCCGTTTTGAACCCGCACAGCAGGCCCTTGATACCTTTGCGTCGCAAGCTTACCGAGATGCCCGAAAAATCGGTGAGCTATCGCACTGGCACGAATATATAGCCAAGGCCGCGCACAGTACGGATCGCCTCCGGGTGCTCCGGGTCGATTTCTATCTTCCGACGCAGTCTTGTGATGCGCAGATCGATCGCGCGGTCAAAAGGCTCAGCCTCGCGATGACTGGTTGCTTCCAACAGCCAGTCGCGTGCCAGCGGTCGCCCGGGATTCTCCGCAAAAAGTCGCAGCAGGTCGAATTCACTCGCGGTTAGTCTTTCCTCTGTCCCGTCATCGGCTACCAGCACGCGGCGTTGCAAGTCCAGCAAACGCCGCCCCATCCGCACGCGCCCGCCAGTCGGCATGGATGGGCCACTACCAGCGCGGCGCAGTACGCTCTTGACCCGCGCCAGCAACTCGCGGGGGTCGAAGGGTTTTGGGATGTAATCATCCGCGCCAGTCTCAAGCCCGACCACGCGGTCCACAGTATCGCCCGAGGCGGTCACCATGATGATGCCGACTTTCGGAAGCCGTTCTCTCAGGTGGCGCGCCAAGCTGAACCCGTCCTCGCCAGGCAGGCCTAGGTCGAGCAGTACTAGGTCTGGCGGCTCCCCGCCGATGGCACGCCGCAGTGCCGCGCCATCGGGTAGGCCAATCGCCCGAAATCCCTGTCGCGAAAGGTACTCAGTCAGTAGCTGGCGTTGCGCTGCCTCATCTTCCACCACCAGTACCAGCGCGGACATGCGGGAAACTCCTTCAGCAGCCATGACGATACGAAATTATAACATCGCGCGCCGCTTCCAGGGCAGCAGGCAGGACGACGGCCAGAGCCCTCAAGCCCTGAGCAGCCTCATTTTCGGCAGACGCGCGTTCCAAAACATCGGCAACCTCGGCAAGTGGGTTCGCGCCCACGGCGCGCGCGACACCCTTCAACCGATGCGCTTCATTGCGCAGGCGGGCCCAGTCAGCATGAGATACCGCCTCCTGCAGCGCCGGTGCGGCGGCTTCTGCCGTTTCAACAAAGCGGTCAAGCAGATCAGCCATGGCCAAGCGATCCTCACCAAACCAGGCTTCAAGGACACTGCGGTCCAGCGCTCCGTCCTGCTGCAGTAGAGGCTCCGGCACCGCGTCTGCTGCCGCGCACACCGGCAGCCAAGCCACCAGTACCTCACGCAGTCGCGCGATAGTCACGGGCTTGGTGAGATAGCCATCCATCCCGGCGGCAATGCAGCGCTCTGCCTCGCCCTTCATGGCGTTCGCAGTGACCGCGATGATGGGCAGGCGCAGCGTATTCGGGCCTTCCATTGCCCGAAGTGCTGCCGCCAGCGCATAGCCATCCATACCTGGCATGTGAATATCCGCCATCAGCGCGGCATAGCCGCCGGCGCGCAGGCGGCCGAGCGCCGCGTGACCATCTTCCACGGCATGAGCCTCAATACCCAGCAGCTCAAGCTGGCGGACCAGCACGGCGCGGTTCACGGGGTGGTCATCCACCACCAGCACGCGCTGCCCACGCACCGACGCATTGGAGGTGGCTGGGCTTGCGGGCATGGTCGGGGCGGATGCTGCTGGCGGCGCAGCACGCAGTATCAGCGTCACGGTGAAGGTCGTACCCTCGCCAGGCACGCTGTCCACTGCCACGTCGCCTTCCATCAGCGCCGCAAGTCGCTGCACGATGGAAAGGCCAAGGCCAGTGCCGCCGAAACGGCGCGTAGTGGAACTGTCGGCCTGGGTGAAAGGCTCAAAAAGTCGCTCGCGCGCCAGATCGTCCAGCCCGATACCGGTATCAGCAACCGCCAGCGTTACCCGTACCCGCCCATCGGGCAGTGGCGCTGCGGTGGCATGCACCGCGACTTGGCCGGCCTCGGTGAATTTCGCCGCGTTACCGAGAAGGTTGAACAGCACCTGCCCGACCCGCGTCGGATCGCCGCGCAGCCACACATTCTTCGGCACTTCGACCTCAAGCGCCAACCCCTTCGCCTCAAACTGCGGGCGCAGCGCTTCGGCTGTTGCGACAACCAGCGGGCAGAGGTCGAATGCCGTCTCCTCCAAATCAAGCCGCCCTGCTTCAATCTTCGAGAAGTCGAGCACATCATCCACAATCCGCAGCAGCGCCGCGGCAGAGGCGCGCATGGTTTCAACAATGCCGCGCTGCGCGGGCGTCAGTCCCTCATGCTCCAGGACGTCCAACATCCCGACGACGCCGTTCATCGGGGTGCGAATTTCGTGGCTCATCGTTGCCAGAAAGGAAGATTTGGCACGGCTTGCAGCCTCAGCCGCATCGCGTTCGCGCGCCAGTTGTTCCTCCTGGCTCTTTAACTTGGTAACATCTCGGTAGAGGCCCAGCGTGCGATTGCCAGGGATACGATGAAAGCTGATGCCGAACCATCTGCCGTCCCGGCGGCGGCGGAGGCGTGTCTCGCCGTCCGCGGCCTCAAACCGGGCAATGGAAGCCTTAACGTATTCCGCCGCCACCTCCGCTGGGCCGAACTGACCCTGCGATGCCTGCCAAGCGACTAACTCACGGAAGTTGCGGTTCGCTGCCAGCACATCTGGATCGGCCTCCTGGATGTGGAACAGCGCTGCGCTCGCGTAGCGCCAAGTGCCATCTGCATCGAATAGCATCAGCGCATCGGGGGAGTGATCAAGCACCGTCTGCAGGGTCTCCCGCACCTCATTCGCCGCGGCATGCGCGGCTTGGAGTTCGGCCTCGCGCTCCTTCAGGGCGGTGATGTCACGGTGCATGATCAGGATTCGCTCACCAGAAAGGCGGACGAAGCGCCGCTCGATCCAGACGCCATTCGGTCTGCGGTTCACCACAGGATGGCCGTCGCCCGCTCTGAACTCGGCAAAGACTCTCGCAACAAAAGCCTCGACATCCTCGCCTTCGGCAGGACGTGTATGCGCGTTCTCGAACTGCCAGCGCAGCAGGTCAAGAAGTGGCCGGTCGCCCGTCAGCAGGTGGCGGGGCCAGCCATTCAGCCGGATGATCGCTTCGTTGGCCAGCAGGTTGCGACCTTCGGAATCCATCAAGCCGAGTCCGTCGGTGACATTGTCGAGCACCGTCTGCATGGTCTCGCGCACTTCCTCCGCTGCGGCATGCGCGGCTTGGAGCTCGGCCTCGCGCTCCTTCAAGACCGTGACGTCGTAGTGAACAATCAACCGGCGTCCTTCCGCCAGCGGCCAAATGCGAGTTTCAATCCAGCGGCCGCTAGGCCGCATGCTGATCATCGGCGCTCCATCTGCGGCTTCGAAGCGCCGCTTGTGTTTGGCGAGGTGCTCCTCCAGCGTCGCACCACGGTCGTCCACGGCGTGGCCCGCCTGCCATTGCCAGGTGATCGCCTCCCAGTGTGTTTCTGGGACGAAGCCTGGGGGCAGGTCGTTCCAGGCAACCATTGCGGTGTTTTTCAAGAGGTATCGCCCATCCGGTTCACAAATCTCGTAACCATTGGCCATATGGGCGATCGTTTCACGCAATAGCGCGTTCATGCGGTCTGCCTCAGCCAGGCGACGGGTCAGATCGGCGACAGTATCAGTGTTCTGCATGGATGCACCATAACATGCGATCCTGCGCGCCGCGGTATCGTCTGGCGCGCCTTCCGTATCGCTTGTATCGCCGGCACGGCAGAAGATACACACGATACCCAAAGGCCCCCGCCGCGACATCCTGACGATACGCTTTGCGGGCATTCTCCACTCATCGGCGGCGATCAAAAAACCGGCTGCCATTAGATAAGGAGAACATCATGTTTGCACGTATCCGCGCCCTTTTCCCTTCAATGGCTCCCACCACATTGCAGGATCTGCGCCACAATAGGGACCTCGCGCCCTTCATCGAAAAACAGCCCATGTCCGCGGCTGAGATGCGCATCTCGTTGCATAATCGCTATTGGCTGATCTGAGGCTTGGCATGCGGTCTCATCAGCCCTTGTCCGGCGTCAGCGCCGGTGGGACCAAACTGGCGATTTGAGGGTACGGAGGATTTCTGGCTCATCGTAACCCCAGGGAGAGTGAACATGAGCCAGAAGTCCTTCGGGCTACCCGTCTTGGTGCCAGATGAAAAGCTAGCCGCGATATTCGCCGCGCAATGCGCAAGTACTATTCCGCCGAGGACAAAATCCGCATCGTCCTGGAAGGCCTCTGCGGCGAGGAAAGTATTGAAATTATTGGAAAGTAGGAGTCAGAGAGTTTCTTCTTTTCGGTCCCCACTGCTGCTCCAGTCGCCACCTAGCCGAACCGTGTTAGCGCCCCAGGCGACCACCTAAACCCCCTTGAAAACAAAGCTTTTTCTGGCGAGCTTGAGGGTGCTCAAGCGGAACGTTCCGGCGTTTTCTCTCCGAATCCGCGAATTCTCTCCAAAGCTTGAGGGTAGGTCGATTTTTCCAACAAGGTTTAACGTATTGATCTGAAATGGTTTTGGCTATGCTGCGGTGCAGCGTGGTTGGGAAGTGGACTGGTGGGGCGGTGGTTGCTTGGTGAATCACGAATGCTGAGAGACGGTTTCCCAACAGTCGTGATGGGAAGCCCTAGTGTCATGTGCCGCACAAAGGTACTGAGAAGGCGAACACTGGCTTTGGGCGTGGCGCGGAGTGAAACAAGAGATGATCGACTATATTCCATTGACCATCATCATCCCGTGCTACGCCCGTCAGAGAAAGCTGGAGCGCGCTCTCGCAAGCATTTTTTCGCAGGACCTCCAGCCAGCCGAGGTACTCGTCATTGACGATGCGTCATCGGAACCTCTGATCATACCGGAGACGCTCGCAGATGCGGGCCGCACGAGGCTTATTCGCCTCAATTGCAATGCAGGGCCAGCAAAAGGCCGTAATACAGGCATGGCAGCTGCCCGTACACAATGGGTCAGCTTTTTGGATAGCGACGACTGGCTCCTTCCAGGCTCCCTGCGCGAACGATGGAATTACATACAGACAGAAGAAAGCCGTAGCACGGTCAAGAATTGCACGGTTTATGGTTGCGGCTGGCAAGATGTTCTGCCCGAGGGCACAATCTTTCGGCAGCGTTTCCCAATCGCCCCAAAAGAACCGGTAGATTTTTTTCGCGGCTGCTGGTTTGCGCCCGGTTCCTGCATCATCTTCAATCAGGAGGCATTGCTCCGCAAAATTATCCCGTTTGATGAGAACCTACGCCGACTAGAGGATTATGAATGGTTCACCCGCATTGCACTCGCCGGCTTCAACTTAAAAATCCAACAACACTTAGGCGTCGCAATAGAGCGTGGGAACAATACAAACCTTGCCGCAGTTGCTGCAGCAACGGTGCTTATCCGACAGCGGGTCGCAAACCGTACTGCTGACCGACGGCTACGCCGTATATCAGATTCTTATCTGTTCTATGAGTGTGCCGCCTCTGCTTGGCGAGAAAGGCGCCTACTACGCTTCGCATATTTGATGGCTCGTTCCATCTTGGCGTCACCGCGCTTGACGCTATCGCCAATCCCGGGCTGGCGCGCCAAACCCCTTGAAGAAGAGGCGAGAGGAGTGAAATGAACATTTATGCGACATTTCTACCGAACCTTGCATTCAGCTTGCGCAAGACCGTGCCCAAACTGGCCCTCGGATGAATTCTGATAGCGTCCAATGAGGCACGCGCTGCCAGGCTAAAGTAACTGTTTCGGACAGCACCATAAGCTAGGCGGATCAGAAAATCGCACATCACCCCTTCAACGCGCGTTTGACGCGAGAGGCGGCGATACTGCGCCCAGGCCGAGGCCAATTCCGCGCGGCCAGCTAATGAGAGATAGGAATGCCGTGTCACGAATAATGCGGCTTCCAAATCCTGCCGCAAATGAAGTGGGATAAGTTCAATCAGACCGGCGTGAATTCTTTCAACCCCCTCCGCCGGGTCGCGCAAGCCCACCTTGCGTGCCCTATGGCAAAGGCGGGCAAGGATTGAGCCTAATTCCTGTGCTTCACGATGGATTGACGATACATTTTCTCCATGAATTCGGTAATTCAGCAACGGCAGAGGCAGGTTGCCGATACCAAAACCACCTTCACTGATGCGGAACCACAGATCGTAATCTTCACAATGGGCGAAAGCCCTGCGGTAGCCCCCTGCAGCAAGGACTGCATCACGCCGCATCATGACTGTTGGATGGGCGAGCGGACAGCCAAATTCAAGAAAGTGCGCCGTATCGGCCTCGGTCACCGGATAATCGGCGATTCGAATTACCTTCCCTGTCGCATCTACAAGGCGAATGAAACTGCCAAGAACCGCCAGGCGCGGGGATGCCACCATACGCGCATATTGCAGTGCAAGCCGTTCAGGCATAGCCACATCATCCGCATCCATCCGGGCGATCAGACTTGCCTGTGCGCGTTCAATGCCATCGTTCAGGGCTGATACAAGCCCCGCATTGGGCCGTTCGGTCAAATCAATCCGCGGGTCACGCGCAGCCAATTCTCGCAAGATGGCGCCACTGCCATCGGTTGAACCATCATTGATAATGATCAATTCGAAATCAGTGAAGCTTTGACCGAGTATGCTTTCAACCGCCTCCCGAACATAGGCTTCAGCATTAAAGACCGGCAGTACCACGCTGATGGCGGGTGCTGCCTTCATTTCAGCAAAATCCAGTCATCAGGATATACATCCAGCACATTGCAGGTGGCGAGTTTGTCCGGCGTGAACCAGCGCGCCGGCGCGATGACACGCTTACTGGGCCCGGCATTCAGCCAGGCGCCCCACCAGGAATAGGAGCTATTGGCAATGATATGATGCTGGCAGCGCGCCATGAGGAACATGTCTTCCCAAGGAGCAGACTGGTCTGTCCGGACGACGTGTGCGCGTGGCAGCTTTGCAAAGGCCTGAGCGACAAAATCTGGTTCGTCCGAAAACAGGAAAAATTCAGCCTGCGGCCCGAGTAAAGACTGAATGAGCGCCACGGCACGATCATAATAGCCCTGATCAAGTGCTGCGTGTACCACCGCTGCCGTTGTGACGTAATCCCCCCGCCGAACATGGAGCGACACGGCACAGGGTGATGCCGCAATCCGTTCCGCCCAGGATGTTGCCATGGGCGTGAACGGTGCCACAGGTTGGAATCTGTCCCGCAGCAGGCTTTCAACACCGGGAAAGTATCGGGAGCTTTGGAAATAGCCATCGAGAAGGATTTCCTGCCCCGCCAGGCTGAAAAAGGCCGGATCGAAATGAAAATGCGGTTCCCGGTACACGCCATCCCGCAGCGTTGGGCCGCCTTTCAATCTCCGCATGACACGGGCCGCAAAAGAGGCGGAGACAGGCCCACCCAAAGCCGCACCGGAGTAAATATCTTGCGGGATACGGAGCCGGTCGAGCTGGTACGACCGAAGCTGGTACGCCTGAAACGCCGATAAATCCAATAAAAGCTCTTTCTCTTGCAGCATTGCCAGGGCAAGCGCAGCAGCATACTGGAACATCTGGTTGCCGAGACCACCCACAAGACGAATGACGACGGGGTCGGTTTCAAGCGCTTTATTGCTCATGCAGTCCTACCTTCCGCTTAAGGCGCTTCCATAGCGACATAAAAAGGCAGCGGGTCAAGCTTAACGCATAATCAGGAAAATTTCGGAAAAGCCTATTTTCGAGGACATTTTGGCTCAATACCAAATTTCGATAGAATCTTACTAGCTCCAAGGGTGAGCGCCACAAGGGCAGAATGGCGTCCAAGGCGCGCTTCCGAAGACTTGCCTTCAAATTGGCGGCGTCAAGAGGAAGCCCTTCCCATTTGGCATAGACGAGCAATTGTTGCTGGAAAAACTTTAAGGAGCGTCCTGGTATGTTGCGCCGCTGGGCGCTTTGGTCATGGACCCGAATACCCACCACAGCTTCGGGGGTGAAGGCCACTTGGCTTATGTGAGCAAGCCTGGTCCAAAGGTCCCAATCCTCCCCATGAAACAAGCGCTCATCGAAATAGCCGGCCTTGTCGAGGATTTCCCGACGGACAACGACGCTGGAGGCGGAGCCGGAAAGCACATACCCTTCCAGAAGTAGCGGCTTGAAGATATCGCCGCTTAACCTAGGCGGAACTACATGCAAACCGTGCAGCGTTTCACCTGCTTCATTGATCAAGAAATAGGAGGAGTGGACAAAACCGACTTCCCCTCCCCCAGCTTCGAAAACAGCAAGTTGGAGGGCCAGTTTTTCCGGAACCCATAGGTCGTCCGCGTCAAGAAACGCAATGTAACAGGAGGAAGAGGCCGCAATCCCGGCATTGCGCGCTGCAGAAACACCCGCATGCGGCAGCATCAGAAGGGTAATGCGGCTGTCAGCCTGTTGTAGTGACGTGACGATCTCGACCGTCCGGTCGGTGGAGCCATCATCCGCTATGATGATCCGTGCCGCTGGACTGGTTTGTCGTTGGACGGATTGGATCGCTGTTTGGATATATAGAGCGCCATTGAAAACAGGCATCACGACATCAATCGAGGTGTATCTGTGTTCGGATAAAGATAGCTGCGTGTTCATGGTTTTGAATTTAGAAAAAATTGAGAAAGTTTTTTTCTTAACAGGCGTAAAGCTTTCCTGATTCTCGGTTTCTTACTAATTTCCGCAAGCAAAACCAACTTTGCTCTCTGAGCAAAAGAAAGCCATGACTCTTCAGCCAAGAGGGGCCTGCAGGACCCTAGAAAGGGGTCACGTTGCTGAGCAGATGAAACAAATTTTGCAATCATAAAAAAGATATTGTGTTCGTATAAAATTCTACGCCGTGCTTCAACGAGTTCACCTAAACGCTGTTCTGATAAATCAGACTCAATGATCCGCTTGATTATTGCAATCGCCTCATCTGGCTTTCCAATATCTATTTTGGCCAAAGCCAATTCAGAGAAGTAGTGAGAGATATTGGGGCAGCCATGATAAATTGGAAAGGTAAGAGTCAAAAAGGGATCTGCTAGTTTTTCTGTCCAGTAATCGTCTACAGAGCAATTTTCTAGGGCGATATGATATCTATAAGTGTCTAATACATCGCGCTTATCGTCGAAATCTGCAATTCCACGCCCAAAAATGTCTATTTGATCTCCAAACGCTTCCCGTAGTCGTGAAACAAATTCAAGTCTTGCGCGATGCTCGGGCGTAAATACCTTGTCCGATGACACAACGGAAATAAGCTTTGTTTTGTTTGGAAAATGATTCTCCAGTTCTTCAAAAGGCATAGGATTTTGGAGTGGTGAATCGCCACCGACATTGCTGCCCACAAACCATGGAAGCCCAGTCTGAGAAAAGATTCTATGCGGATGTGGTGTCGCGCGATCGGTTGTAATCACGGTGTCGAATTGAGCGAGAAAACCTGGTTGATACCGCTTTACTGTTTCTGGCTCAGAGGCAATGAAAATAGCCTTCTGTGAAGACTTTATCGCTACTTTTCTTTGAGGAAGTGCGTCGTAAACAAATACAATATCGGCTTGGTCAGTAGGCACAAAGAATTCGACACCATTAATTTTTGGTATGCCCTTGGGGAACTGCCGATTCCACGGTAGATTTCTACTCGAGGTTAGAAATGCGATTTTTATCATCTGATGGCTCCATTAAAAGCGGTGGAAACATCCCTGTTGCTCATGTCAATGTAAAACTTCGTCAATCCACTCATCCAACTGTGCATCGCCTGGTATCCATTAACAACTCAGATTCCACACCTATTTGCCAATGCGAGCTAAGCACCACAAAGCCATTCGCCGAAACCGATGAAAACCAGGCACCCGCTTCAGTTGAGAAACAGCAAAACGGCGGTGACTTCCAAGCAAGCCTCGGACGGTAGAATCTTGAAGTTTAGCAATCATTTCGGAAAGCCTTTGATTTTTTTCGTGACTTCTAAGGCTGAGATCACGATAAAAACACCAGCGATCCCTTTCATTACCGTCGATTATGACGTCAAAAAGTCCAGTCGTCGCGGATAATGATCCGCGTATGGCTTCGGAGTTTTTCCGCCGATGAATGACTTTCGGAGATAAGTCGAGGTCCCAACCTTCAGGAAAGGCATAAGCCATGGAGACCCTCGCAACTTCATGTTCCGCACAGAACCAATTTAAAAAGGACTCATCATGCCATATGGGTATATCGGGCTTGGCTAAATCTTTCCATGTCAGAAAATTCAATCGCGATACCATGTAGCAAAAAGGGGCGCTTTTTCCGCCGAAGAAGCAACCTTGCACGTAGGTCTTTTGCTTATTCGGTGGAGTATATGCGGAAGAAAATGCATCCACCTCAAAGGTGGCATATGCGGACTTCCAATATCCGGGGTGCTCAACCGCGAATAGTTCTTGTTCAAAAAGGGCATCGTCAAAAGCCGACACAATTAACATGTCCGAGTCCATGAAAATAACATTATCAAATCTTCTAAATTCTGCTTCTAAATTACTCATATGATAATAACGGAGCAGTGTGTCGAACGGCCATCCGAGTTTTTTTGCTTCAACATAGACGACGTGCGGGAGCGGCAATGGATCTTTAGCATCAGTAATGCAGAAAACAGTGTAGTAACACTCCTCAGGAAACGCCTTTTTCAGCGATTCATAGAAGTCAGAGAAGAAAGCTTCGAAGTACGCCCCCGTGGCTATGGTTACGATAGCGACCTTTCGAGAGGCGGATTTTGATGATACGAAAGCTTCATTCCTAACTCTCTCTATCTGGGTAAAAGCTTCAGTGTAGAGATCAATAATATTGCTCCAACTAAACGAATTGGCATATCCTACTATTTCAGTTCTCACGCTTAGAGCCATTCTACGATTTTTTTCAATTTCTTGACGAATATATTGTGAATCGTGCAAGCGTTCGTCAGGGATGATTGTAATGAACCTTTTCTCAGTATCAAGGTTGGCTGATGCGGGCTTTGAAACTAGGACACCCAAGCCAGCGCTCAACGCCTCAATACAAACCAAAGGATGCGCTTCCCCGTCGCTTAACAAAATCAGATTGCCATATTCAGTCAACAAGTCCCGAACCTGCTCACGCGACCATTTCCCAAGATAACTCTTGGCATTAACATCAAATTTATGAGATCCACTGGACGCATCGCCAATATCTCCAACGAAATCGACAGGCAAGTCCATGCTCTGAAGCAATCCCTGCCGCTTACGTGGTTCAATTTTTCCAAGGCACAGGCATCGATCGGACAGCCGCGGATTTATAGAAACCTTGAAAGCATTCGTATCTGTCCCGTTAGGCAAATGAAAAACACGGAACTCTGGAACTCCGGATGATATGTAAGCGAATCTTATCTCTGCTGACAATGCGAAAATGTATAGATCATGCTGCAAAACAATTTCCTTATGAATTTCGTTTAGGTAGTCTCTAAATCCCCATACTTGGCTAGCGTATCCGAAATGCGGGGTCACCACCTTTATTGGTGCAGCAATATCTCTCATTAGATATGCATATTGATCATAGTGACAATGTACGACATCTGCCTTCGAGGCATTAGCTTTTCGAACAATTTCATCTGAGTCTTGAGTGTTTACGATATCAACCTCCCAGCCCAAGTTGGCGAGAGCGTTAGCGTAACCGTGAATCACTTGTTCAACAGCGCCCCAACCAACTGGGGGAATTGGCATAAGGCCGGGGCCAATTATACAAATCTTCATGAGCGAACGTTCCTTAATCGCGAGCATTACGCCAAGCTAAAATCGGTGCGAATGGACCCGGCCTCGCAGAACGCCAGTAGGGAGACTCGCTTACCGGCCCAGATATGGAAAACCTTATTGCAGTAGTCCAGGTACCTGGTTCTACCAACCATTCTTGGTATTGCAGTGCTGCAAAGAATTCCAGGACATAGGAGCCCTCATTCAGAAAATTAGCGGGGATAGAAAAGGATAAATGATTTCTTCCTTCAACCAAGGACGGCCACTTCGATTCCATTAGATCAGTAGAGCAAGTCCAAAAGAGCGTTTCACCAAATGAGTCTCGAATACACACTCCGAAATTCAGTGAGGGATCGCCCAAAAGAATCTCTACAACAAGATGAACCTCTATATCATTATCCCTCACAAAAACATCAACATCCGCACCGAAGGTAGCTTGTGTTGCGCTGAATGAGAGCAGCCTAAAGTATTTCGTCTCGGTGGTTACATTCAGCGAGGCTTTCGCTTCAATCGGTTTCGCATACTCCTGGCATATCATCCTGACATTATTTCCATCCATGGCTAATTTGCCGTCTGCAAACCAAATAATACGAGAACATAACTGCATAACCGCATTCATGTTATGCGAAACAAACAGCACGGTACGCCCCGCGCTCGCAACTTCACGCATCTTGCCCAGGCATTTATTCTGAAAAACAACATCACCCACTGCCAGAACCTCATCAATAATCATGATTTCGGGTTCAAGGTGTGCCGCAACTGAAAAGGCAAGGCGCATTTTCATGCCGCTGGAATAGCGCTTGATGGGGGTATCTATAAACTCCTCAATGCCGGAAAAGGCCACAATTTCATCGAAACGGGCTTTGATTTCGTGTTTTTTCAGCCCCAGGATGGTCCCGTTGAAGTATACGTTCTCTCGGCCTGTCAGTTCGGGGTGAAAGCCTGTGCCAACCTCCAACAGGGAACCCACACGACCGTTCAAAATAGCCTCACCGGTGGTAGGGGTGGTGATGCGCGACAGAATCTTGAGCAAGGTGCTTTTGCCCGCCCCGTTGCGGCCAATAATGCCAACCACCTCACCTTCCTGAACGTCGAAGCTGACATCCCTCAGCGCCCAGAATTCCCGCTGATTTTCTGTAGAGGCGGTGTTTGGGGTTTGACCGCTTCTGCGAGAAAAAAGGGATGCCAGAACATCCCGCATCGTATCATGCGCGGGGCCAGCGGCATTCAGGCTGTACTTCTTGCCAAGTCCCTTGACGCTTATCATGGGGGCCATGGGTCAAATCCTGTCCACAATGGCCGGTTCAAGCTTGCGAAAAGTACGAAAGCCCAAGATCAAAGCAATAACCGTCCAACCTGCCAGGATTGCGAAAGCCAGGGCAGGGGGAAAGGGGCTGCCCAGCAGCATGGCGCGGGCGGTATCCAGTAGGGTTCCAACTGGGTTGAACAGGAAAATCCATTGGTAATTCGTCGGCACAAAGCTCACTGGGTAAATCACCGGTGTCATGTACATGCCGATCTGGACAAAAAACGGCAGGGCAATGGCAACATCGCGATAGATCGCATTGATGGGCGAAAGCATCAGGCCGAAGCCATAAGCCAAAAGCCCAGCCCAAAACAGCAGTAATGGCAAGCATAGCACGAAGGGTGTTGGCAGAATTCCATAGAAGACCATCAGGGCAAGAAGCATGATAAGAGAGATACCAAGTTCCACGGCTGAGGAAAGTGCAGGCACTAGCGGCAGGACCAAGCGGGGGAAAAAGACCTTGGTGATGATAGCCTCATTTCGGACCAGGGACCCGGCGGATTCGACCAAAACCTTGCTAAAATACTGCCAGAAAAGCAGTCCCGACAGGACGAATACCGGATAAGGCACCCCATCAGTCGGAATTTTTACGAGAAATCCAAAAATCATGGTAAAAATCAGCGTTGTGATAAGGGGTTGCATCACCGCCCAGGCAACACCGATGACCGATTGCTTGTAGCGTATTTGGATTTCCCGCAGCGCAAGCGACCAGGCAGTTTCACGGCTATTCCAGATGTCCTTGAGGTTGTCCGCAACGCCATAATCAGTCTGCGGACGGATCACGATGCGGGTGGTGCGATGATCTGCGGATGTATGCTGACCCTTCATAACTAGATATCCGAATGGTGCGGCATCACGCGGCGCGTAAGGCGTGAATATTTGACAGGAACCAAGCATAGCTGCGTTCCAGCCCCTCACGCAGGGGCGTTTGTGCGGTCCATCCCATTGCGGCCAAACGACTGACATCAAGCAATTTGCGAGGCGCCCCGTCAGGCCGGCTCGCATCGAACAGGATGCGCGCCTTGCAGTCGGTGACCTCACGAACAAGGCCCGCAAAATCGGCAATGCTTATATCCTCACCGGAACCGATGTTAATGAAACCTTCGCCCGAGTAGTGCTCCATCGCAAAAACGCACGCATCGGCGAAATCATCCACATAAAGAAACTCTCGCTTTGGCGCACCCGTACCCCAGACAACAACTTCCTCAGCGCCCGATAATCTGGCCTCGTGGAAGCGCCTTATCAGCGCGGCTGGAACATGCGAATGTTCCGGGTGGTAATTGTCACCAGGCCCAAACAGGTTCGTCGGCATAACCGAAATGAAATCAACACCATATTGCTGACGGTAGGCTTCGCACATCTTGATGCCGGCGATCTTAGCAATGGCGTACCACTGATTTGTCGGTTCGAGTGGGCCGGTAAGGAGTTGGTCCTCGGTCATCGGCTGTTGGGCAAGCTTGGGGTAGATACATGATGAACCAAGGAAGAGCAGTTTTTCAACCCCCGCGCGGTAGGCCTCTCCGATTACCGCACTTTGGATCGCAAGATTATCCATAAGAAATTCTACCGGGTAGCGAGAATTCGCTGCGATGCCACCCACTTTTGCGGCCGCAAGGAAGACCACTTGCGGGCGCGTGCGGCGAAAAAATTCCGCTACGGCATCGGCACTTCGCAGATCGGTCTCAGCGCGTTCGCTTGTCAAGATTTCGCAGCCCGATCCTTCAAGACGACGGCAGATGGCCGCGCCAGCCATACCGCGATGGCCAGCAACAAAGACCCGTTTGGCATGGAGCGGAAAGATTTTCTTCGCCATTGGTTGCCTTTACGTCACCCATCCAGACTGTGATGGACCGAACAATCCCTGTTCTGCAAGGCGGCCAGATCAGCCTCCACCATCTCTCGAACCAATTCCGCAAATTGGGTGTTGTGTGACCAACCCAAATGCCGCTTGGCCTTGGATGCATCTCCAAGAAGAAGATCGACTTCGGTTGGCCTGAAGTAGCGCGGATCAATCGAGACGAGTGCCTGCCCAGTAAGATCTTCTACTCCTGTTTCCTCCACGCCGCTTCCCCGCCAGCTTATGGTGATGCCAACATGGGAGAATGCCCGCTCAACAAATTCGCGGACGGAGTGCGCCTCCCCAGTTGCTAAAACATAGTCATCGGGCGCGTCCTGCTGCAACATGAGCCACATGCCTTCAACATAATCACGGGCGTGGCCCCAGTCCCTCTTTGCGTCAAGGTTGCCTAGAAAGAGGCACTTTTGCAGACCAAGCTTTATCGCCGCGACAGCGCGCGTGATCTTGCGTGTCACGAAGGTCTCACCGCGGATCGGGCTCTCATGATTGAAGAGGATACCGTTTGAAGCGTGCATGCCATAGGCTTCACGATAATTTACCGTGATCCAATAGGCATAAAGTTTCGCAACACCGTACGGGCTACGGGGATAAAAGGGCGTCTTTTCCGTCTGTGGTGTTTCTTGCACCTTGCCGTAGAGTTCTGATGTTGACGCTTGGTAGAAGCGTGTTTTTTTCTCAAGCTTAAGAAGGCGTATCGCCTCAAGGATGCGCAAGGCTCCGACAGCGTCCGCATTGGCGGTATATTCCGGTGTTTCGAAGCTCACCATGACATGGCTTTGGGCGGCGAGGTTATAGATCTCGTCGGGCTGAATTTCCTGAATAATACGTATCAGATTCGTTGAATCCGTCAGATCACCATAAACCAGCCGGAAATTCGAATCAGCCTCATGGGCATCCTTATAGAGATGGTCTATGCGGCCAGTATTAAAAGACGAAGAACGGCGCTTGACGCCCCATACCGAATAACCTTTGGAGAGCAGCAATTCGGCCAAATAGGCCCCATCCTGGCCGGTAACACCGGTTATGAGCGCTTTTTTTCGCAATGTCTGATCCCTAGGGAGACTTGGTTCGGCAGAAAACTCGCCGGCCGATTCCGGTTAACACAGCTTGGTTATGGATGCATGCCCCGGCAAAAGCAAGGAAGCACCAAGAAGCGTTGCCGGAGGCTCGTATCACGCCTTAGGCGCTTCCAACTAAATGGCGATCAACCGGACGCTGCACGAGTTGAGCCGCTATGTTGGCTTGACTAGTCGGCGTCTCGCCGGTGCTACGGAAGAGCGCCTCAGCAAAGGTGCTGCCCCATTCTTGCACCGCAAGGCTTCTCTCAGAAAAATCAGGGTATGTCAGCTCATAATAAGCCTTTGTTCCCATGTACACCGACGATATTCGCCTGCCAGTGACCGCATTTGAAGCAAGCCTCAGGGGTAATCCCCCCCGCTCAATCTTCTCCGCCGCGGCCATTTCGCTAGTGCTGGCATAGCGTCGAGCGCACGGCAGCTTCTGGTAGCGCCAAGCCCACGCCCCCGCCTACGCTGCGCCTTGACCGCCGCGCGCCCCTGTTCCTAACGTGCCTGAAGCAAGCTTTGGCGCGAACCAGGCGGCCCATACCAGCGAGATATTCCAGGAAGCCCATGGCCAAGCACCGCTTTCACCCCACCCGATACTTCAACGCGATCGGCGTCGCTGAACCCTGCCTTCGCGTTGCTGATGGCGACACCGTGGTGACCGACACCATCGATGCGTCCGGTCTGGATGCGCGGGAAATCACCGTCGCCAGCCGGCCAAATCCGATGACGGGTCCGTTCTTCATTGAGGGCGCCGAACCCGGGGATACGCTGGCCGTTCGGATTGATCGGCTGACACCGAGCCGAGCCACCGGCTGGACCTATTCGCCGCTTGCCCTGACCGTGCTGGACCCGGCCGCAATCCTGGACCGGCCACCGCAGCAGCGCGTCGTTTGGGATATTGACCGCGATGCCGGGACAGTGCGGCTGCAGGACAAGGTGAAAGGGCTCGAGGATTTCGCCCCGCCCATCCAGCCGATGATCGGCTGCTTCGGGGTCGCGCCGGCTGGCGGGCAGGCGCTGTCCACCGCGACCAGCGCGCAGAATGGCGGCAACATGGACTATCGGCTATTCGCCCCCGGCACGACGGCCTGGTTTCCCGTCTCGGTGCCCGGTGCGCTATTTTATCTGGGCGACGGGCATGCCTGCCAGGGTGATGGCGAGATCGTCGGCACTGGCATTGAGACTTCCTTTGAGATGGAGGTCACGTTCCGCGTGCTGAAGCGGAAGATCACCTGGCCGCGGGGCGAGACGGCCGACGATATCTTCACCGTTGGCAATGCGCGGCCGCTTGATCAGGCTCTGCAGCACGCCACGACCGAGATGTTGCGCTGGCTCGGCGAAGATTACGGTTTGGATGCGCGCGCCGCGAGCCATCTGATGGGCCAGGTTGTCCGCTATGATGTCGGCAATGTGTTCAATCCCGCCTTCACGGTTGCCTGCTGCATTGCCGAACGCTGGCTGCCGAAGCGATAGCGTTGGACGTCACGTCACGTCTCGGTCCGTACCGCCCGTTCGCTGAGCCGTGTCGGCGCGCTGGACAAAAGATGTGCCCGCTGATGTGCCCACCCCACCGGCACCCCCGCACCCCCCCCAGCAGCTGCGCCGATGTCATGCCCTCTGGCCGCCGAAATATCCTCTGCGGCCGCCTGCTCGCCTCATTTCTTTGCTTATGGCTGCATTCGATCCCGAAATACTGCCGGCGTCAGGATTGGTACCGCGAATAAATGCGAAAGAACCAGCAGGTCCTTGCCGCCGGTGATCAAGGCGTCCGCCTTGGCAGTTAGGGCGAGTGCCAAGAATGGACGGTCAAAAGGATCGCGGCAATCCGGAAGCTTGATCTTGTTGGGCACAGTGACGGTTTCACACCAAAGCAGGTAATCGCCCAGCAGGTCCTCGCGCTCGTCAGAGGTCAATTTGAATTTTGGGTATGACAATACCCGGATCAATTCCGTCGTCGTGTCGTGACTGGCCAGGGGATGAATGTCTTCCGACTGCCAGGCAAGGCGCAACCAAGACAGAGCGCCTGCGTGAAACAGCAGCGTTGACAACAAAACATTAGTATCAAGAACGATGCGGGGCGGTTTCATCCGGCCTTGCGTGCCGTCTTGCGCGACCAAGCCACCGCTGCGGTCACGCCCTTCTCGGTGATGCCCAGATCAGCGAGCTTGGCACGAACAGCATCAGCCCGATTGAGCCGCACAGGTGTCAGCACAATGCGCCCGTTATCTTCCACAACGTCGAAATACTCGGCACCTTGACAGGACGACAGCACCGCTTTTGGCAGCGTCAATTGGTTTTTCGAGGTCAATTTAGCCAGCATATCGAATTCCTCTAGTAAGGATGTAAGGAGAAATACTTAGTCCGATCAGCATTTTCAATAGCCCTACCCGCCCGAAGCCGAAGCACGGCCCAGCCGCTGCTCCCCCCACCCCACCGGCACCCCTTCCAGTAGCTGCGGAAGCGTCGCGCCCTCCGGCTGGCGCCCGTTCAGGATCGCCTCGACCAAGTCCGGCGCCAGCAGCGTCAGCCGCAGAAGAGTACCGAGATACCCCCGCTCAATCTTCTCCGCCGCCGCCATGTCGCTGATGCTGGCATATCGGCCCTCGTCGAGCAGCTTCTGATAGCGGAACGCCCGCGCGAGCGCCTTCACCAGCGCCGGGTCGGCCTTGGTGGCGATCCGCCCGCCATCGGCACCAAACCCCAGCGATACCAGAGTCTTGCGGCCTGGACGGCGGCGGATTGTCAGCGGCACACGGACAGTGACGTGCGATACCGGCATGGTCATGCTGCCCGCCCTCCCCGCCCCAGGTCGCGCGCCAGGCTGCCCAGCCCCTCCACCCGCAACCGGATGTCAGCACCGGTCGGCCCAACCACCACCCGGTCCACCAGGGCGTGGATGATGCGCTGCTGCTCGGCCGGGAAAAGCTCCTCCCAAAGTGGGTCAAGCCGTGCCAGGGCTTCACGCGCATCTTCTTCGGAGAGGTCGGGCGCTTCCTGCCGCGCTGCCAGCCAACCACCCGCCACGATTTCTGGCTGGCGCAGCAGGGCGCGCACCTGGCCAATCACGGCGCCTTCGATTTGCGCGGCGGAAATCCGGCGCAGAATGTCATCGCCGCCTGTGGGCTCCTCCTTCAAAACGCGCTGCGCGACGTAGTAGCGGTACATCCGCCCCTTCTTGCGCGAATGCGTCGGCGACAGTGCCCTGCCATCCAGGCCGAATATCAGCCCCTTCAGCAGTGCTGTCTGGTGGCGGCCATTCTGCGCTGCGCGCGCCCGCGGGCTGGTTTGCAGCAATGCATGCACCTTGTTCCACAGGGCACGCGGCACGATCGCCTGATGCTCGCCGGGATAGATGCGCCCCTTGTGCTCGACCTCTCCCACATAGGTGCGCAAGTTTAGGATCTTGTAGACATCGCCCTTGTTCAGCAGCCGCCCGGATTTGCTGGTAACGCGCTTCGCTTGCAGGCGCTGCACAGTCTCGGTGCCAGAGGCTGTCTCGGCGAAGAATTCAAACACCTGCCGCACGCTTTTCGCCTCGGCGTCATTAACCACCAGCTTGCGATTAGCGACCTCATAGCCAAGCGGCACCTTGCCCCCCATCCACATGCCGCGCGCCGTGGAGGCCGCGACCTTGTCCCGGATGCGCTCGCCAATCACCTCGCGTTCGAATTGCGCGAAGCTGAGCAGGATGTTCAGCGTAAGGCGCCCCATCGACGTTGTGGTGTTGAAGGACTGCGTGACGGAAACGAAGGTCACGCCATGCGCGTCCATCACCTCCACCAGCTTGGCGAAATCCATCAAGGATCGTGACAGGCGGTCGATCTTGTAGACGACGATGACATCAACCTGATCGGATTCAATATCACGCAGCAGGCGTTGCAGCGCAGGACGTTCCAGCGATCCGCCGGAAAAGCCGCCATCATCATAGCCATGCGGCACCAACACCCAGCCCTCGGCACGCTGGCTTGCAATATAGGCCTCGCAGGCTTCGCGCTGGGCGTCGAGGGTGTTGAATTCCTTCTCCAGGCCCTCGTCCGTGGATTTGCGCGTATAGACCGCACAACGGCGCTTTTGCACCGAGGCAGGCATGGCAGGTTCGGCGCTTGTCTTGCGGCGGGTCATGCGTGCGCCCCCGATTTTAGGCCAAAGAACACCCAGCCATTCCAGCGCGTGCCGGTGATGTGCCGCGCGATGGCAGACAGCGATTGATAGGGCCGGCCCTCATATTCGAAATCATCGGCGCGCACGGTCACCACATGTTGCACGCCGTCATATTCGCGAATGATCTGCGTGCCTGGCAGCGGGCGATTATCAGCGCGGATGCGCCGCAGCACAGCATTGCCGCCATCCAGCCTTTCGCCGAGGGCTTCGAGGCGTTTGCGTGTTTCCGGCCGCAGCCCGCCATAGGCGAGTTCCTGAACGCGATAGGCGAGCCTGCTTTCGATGTAGCTTCTGCTGAAGGCTGGTGGCTCCTTGCCGTAGAGCGTGCGCCATTGCTCCTTCAGATCGGCGATTGGCGCGGTGCGCAGTGCCGCCAATCGCGGCAGCACCTGGCTTGGCGATATTTTCAGTGTGGCCGGGTCGGCTGGCACCTGCTTGGTGATGGATCGTTGTTTCATGCGGTTCCCTTTCTCTTGGGGTTCGCATGACGGCGCTGGTGGGCAGTGAAGTGTCGCGGAATGTCTCTGCCGTCGGCGGTGTCGGCGCTTTCTGCCGGCGCACCGCGGCTGCGCAGCCGCAGCAGGCCGCGGGCGAGGATGTCGCAGACCTCACGGAGGTGGGGTGGGAGGTGGGGGTTGGCGGTGTTGCTGCTCACCCTTTGTAGATACCCAGGCCCCCCCCGAGGCGTCTCACACAGGGCGCAAAAATGGATTCGACAACCTACGCTTTGGGCTGATAGAACATAACCGGAACAGTCAAACGGAATCCCCCCTATGGCAAAGGACCTGAAGAAGTTCGTCAACCCTAAGTTCCTGAAAACAGTACATCTTGGATTGCCCAAGCAGCTGTTTGCGCGTCAGCCCCCCGAAGCGCGAGAGTTCGACCTGGCCACCTTTGACGGCGAGGATGCTGAAGTGCGCCAGCGCCTCAAGGCGTTCTTTGAGGGCCCCGAAGAAGGCATGCCCAGGGGGCTTGTCGCCGACCTTCACCACATCGCGGAACTCGGCTCGGAAAACGGGATGCATCTCCTGCAGGAGCGGGCGGCGGCCCGGGGCGTTGAGATCGTCGCGCCATTGGATGCCAATGGTCATCCGATCCTACTTGATCCGAAGCACTTCGCCTTGATCGTTTTTCTCAATCATCGGGCGGTTTTCGACGTGGCCTCGGATATTCAGGCGCGTCAGGCACGTTCATCTCTTGCGGAATATGTTGGGCGTGATGAGGGTGTGGAGCCGCAGATTACCGACGGAACCAAAGCCGCGTTCGAAGCCGCGGCCAGCGAATTGTTCCAGCGCGATCACCGGGGGGCCTTTTGCCGTGTCGGTTGGCACGAGGATGGCGAGCAGACGGTGCTTGTCGTAACGCATGGGGCGCCGGTGACAGTTGTTCCTGTGATTGATGGTGATCGTGAAAACGTCATCAGCTATCGCAGCGTGGAACATGCGATCCTTGCCTACAACCCCAATAATGGCCGAATGGGTGTGGGCGGTGTACGCACGGCACTGCGCGCCGAACTCGCTGAGTTCTTCGCGGAACATATCCTAGCGCGGCCAGGGTTCTTTGCTGGAGAGGATTGCCAGAACCTTTATACCTTGAGGCCTATTGAAGAGGCCGGTCTGAATTTCCGACTGAGTCACGATTTTGATCCGCTGATCCAGGGTGTGGATATTGTTGAAGTCCTGATCGAGAAAATCAGCATGGACTCCAATCGCCACGAGGTCACTGTCGAGGCACAGAATGCGATCAAGGATTTCAGGGGAAATGCCCTGCAGCGTGTTCGGGAATTCAGTGATCGGGTGACGCTCAACAATGGTAGTTTTCGTTTGGGCCACATGATCCTTCGGGTGAATTTTGGCGAAGGGCGTCGTCGGGGCACGCGTGTGACTGTGAAAATCAAGCCGCCATCGCTTGCGGTATTCAAGCGGCAGCGCTTTGAAGATCGCATCATGCGGTTGTTGCGCCGCAATAGTCTTTGCCATGAACGACAGCCTACCGAAGTTGCTGCTGCGGCGCAGTGAGGCTGGCCCTGGCGCCGTTCTTTGGGGTCGGGAAGCTCAGCCTTACTTTGGAAGAGTTTTTGACGGCCTTCTTTCCCAGGGCCTGCTGAAGGAACGTGCGCCGGCCAAAACCTGGCCCGCTTGTGCCGACTGTGATTCGGAATGCGGGGAGCGCGAGATTGTTGAGATTGGCACTCGGCTGGTCGCGGAATGCCCCGAAGACCATCGCCGCGATACGGTACTGGACAGCGAGCATCTCCGCAGCTTTGAAATTGACCCGGCCGCCTTGTGCCGTCGTATTGCGAGAGAGTCGGGGCTTGCCGGTGAACCTGCCCCGATCATGGCCGGGCTTTGGGCGCTCGGCCGATTGCCAAACCACCGGCATGTGCTTCTGGCGTTGGATCCGGTTTGCGCGGCGGATCCGCGATTGGTGACCATGATCCGCACGGTGGGCGAGCCCTTCGAGACGAGCCTATTGCTGCCGAGCAGTACCCCAATCGAGCGTCGCCAAGACCTTGCGGAGGCGGGCTTGGCTGTTGTGCTGGCGCACGACGCTTTTGCGGCCGCAGGCTTTGCGCTGAGCGCGGAAGTGCTTGTGCCCAGCCTGCCAGGCGAGGTTCGTCTGATCATTGGCCGCGAAGGCGGGACCGTGACGTTGGACGGGCGGCCAAAAAAATGGGGGATCAGCCATTTCGGGTTTTGATTCGGCTGGCCGATTTCGCAAAAAGAGATCACGGCTACCTGCCCGACGACCAAATCGTGCGAGCGATCTACGGCAACCAAATACAGCCAAAATCACGCGATACGCGGGATATCATTCGGCTTTTGAGGGACGCTCTGGCCGCAGGGCTGGAAGGTGACCAAGCCGTAGCTGCGCGCGGCCTTATTGAGACCCGGCGTGCGCCAAGCCGCCACCGGCTTTGCCTGCGCGCGACGGAAATCGCCCTTTTGGCCTGATCCCATTCCCCCCGGCACGCCATCCCACGTTAGTCCCACGTTAGTCCCACCAAGCGCTCGCTTTTCCTCTGCATCGTTCGCCCATCGCCACTCGATGGACAGGACCTGCCCATGCCTTTCAGCCCAAGCCACGCGGAACTTAACGCCCTCCAGCGCCTCGCCGACCTCATGGCGCTCCGGATCATTCGCGCATGTCGCATCCCCCACCACGAGCGGGAGGATCTGCGCCAGGACCTTCTGGCCGACCTATTTGCCCGGCTGAGGGGCTTTGATGTTGAATGCCGCTGAGAAGTGACCCGGTTTGGGGTGAAGTTGCTGCTGAGATTTGACCCATGTTCGGACGCTAGCCTCGGCCCTTTGGGCGGAGGCAGCTGGAGTGTTGGACATGGCTTTATTG
>Ga0315907_10001072_pt1 | contig 37557 bp, 40 predicted proteins | sample LakEriMetagenome_3_FD_203525 | JGI IMG/M metagenome (GOLD analysis project Ga0315907, IMG submission 203525) | Freshwater fungal communities from buoy surface, Lake Erie, Ohio, United States - Buoy 12 MA123 | ecosystem: Environmental > Aquatic > Freshwater > Lake > Lake biofilm | place: USA...
CGTCCAGCTCCGGACATGCGGTCCTCCCCTCGTGCGCCAGCCTCGATCAGGCGTCGAGGCTGGCGAGTACCTCGTCGCTCACGTCCACATTGGTGTAAACGTTCTGCACGTCATCACTGTCCTCCAACGCCTCCACGAGGCGGAAGACCTTGCGGGCGACGTCGGCATCCACCGGCACCGACATGCTCGGCACGAAGGTCGCCTCCGCGGAGTCGTAGTCGATCCCGGCACCCTGCAGGGCCGTGCGCACGGCGACGACATCGCCGGCTTCGCTCACGACCTCGAAGACATCGCCAAGGTCGTTGACCTCCTCCGCACCAGCCTCGAGCACGGCGGCCAGGATGGAGTCCTCGTCGACATCGTCGGAGCGCGACACCATGACGACACCCTTGCGACTGAAGAGGTAGGACACGGAGCCGGGATCGGCCATGCTTCCGCCGTTGCGCGTCAGGGCGACACGCACTTCAGACGCGGCTCGATTGCGGTTGTCCGTGAGGCACTCCACGAGCACGGCAACGCCGTTGGGGCCGTATCCCTCATACAGGATGGTTTGGTAGTCGGCGCCGCCTGCCTCAGCACCCGACCCGCGCTTTACGGCACGCTCGATGTTGTCGAGAGGGACAGAGCTCTTGCGCGCCTTCTGGATGGCGTCGTAGAGCGTGGGATTGCCCGCGGGGTCGCCACCGCCCTGTCGCGCAGCGACCTCGATGTTCTTGATGAGGCGCGCGAAGAGCTTGCCGCGCCTCGCATCGACGACGGCCTTCTTGTGCTTGGTGGTGGCCCACTTGGAGTGGCCGCTCATGCGTACTCCCTCACAATCTGGACGAACATCTCGTGGAAGCGCGGGTCGCCGGTGAGTTCTGGGTGAAACGACGTGGCGACGAGCGAACCCTGCCTCACCGCGACGATCGTATCCGTCCCGCTGGCATCGCCCTGCGGGACGGCGGAGCCGCCCCTGTCGGGCGGGGTCACCCTGGCGAGGACCTCCACGTCTTCGCCCACCGACTCCACCCAGGGAGCCCGGATGAAGACCGCGGGAAAGGACTCCCCGAGGCCTCGGACGTCGACTTCGGTCTCGAAGGAGTCCACCTGACGGCCGAAGGCATTGCGCCTCACCACCATGCCGATACCGCCGATGGTCTCCTGGTCGGAGCGCGCATCGAGCACCTCGTCGGCGAGCATGATCATGCCGGCGCATGAGCCGTACATCGGCATGCCTTGTGCGCGCGCCTCACGCAGCGGCTCCATGAGTCCATCGCGTACGGCGAGCATGGACATCGTGGTGGACTCCCCACCGGGAATGACGAGCGCCTGAACCGAGCGGAGCCCCTCCTCCGAGCCCACCGGCACGGAATCGGCACCGGCACGCACCAAACTCCGGAGATGCTCGCGCACGTCACCCTGCAGTGACAGGACGCCGATCGTGGGCGTCGGGCCGGCGAAGCCGCCCCTGACGGGCTGGCCCGTCACCAGCCCCGGTCTTCGAGGCGGTGGTGGACAGGGATGTCAGCGACGTTGATGCCGACCATGGCCTCGCCCAGACCGCGCGACACCTTGGCCACGACATCGGGATTGTCGAAGTGGCGAGTCGCCTGCACGATGGCCTCCGCGCGCTTCGCGGGGTCGCCGGACTTGAAGATGCCCGAGCCGACGAAGACTCCGTCGGCGCCCAACTGCATCATCATCGCGGCGTCAGCCGGGGTTGCGATCCCGCCCGCGGTGAAGAGGACGACGGGGAGGCGGCCAGCCTTGGCCACCTCGACCACGAGGTCGTAAGGCGCCTGGAGCTCCTTCGCTGCTACGTAGAGCTCGTCCTCGGAACGCGAGGAAAGCGCGCGGATTTCGCCGAGGATGCGGCGCATGTGCGTGACTGCGTTGGAGACGTCACCTGTGCCCGCCTCGCCCTTGGATCGGATCATGGCCGCACCCTCGGTGATGCGGCGCAGCGCCTCGCCCAGATTGGTGGCACCGCAAACGAAGGGGACGGTGAACTGCCACTTGTCGATGTGGTTGGAGTAATCAGCGGGCGTGAGCACCTCGGACTCGTCGATGTAGTCGACGCCCAGGGACTGGATGACCTGCGCCTCAGCGAAGTGCCCAATGCGAGCCTTGGCCATGACAGGAATCGTCACCGCTTCGATGATCCCCTCGATCATGTCGGGGTCGGACATGCGGGCTACGCCACCCTGGGCACGGATATCCGCAGGCACTCGCTCCAGTGCCATGACGGCGACAGCGCCAGCGTCCTCGGCGATCTTGGCCTGGTCCGGCGTGACGACGTCCATGATCACGCCGCCCTTGAGCATCTCCGCCATGCCCCGCTTCACGCGGATGGTGCCGGTGGCGTGGTTGGGGGAATCCGACACGGTGACCTCTCACGACAGTGGGCGCCGCGACGTCCGCGGGCTCGCTCCATGGTAGTGGGATGGCCCGATCGCGCCAGGCCGAGGTGAGGTCCTCAGGTGATCTTGGCCTTCATGGCCTTGTCGAGCAGGACCACCCACTCCTGGCCGATCGCAAAGGGCATGGGCGAACCATCGGGCAGTAGGAACCGCGTGCCCTCCCCCGTCGAGGGGCGCTCCCAGGTCACCGACCACATCCGGCCGTCCCGAAGCACCAGGGCGGCACCCTTCCCCACCGTCTCGATCAAGGGGGTCCTGCCGCCGTACCGGTCGCCGTACCCGGAGTCCGACTGCTGCACCGACTGGATCACCACGGTGGCAGCGCGCTGTGGCCCACCCTCGGTGGATCGCGACTCCTCGCCGTTGAGTCCGACGATGAAGTTGCCCGCCTCCTCATCCCAACGGAAGGACACCTCCGATGAAGGCCACGTCGCGGTGACGGTGGACACAGGGGTGCCGCCGGTGGGTGGCTCCTGCGAGAAGACAAAGCCAATGTCGCGTGCAAGCTCGGCGTCGGGCGCTGCGGCAAACAGCGCACGGGGGTCCGCCATGTGATCCACGGGCGACGGTCGACCGGGATCATCGGAGAACGCCGCGTAGACCTTCTCTGCCGACACGTCGTAGAGATTGGCCGCAGCGATCACGGGGAGGAGCTTGGACTGCGCACCCGAATTGGAGAAGGCGATCCTGCCGAAGGGGGCGAGGATGTCTAGATCACTGATGCGCGCTGATCGCACCGGCCCGATCACATCAGGGAGCGAAGAGTTGAAGATGGCGATGAACCGCGTGAGGTCCCATTCCACCTCCGTCACGTAGACAAGGTCTGCCGACTGGAGTCCCGCATGCGGCTGCGCCGGGCGAGTGTTGTCGATCTTGATCGCGAGGACCGGCTTGCCCTCGCCGCCGGGCAGTCCGGAGAAGGGCGAGGACCCCGCGGGAATCCCATCGGAGGGAGTCGGCAACGCCGAGGGACTCGGTGACGGCGATGCGCTTGCCGAACTTGGAGTCGGGCTGGGGCTCGACGACGCAGGAGCCGCTTCCTCGCCACCGCACGCGGCGAGGAGGAGGGCTCCCAAAGCAAGGGGGGCAAGGAGTCGCATTGATCCAAGGTACGTCGGGTTACCCGATCATCGCGCGGTAAGGCCCGGTGGCGGCGTGTCGTCCATTTCCACCGTCTCGGGCCACGGGGTGTGCCCCGCGAGGTGGAGCCACCTCACAAGACGCTGCCGCCGTACCTGACGACACGCACGTACGGCATCGTTGTGAAAGCGGCGCGACAACTGCACCCGCACACACGTGCCCCTCAGATCATCGAGCATCGTCGGATCCGGTGCCGCTTCGCGCAACTCCTCGGCCTCTTGAACGTCGGGAATTGCCTCGACGAGCACACGCGTGAGATCGCTCTCTGCGAGGCCGCGTGACACGACATCGTCCTCTGACGCCGCACGCGCGCCGTGCGCCGAATCCGCGAGCACCACCGCGGTGGCAGGATCGAACACTCCGGATGCCGCCATATCCAAGGCAAGTGCAGATCGGCGCACAAGCTGGGTGTCGAGGGCGTGGAGTGATGTGTCGATGCGCCGATGCAGCCGATCCAGCCGACCTGCGGTCATGCTCAGGTAAAGACCCACAAAGAGGACCACCGTCACGCCCGCGACCACCCACCACCACGACCCCATCAGTCTGGTGCTCCCTCGTGAACCCGGCGGCGGGCGAGTCGACCGACAATCTGGCCTCGGAGGTCTTCGCGCACCGCGCTCTGCCCGGCCGTCACGCTCGCATAGACATCGATGAGGTCGCCAGCCACGGTCCGCCAGTCGTACGCTTCGGCCCTGCGACTACCCGCCTCTACGAGCCGTGCGCGCGCCTCCTCGTCTTCGAGCAGGGTGATCACGGCGTCCGCGAGCGCGACCGAGTCGCCCACGGGGAAAAGCGCGCCACACCTGCCGCCGTCGAGGACACGGGCGAACGCATCCAGGTCACTGGCAATGACGGGAGTACCCGCGGCCATCGCTTCGAGTAGGACGATGCCGAAGGACTCGCCTCCCGTGTTGGGGGCGACGTAGACATCCAGGGAGGCGAGGGCGCGCGCCTTCTCCACTTCGTCCAGTCGGCCCAAAACGGCGATGCCGGGCCGAAGGGCTGCTGGCAGATCGGCAAGGACCTCATCCACATCGCCCGGCCCGATGAGGACGAGGGTCGCCTCCGGCACACGCGCCCGGATGCCGGCGAAGGCCTCCAGCAAAATGGGGAGGCCCTTGCGCGGCTCGTCCATCCGGCCGAGGAATCCGATCGCAGGGCCCGGCCACTCACGCAGGGGTGGCGCATCCTGATAGTGATCGACACGGACGCCGTTGGGGATGAGGACCGCATCGCCTCCAAGGTGATCCACGATGGTGCGGCGCGCATGCTCGCTCACAGCCACCAGGGCAGAGATCTTTTCCAGGGCGGTCTGTGCGAGGTAGTAGCCCGTCACGAGGACACGCGAACGCTCGATCGACGAATGCACGGTTGCCACTATCGGTCCCCGAGCAGACCAGCACGCGAGTACGCCGAGTGAGGGTGCGAGCGGTTCGTGGACATGGAGCACGTCGAATTCACCTTCGCGAATCCAGCGACGCACCCGGGCAGTGGCCTTCACCCCAAAGGTGAGTCGCGCCACGGAGCCGTTGTAGGGCACGGAGCGCGGGCGCCCACCGTCTACGGCATAGGTCGGGAGGGAAGCAGGATCTTCGACAGGCGTGATGACGCTTACGTCGTGCCCCATCTCGATGAGCGTCTCCGCCTGATCGCGGATGTGCGCCTGGACCCCTCCGGGGACATCCCAGGCGTAGGGGCACACGATGCCGATCTTCACGCGGTGACCCGATCGGGGAGATCGTTCAGCCACAGTCGCTGCATCATGTGCCAATCGACAGGATGCTCGCTAATGGTGCGGGCGAAGGCATCGGCCATCGACTGGGTGATCGCCGCGACACTCTCCTTGCGGCCGATATCGCCGGGGTGCGGCAGAGGCGGCCTCACCCATCCGTGCAGGCCTCCCTCGACATGCCACAGATCCACGGGCATGATGGGCGCCCCCGTCATCAGGGACAGCAGCGCGGGACCGGCGGGCATCGACGCGGTCTCGCCAAAGAAGTCGACCGGGACACCGCTCCCGGAGAGGTCACGGTCCGTGACGAGGCACACGAGCTTGCCTTCGCGAAGACGGCGCAGGAGGATGCGGAAGGTCTCGTCCTCGCCGTGAGGCAGCACCTCCATGCCGAGCGACTCGCGATAGGCCACGAACTTGTCGTAAAGCCCCTCGGGCTTGAGCCTCTCCGCAACCGTGACGATGCCGCCGTAGCGATCACACGCCCACGCACCAGCCAGGTCCCAGTTGCCGCTGTGCGAAGAGACCATGACCGCTCCCCCGCCCGAGCCGACCGCAGAGTCGAGTCGATCGAGCCCTTCCAGCACCGTGAAGTCGTCACGCAGTCGCTGAGGGCTCCATGCAGGGAGCCGGAATGTCTCACTCCAGTAGCGCAGATAGCGACGTACGCCCTCATGCGTCGCAGCATCGAGGACCGCGGAGCCTGCATCCGGAAGCACGCGTGTGAGATTGGCGCGCAACTGGCGGACACCGCGACCGTTTTTGCGATAGGTCCTATCGGCCATTGCCTGGAAGGCGCGGTCCACGACCGGCTCCGGCATGCGCTTGATCGCAGCCCAACCGACACCGAATCCTAGGTCCGCCGCAGTGTCGGACAGGCTCACTCCCCGCCCCCGCTCGGTGCCTTCAGCTGGCGCCTCACCACGACGATGCGCTGCACCACCGTGACAACGCTCAGCACTGCGAGGAGGCCGAGCGCGATCGGCAGGACGTAGGGCACACCTAGTCCCGCGAGCAGGGCGGCAAGCAACACGACGATGAGACGCTCTGCCCGCTCAGCGATGCCCACGTTGGCGGTGGCACCCACGGCCTCGGCACGAGCCTTGGCGTAGGAGATCACCTGGCCGCCGACAAGGCAGGTGAGCGCAGCGGCGGTAGTCCACGCGTTGCCGGTAGCGGCGGCCCACAGGACGAGCGCACCGAAGACGCAGCCGTCGGCGACCCGATCAAGTGTCGCGTCGAGGAAGTTGCCCCAGGGCCCTGCCCGGCCGGAGAGCCGCGCCATGGTGCCGTCGAGGAGGTCCGCGATGACGGAAAGGCCGATGATGAGAACGCCGGGCACGAAGTCGCCGCGCGGGAAGAAGACGAGTGCCGCCGTGCAGGTGATGAGGGTCCCGACAACCGTCACGGCATCGGGAGAGACGTGGAGCTTCAAGAGTAGCCGTGCGATGGGCTCGAGGACGGCTGTCGAGACCTTGCGCGCCGCCGGGTTGTTGAGCACGGACACTCCTCGGCTGTGCGCTCCATAGCGCCTTGACGCACGGACGGCGTCTGCCGGCCATTCCGGCGCTCTCATCGTACGGCCTGGGACCTGCAGACAGGGGCGGCGTACGGCGTGGAGCTGGGAGGTGGGGATCGGGAGGTCGTGGATACTGCGCAGGGTCTGAGGAGGACTCTGTGACCATGACCGCTCCGATCGAGCCGGCACGGCTCCGCAACGTCGTGCTGGTCGGGCCGCGCGACGCGGGCAAGACGACCCTGGTGGAGCAGCTTGCACTCGCGACGGGAGCGCTCACGCGGCCCGGCTCGGTCGAGGAGGGCACTACGCTCTCGGACACCGAAGGTGCGCTGAGCCTGGTGTGCGTGGAGTGGCAGGGAGTGCGCATCAACCTCCTCGATACCCCCGGCGAGGCGGATGTCGAGAGCGAGGTGCGCGTTGGACTGCGCGCCGCCGACGCGGCGCTCTTCGTGGTTTCTGCGGACGAGGGTGTCGATCCCGCCACCGCGATGCTGTGGGAGGAGTGCGCCGCAGTGAGCATGCCGCGGGCCATTGTCGTCACCAAGGCGGACCGGGATCGAGCGGATGTCGAGGCCACGGTCGAGGAGTGCCAGCTCGCACTCGGCTCCGACGGCGGCGTCCTGCCGGTCCAACTGCCCCTCCTCAGCGACGACGAGCAGTTGGCAGGAATCCTCGACCTGGTCTCCCAGCGCATCCTCGACTATTCCGGCGGTGTACGCGTCGAGCGCGAGCCGGATCCGCAGCATGTCGACTTCATCGCCGATGCACGTGCGGCCCTGCTCGTGGCGATCATCGCCGGAACGGAGGATGACGCGCTCGTCGGCAGCTTCCTAGGGGGTGGGGAGATCCCCGCGGAGTCCTTGGCTGCGAGCCTGGACCGGGCTGTCGCGCGGGGGCAGATCCACCCCGTGGTCGTCACCGCGACGACCCCGTTGGGCTTCGGGTCGCTCGAACTCCTTCAGGTGATCACGCGGGAATTCCCCTCGCCCCTCGAGAGTCCGCTGCCCGTAGTGACGGCTTCGGACGGCAGTCCGCGCGTCCCCCTGACCTGCGAACCCACGGGGCCGCTGTGCGTCGAGGTGGTGCGCACCTCGGATGACGCCGACGGTGGTCGAGTGTCTCTGGTGCGCGTCTACTCGGGCACGCTTCATGCCGACGCGACCGTGCACGTGGCGGGACATGACCGACGCGATCAGGCAGGCGTCGAGCGCACGCGCGACGAGCATGTGGGTCGGATTGTCAGCGCGCCCACTCCCGTGACGGCCCTGGGAGCAGGCGATATCGGGCTTGTCACCGGACTCCCCCACGTCGTCGTCGGGGACACGCTGTCGTCACGTGAGCTGCCGCTGCTACTTGGGCCCCAGGTCAGGCCCGGCGGGACGGCCAAGCCGCCCCTGTCGGGCTCCCCCGGACGTGATGGGCAGGGACTGGACGCGACCTAGGTCAGGTCGGCCAGGACCCTGCGTCGCGGCCAGTCTCGCGCGCACCGAGTTGCGCCTCCGCCGGACCTGAGTGACGGATGACCCATTCCTGGGGCTCCAGCGGGCGGTAGCGGTGCTCTGCTCCGCTCACGATCATCACGTCACCCGCGGTGATCTCGACCGTGCATTCGCCCTGCGGCAGCACGAACTGCACTATGCCCCGACCGCTCCGCACGAAGTGCGCCTCGGTCTCGGCGTTGACGTGCCAGGCACCCATGCCCGTGTGCTCCGCGCCGGGCTCGGGCGGCTCCGCGACGACGACCGCGCGGATCTGGCGCTCGTCCATCCCGAGGACCTCGGCGATGACGGCCTCGGGCGCATCATCACCAGGTGCGAAGACGAAGCGCACCCCGACCGCCGCGAGCTCTGCCTCCAGGTCAACGCCCCCGGGTCCACTGATGATGGCCATGATCGTCCCTCTCGTCCCCGCGCCTAGTCTTCGGCGTCCCAGGCCTCGGCCAGCAGCCGTCGCGTCTCCTCAAGGAGTTGCGGCATGGGCTTGGTGTGACCGATCACGGGCATGAAGTTGGTGTCGCCACCCCAGCGCGGTACGACGTGCTGGTGGAGGTGGCCGGCGATTCCCGCACCGCCGACCTTGCCCTGGTTCATGCCGATGTTGAAGCCTTGCGCTCGCGACACGGAGCGCAGCACCGTCATCGCACGCTGCGTCAGGCTTGCGATCTCGGCCGCCTCGTCGGCGTCGACTTCGGTGTAGTCGGCGACATGTCGATACGGGCAGACCAGAAGATGTCCGGAGTTGTAGGGGTACAGGTTCATCACGACGTACGCCGTGTCACCGCGAGCCACGACGAGGCCCTCGTCCTCAGCCAGCCCCGGAGCCCGGCAGAAGGGGCACTCCTCCCCGGGCCCGTCGTGAGCGGGTCGCCCCTCACCGCGCAGATAGGCCTCGCGATGGGGCACCCAGATCCGCTGCCAGCGATCGATCATCCCGCCGTGGTCGAGTGGGAGCCCGCCCTCGGTCATGCGGGTGCGCTCTCCACCTGGCGTCGTTCGCTCACGGCAGCGAGGATCTCACCCACCGCCTCGTCGACGGAGACGCCGTTGCGCTGACTGCCGTCGCGGTAGCGGAAGGACACCGCGCCGGCGGCCATGTCATCGTCGCCCGCGATGAGCATGTAGGGCACCTTCGACTTCTGCGCCGTGCGGATCTTCTTCTGCATGCGGTCATCGGCATCGTCGACCTCGATGCGGATTCCGTGCGCGCGCAGGCGCGCCGCGACATCGTAGAGATAGTCCACGTGGGCGTCCGACACGGGAATCGCCACCACCTGCACCGGTGCGAGCCAGGGAGGGAAGGCGCCCGCGTAGTGCTCGAGCAGGACGGCGAAGAAACGTTCGATCGAGCCGAAGAGCGCTCGATGGATCATGACCGGGCGCTGGCGCGTGCCATCCGGAGCGGCGTACTCCAGGTCGAAGCGCTCGGGCAGGTTGAAGTCCAACTGGATGGTCGACATCTGCCATGTGCGTCCGATGGCGTCCTTGGCCTGGACCGAGATCTTGGGGCCGTAGAAGGCCGCGCCGCCCTCGTCGAGCACGAGTTCGAGGCCCTGCTTTTCGGCGGCTTCACGCAGCACCTCGGTGGCCTCGGCCCACACCTCGTCCGATCCGACGGACTTGCGGGGATCCCGGGTGGAGAGTTCTAGATAGAAGTCCTCCAGGCCGTAGTCGCGCAGCAGATCGAGCACGAAGGTGAGGAGCTTGTCGAGCTCATCGGCCATCTGCTCGCGCGTGCAGTAGATGTGGGCGTCGTCCTGGGTGAAGCCACGCGCCCGCGTCATGCCCTGGACCACGCCGGACTTCTCATAGCGATAGACGGTGCCGAACTCGAAGAGGCGAAGCGGCAGCTCACGGTAGGAGCGGCCGCGCGCGTCGAAGATGAGATTGTGCATGGGGCAATTCATGGGCTTCATGTAGTAGTCGACGCCCTGCTTGCGGACCGTGCCATCAGCATCTACCTCGGCATCGAGGTGCATGGGCGGGTACATCCCCTCGGCGTACCAGTCGAGGTGCCCTGACTTCTCGAAGAGCGCGGCCTTGGTGACATGCGGGGTATTGACGAACTCGTAGCCGGCTTCCTCATGACGCTTGCGCGAGTAGTCCTCCATCACGCGCCTCACCACACCGCCCTTGGGGTGGAAGACGGCGAGGCCCGATCCGATCTCCTCCGGGAAGCTGAAGAGATCAAGCTCGGCTCCGAGCTTGCGGTGGTCGCGCTTCTCAGCCTCCTCCAGGAACGTGAGGTAGGCCTGCATCTCCTCCTTCGAGGGCCAGGCGGTGCCGTAGACGCGCTGGAGCTGCTCATTGGCCTGGTCGCCGAGCCAGTAGGCAGCGGCGGTGCGCATGAGTCTGAAGGCATTGGGCGGGATGAAGCGCGTGTCAGGCACGTGTGGGCCGCGGCAGAGGTCGCCCCAGCACACGGCACCGTCCTTAGCCTGCACGTTGTCGTAGATGGTGAGTTCGGAACCCCCCACCTCCATGACCTCCGCGCCGCCTTCACTGCCGATGAGTCGCAGCTTGAAGGGCTCTCCTGCGAGTTCGTGCTTGGCCTCGGCTTCGGTCACCACGCGACGCTGGAAACGCTGGCCCGACTTGACTATCTGCTGCATGCGCTTCTCGAGCGCCTTCAGGTCGTCGGGGGTGAAGGGGGTCGTCACCGAGAAGTCGTAGTAGAAGCCGTCCTTGATCGGTGGTCCGATGCCGAGCTTCGCGTCAGGGAAGGTGTCCTGGACTGCCTGGGCGAGGACGTGGGCGGTCGAATGACGCAGCACGGCGAGGCCCTCGGGGGTGTCCACTCCGACGGCCTCGACGACATCGCCCTGGCTCAGGAGAGTGGCGAGATCGCGTAGTTCACCATTGATCCGGGCTGCCACCACGCGGCGGTCACTGCCCACGAGGTCCATCGCGGTGGCGCCGGCCTCGACCTCAGTCGACCGATCGCCATCGGTGTCGACGATGGTGACGGTCGTCACGGATCCTCCCCGGTGAGGCGTCGCAACTCCCGCGGGAGCGCGTGAGTCCGGTGGGCGATACTGGGTTCGAACCAGTGACCCCTCGCGTGTGAAGCGAGTGCTCTACCACTGAGCTAATCGCCCGATGTGCTGCGGCGGTGAGACTACCGCACCGGTCGAGGGCCTATCGGAGGAGCGGCCCGAGCAACGGCTGCAACGTGAAGCCGAAGGCCGCCACGTACCACGTCGTCAGGGCAGCTCCCACGACGATGACCGACCCCAGAATGATCAGGTTGCGCCGCCTCACCCGGGGATCCAGGGCCGCGTCCGCCGCCTTGCGCGCCCATCGCTTCACCGGGTCCAGGAGGCGTCGGGCCCAGGCGTACTCCGAGGCGAGGACGATCAGGCCCAGGATGATCGTCGCCCACCCGGGTCCCGGGAGGACAAGCATCGCGATACCCGCGGCGACGAGCCCGAAGCCGATGATGAGTACGCCGGCCTGCCACATGACGTGCGTGGAGCGCCTCCTCCGCGCCCAGGCGCGGGCGCGGAGATGGGGCGGTAGTACGCGGTCGACGGCCTCCTCGAAGCCTTCGACGAGCTCCTCCGCGGCTTCCTCGACGGAATCCTCAATGCGCTGGAGGCGTGACTCATCGGGCACGTCATCCCGATCGCGTGGGGAGGTCACCTCCCCACGGTAACGGCCATCAGGGGTCGACGTCAGCGCGAGAGCGACGATCAAATTCCGCCCGCACCGAGGCGGTGAGAGGACCCGGCGCCACCAGGCTGCGCGAGTCCACCCGGTGAACGGGCTGGACATCCCGGGTGGAGGACGTAATGAAGACCTCCTCCGCGTCAGCGAGTGCTGACATGGGGACATCCACCTCCTCGGCCCCCGACCACTCCAGCACCAGATCGCGGGTGACTCCGGCCAGGCAGCCCGTGGCCAGGGTCGGCGTGATGAGTCGACCGTCGAGCACCAGGAAGACGTTGCTGCCCGTGCCCTCGCAGAGACGCCCCTGGGTATCGGGCATGAGAGCCTCACCCGCACCGTGCTCATGCGCCCTGGCCAGCGCCAGGACGTTCTCGGCGTACGACGTCGACTTCACGCCTGCGAGGGGACTGCGTTCATTGCGCGGCCAGGGCACGGTGATCACGGCCGCAGACTCCGGCCATGGCTTCATCGCGGACACCGCGACGACGAGCGTCGGCCCGGTCTCGCCCCGATCGCTGCCCAGCGGGGCGTCGCCTGCGGTGTAGGTGATCCTCAGCCGACCCAGGTCGCCGAGGAGGGGTGCATTGGCATCGACCGTCTCGCGCACGGCATCGAATACTGCGTCGCGGTCCGGCGCGGGCAGGGCCATGGCCGCTGCGCTGCGCTCGAGCCTGTCGATGTGGCGCGTGAGGGCGAAGGCCTCGCCACCGGTGACCTTTAGAGTCTCGAAGACTCCATCGGCGACGGTGAAGCCGTGGTCGAGCACGGACACCCGCGCATCCGAGGCATCCACCAATCCCCCGGCGTGCGACACCCAGAACCTCATGGGCCCATCCTGCCTTCCCAGGAGCCTGCGGCGACCGCGATGAGGCGTTCGGCCTTGAGCTCGGTCTCCCGCCATTCGGCCTCCGGGTCCGAGGACCAGGTGATGCCCGCGCCGGTCCCGAATCGCACGTGGCCGGCCTCGACCCAGAAGGTGCGTATCGCGACGCCCAGGCTCGCCGTGCCGGCATCGGCGTCAACCCAGCCGAGCGCCCCGCAGTAGACGCCGCGCGAGGCCGTCTCCACCTCGTCGATGCACGCGATGGCCGCAAGCTTGGGGGCGCCGGTCACCGAGCCCGGGGGGAACGTGGCTTCCAGGATCTGGGGCCACGTGGTGCCGTCGCGGAGGACTCCTCGCACACGGCTCACGAGGTGCACGAGCCCAGGGTGCTCCTCTTCGGTGAGCAGCGCCGGCACGGTGACACTCCCTGTGCGGCACACGCGCGAAAGGTCATTGCGCATGAGATCGACGATCATGACGTTCTCCGCGCGATCCTTGGGCAGCAGGTCGCTCACCGTGCGGCCCGTGCCCTTGATGGGCCCCGTTTCCACAACGTCGCCCACGCGATCGAGGAAGAGCTCGGGAGAGGCACTCGCCACCTCGATGACCCCGGGGATGCGGATCATGGCCGCATGCGGTGCGGGATTGCCCCGGCGGAGCAGGGCATGCAGTCCCCCGACATCGCCTCGAGCGGGATCCGGCAGCCGCGCGCTCAGGACACGGCAGACGTTGGCCTGGTAGACCCCGCCTGCAGCGATCCGCTCGCGAATGACCTCTACCGCAGCCATGTAGGCACTGCGATCCAGCGATGTCGTCCACGTTGTAGGCCCTTGCCACGACCCCGCCACGACCTCCGGAGGCCCCACCTGCCAGTCCGCGAACCGGGCGAGCACCGGAGGACCGTCGTAGGGCACCGCCACAGCCCAGCGCCCCCCGTGGTCTAGGACCCGTGGATCGTGGCTCACCTCCACGAGGTTGCGCGCCACCTGGCCGCCCAGGTGGGCGACCGGCTCAGCAGCGGCAAGCGTCACGGGGCCATCCTGTCGCGTCGGGCCCGCGTTGAGGCTCACTCGGCGTGTCGGCTATCGTCATCCCCCTGGCGACGCCCCGGCGTCGTCCGCGCGGACGTAGCGCAGTTGGTAGCGCATCACCTTGCCAAGGTGAGGGTCGCGGGTTCGAGTCCCGTCGTCCGCTCGAAGGGTCCACGAGACCTTTCGGTGGAGTGGCCGAGAGGCGAGGCAACGGCCTGCAAAGCCGTCTACACGGGTTCAAATCCCGTCTCCACCTCGCAGAACCACCAGCACTAAGCACCACCAGCAGTGGCAAGACCGGCACGGGCGATTGGCGCAGGGGCTAGCGCGCTTCCTTGACACGGAAGAGGTCACAGGTTCAAATCCTGTATCGCCCACCGCAATATTGATTGTCGCGCAGTGCTTTCCAAGTTCCGCGTGGAGTGCATGCCACTTCTCGTGCCACTGGTATCCGGCGGCCCATGAGGGGCCATCGCAGGTCGCGCCCCGCCGACGCCAGGCCCCTGCGGACGTGGGTCACCACTGAGAACCTCTGCGCATTCACCTTTTCCTGTCCGGGAAGCCGCCCCGTTCGCGCGGAAGTCCGATGACATGAAGTCCCACCGCGCCCGAGTACCTGACCATTGTTCAGGCGGGCAGTCCTGCATTGCGGCCCCAAGACGGTCCGGCAACACATCGCCAGCCGAACCGGCCTGGCCTATCGCTTCGGACCGCGGGTTTCAGCAGGCAGACCGGCAGGCAGACACGCATAACTGGGCTCCACGATCATCGTTGGCGCCAGCCGCTGCGCGAGTCTTCCCGCACCCTAACCAAGTCAGCGCGCCCAGTCTTCACCTCACGGTCGCCCAGGCCTCACCGCACGGTCAACCGCGATGATCCGGAGTACTATTGTGCAAGGATACCCGTGATAGGGTCCGCTCATGCGTCGACTTCCGGTGAATGCTGCGCTCGTAGGAGCAATCTTCGCGTCAACCCTCATTGCGGCACCGCCAGTTGCCGCAGCACAAACATTCACGGTGACCGAGGCTGCTGGTTGCGGCGGTGTCGGTACGTTTCAGTGGGCGGTCGAGCAGGTGAACCAAGGCTCCGGCGACGACACCATCAGGTTCACACCAGGGCTCGTGGTTACCTGGCACACCTGCCCCAAAGTCAATGGCATTCTGTACGGGGCGAATCTCACGAAGTCGACAACCATCGTAGGTAACGGCGCGACCATTAGAGGGCCGCAAATGTGGGTGGACCAAAATGGACTCATCAACCCTCGGGGAGTCTGCCCAAATGCCTTCGGAAAAGTTGCCAAGTGGGTCGTCTCCTCCTTCGGCTTTCTGCAGATCGGAACGCTCGACGCTTTCAATACTGGCCTCGTCGTCACCATTGATGACTTGCGATTCGAGGAACTCCCCAGTCTGGTCAGGGTTGAGCGGAGCGCCTCACTCGTGATGAGCAATTCGACTGCCTCGAAAATTGCGAGTCTATGGGAAAGTTGCAACACCGCCCCGGTGGTGGCAGCGGCTGGCGCCAACGTGACCCTGACAAACACGATCATCAAGAACGGCGACCAACCAGGTAATCGGAAGCAAGACTTTGCCAGCGGCGCCGTGGTGGCGGGAGGTAGCGGCAACTTGATTCTGGACCGAGTCACGTTCCTAACCAACAGCGGCGCATTTGCTGTCTCCTGGGGAACCAGTGGAGCGGGTACAGCCAAGATCGTCAGCAGTAGGTTTGACGGCTCTGGTGGATTCTCGTTTCTCGGCGCGTCGAGCGAAGTCGTGAACAGTTCCCTGAGGGTTACCGGCACCTCCTATCCCACGGACCGCGTGCTGAACTACTCGGGTTCAGCAACCACGACAGCGAGCACCTTCTGGTGGGAAAAGCCGTACTGCGACGGAGACAGAGAATTGTGCCTGATTCCTGTTTTCGACGACACCACGGCCATGGGTTTCGGCACCAGAAATACCGGCACGTGGACCTTCAACTCCACCGCCATCGGGGCGTCCAACAATTTTGGGCAAAGGGCGGGGAAGATCCTCTTCAATGGCACGCTGCAGGATGACACGACCGCCTTCACCTCCGATGACTCGACCTGGGTCCAGTCCACGAACGCGCAAGACGACACAGCCATCACCGCCATCTTGCCGAACGCGCTGACAACGGCCAATGGTCCAGGGCTGACAACTTATGAGTTCGCCAACCCGGTCCAGGCGATCTCCCCGCTGGACCCGGGCGAACTGATGGGCGCTGTTGCGAACTCAAACTGCCCCGCTGGCACAAAGCGAGTGATCAACCCCATCGACTCGTCATGCATCGAGTTTGACGTGTTGAGAAACCCCCGATACAACTCCCCAAGTAACACACGCGATATCGGCGCGGTTCAGACCGTCGAGAAGCCGCATCTACAGGTGACGGGCACTGGAAACGAACACGTCGATCTTGCCTGGAACAAGCCGTTGCCACCTTCTGGAACTTCTGTTTCGGGCTACATTGTCTCGTACATCCCATCGGCATCAACGTCGAATTGTGCGGTCTCGACGACTTGGCCCGCCGTGGTGATCAACGATGACGACACCCTCGTGACTTCGATCAGCCCACTCACAAACGGTACCGAGTACTGCTTCCGCTTGACTGCGAAATATGCATCAGGAGGCCTGAGTGCTTCGAGCGAACCAGTTGTCGCAACGCCCTTCGGGCCGGTCGACGCGCCGCAGGTGACTGCGCAGGCGGGCATCGACGAAGTCAAGTTGTTCTGGACTGAGCCGGGCTCTACGGGTGGTCACAGCACGCCCCTGGCGTACTTCGTCGTGTACCGCCCGGTGGGTTCAGCGTCGTGGACTACTGGCCCTTCATTCCTGTCCGGGCGGATCACGACAATTCCCGGACTATCCGGCGGCGTCACCTACGAACTCGGAGTCTTCGCACAGGCAACCGACGGCGCCTTGGGGGGGCTGGGCACGACGACGGCGACTCCCCTTCAGCCGCCGCAGCCGCCGCAGCCGCCGTCGGCACCGCTGAACGTTACGGCGGTGGCGGGCAACGCCTCGGCGGTCGTGACGTGGACGCCGCCAACGTCTTCCGGGTCGTTCCCGATCACCAATTACCAGGTCGTGGCTGGCCCGGGCGGGCGGACTTGCATGGCGGTCGCTCCGGCGACGACCTGTGAGGTCACCGGGCTGGTGAACGGCACGACGTATACATTCACGGTACGGGCACTCAACGGCGCCGGCTGGGGTCCATTCTCGGCGCCCAGTAATGCAGTGACACCTACCGATCATGTGGTGACCGTCATCGTGATCAATGGATCACGCGGCACCGGAGCCGATGTCGGTCGCGTCTTTGTCCGGGGATCCTCGACCGGACTCGTGGGTCAAGAGGTCACGCCTCGAGTGAAGCTCCAGGGAGAGACCGAGTACCAGACGGGTACCGGGGTGCGGACGATCGAGCCCGATGGCACCTTCGAGTGGCAGCGCAAGACCGGCAAGAAGGCCTACGTGTACTTCACCGCGGGTGGGGGCGTCCGCTCCAACCGCGTCATCATTGAGCACCGGCCCTAGGTAGGGGCAGGCACCATGTACCCAGATCCGGCTTCAAATCCTGTATCGCCCACCAGCAGTGACGTCACACGATGGGCCCCGCGAGGGACCGTCAACCCGCTCCCCGCGTGCGCTTCCTCATGGGCACCATCACCATAGGGACATGACCCAAGTCCGACGTCTCATCGGCGTCTACGACGCCGATGGCGGCCTGCGGGGCGAGATCGCCTACCTCGCTGGGAAACTCGCCGGGAAGCACTGCACCCTGTGCGACATCACGCACTCCCCCGTGCGCAGGCGGCGTGAGTGGGACTCCTACACGTCCAGCCTCCCGGTGCCCTTTGACGTCGTGCACCGCAATGAGCGCTCAGCGGCCCTGGAGCGGGTCACCGAGGGGCGCGAGGCCTGCGTGGTCGCAGAATGCGATGACGGGAGCCTGGTGTTCTTGCTCGGCAACGATGACCTCGCCCGGGCGGCCGACGTGACGGGACTGGCGGAGGCTGTCGCGAGCGCGCTCGCAACAGCCAGCCTCACGTTGCCTCAGGCCAGCGTCAGGCCTTGACCTTCACCGCTCCTGCGAGCTGCTGCTCGGTGAAGCCACCCTCAACGATGCCCTGGGTGGCGAAGCGGTAGAGCACGACGGAGAAGACTCCCCGGATGGCGCTCAGGATGAGGCCCGCCACGATCAGCACGATCATGCCAACGACGACGAGCGGCACACCCACGGCCACAGTGCCAGCGGTAGCGAGAACTACGCCGATCACGACGGCGATGATCGCGGGCAGGACCGCGATGAGCCCGATGAGCCCACCGATGCGCACGCCTCCCGACAGCTGTGTGCCCCAGCGCTGCTTGAAGGTCGACGCGGACTTCTTGATGGCATCGATCATGCCCAGGTCGTCGAGCATCATCGCCGGCATCACGAAGAACGTGATGAGCTGCCACATGACGTCAGCAGCCGCCGCGAGCACACTGCGGAATATGACTGTGGCGATACCACCGCTGTTGTTGCCGCGAAGCGCAGCGACCAGGAGGCTCACGACCGTGCTCACGAAGGCCCACCGCGCGAGCCGGCCCAGGTGACCGATGGCCGTCGACAGGCCGTGACCGAGGGACGACGAGCCGCCTTCGAGCTCAGCCGCCGCACTCACGGTGAGGCCCGCCTGGACAATGGCGGTGACGAGCATGAGCAGGTAGAGGCCGATGACGACGAGCGCCCACCCGATCCAGTTCTGATTCATCGCGATGAAGAGGACTCCACCGGCGATGACGCCGAAGGGGATGATCCCGGCCACGATGCCCACAATCGGGTAGGCCATGAGGTAGCGATTGTCCTTCAGTACCGTCCACGACTGCCGCGTCAGGGCGCGACTATCCGACCACGAGCCCATCGCTAGGCCGAACTTTTGCGGAACAGCGCAGCGACGAGGGCGACGAGGATCGTGGCCACGAGGATCTGCAGGACCAGGGTCAGCCAGCTGAAGCCCCAGACCTGGTCGAAGAACTGCACTCCGATCCAGGTGCCGATTGCCGCGCCCACGATCCCGCACAGGATCGTCATGATGCAGCCGATGGGCTGCATGCTGGGGACGAGGATGCGGGCAATGAGGCCGATGACGATCCCCACGCCCAGGACACTGAAGAAGCCGGTCATCTCCATAGGGCGACTATGGCACTTCGCGGCCCCGTCAGCGGTCACCTCAGGGCGTGTCGCCCTCTCTCGCGAGAGCCACGATGCGCGATAGCGCCCGGCGGTACTTCTTGCGGTACCCGCCCCGGAGCATCTCCTCGGAGAACAGACGCTCGAGAGAGATACCCGATGCCCGGACGGGGATGTCCCGGTCGTAGAGCCGATCCACCAGGACCACCGTCCGCAAGGCCTCCACCTGGTCCGTGAGGGTGCGCACATCTGTGAGGTGGACCCCGGTCACGCCATCGAGGAGAGCGGCGTAACGCGAAGGGTGGATCCGCCCGAGGTGGCGCTGCACGTCGCGCCAATCATCGAGCGTCGCCGTCGGCGCACTCGCCGCAAGGGACCGCACCTGCTCATCAGAGAGCGGCTCCGGCGCGACGGGGGTGCCGCGATGGCGGTAGTCCTCGCCGTCGATGCGCAGGACGTCGAAGTGCGCCGACAGCCCTTGGATCTCGCGAAGGAAGTCCTCAGCCGCGAAGCGTTCCTCACCGAGACGCTCGGGCAGGGTGTTGGACGTCGCCGCGAAGCGGACGCCGGCATCCACGAGTTTGGCCAGGAGCGTGGACATGAGGACCGTGTCACCGGGGTCATCGAGTTCGAACTCGTCGATGCATATGAGTCGGTACGCCGACAGGCGCGATACGGCCTCCGCGAAACCCAGCGCCCCGACGAGGTTGGTGTACTCCACGAAGGTGCCATAGGCGCGCGGCTCAGGCGCGACGTGCCACAGGGATGCGAGGAGGTGGGTCTTGCCCACGCCGAAGCCGCCGTCGAGATAGACGCCCGCACGGGACTCGGGAGGGGCGGCACGGCGCCGCCATCGCCGACCCGGCGCCTCCCCCAGCCTGGCGGCGAAGGCCCCGAGGGCCGCGACCGCGGCAGCCTGGCTGGGTTGGTTCGGGTCCGGGGCGTAGGTGTCGAAGCGCACCGTCGCAAAGTGCGGGGGCGGGACGAGGTCGGTGAGCAGGCGCTCCGGCGTCACCGCCGGGTCTCGATCGACAAGTCGCCCTGGCACCTGCCGGATGCTACGCGCCCACCGGACCCAGGCCCGTGTCACCATCGCGACATGGAGACCACCGCTGCGCCGGCGTCCATCGGTGAACCTCCCTGGGATCTGCCCGTCACACCGCCGATCGCCCCGATGCTCGCGTCTCCTGCCGGCGATGCGCTCCCCGACCGCGATGACCTCGCCTTCGAGCCCAAATGGGATGGCTTCCGCATGCTCGCCTTCCGCTGCGGCTCGCGGATCGCCCTGCAGGGCCGCGGAGGCGACGATCTGTCCTACGCCTTTCCCGAGCTGGTCGCATCGCTGCGTGACGCCCTGCCTGAGCGCGCGGTCCTGGACGGGGAGGCCATCATCCTGTGCGGCGGCAGGCTGGACTTCCCGGCGCTCGGGAATCGGCTGCGTCCTCGCACCGATGCCAACACGATCAGTCGCCTTGCGAGCGAGAGCCCTGCGACCTATGTCGCCTTCGATGCGCTCGCGCTTGGCGACCGATCCCTGCTCGATGCTCCCTACCGTCTACGCCGCGAGGCGCTCGAGAGGCTGGACAGTCCCCGTGCGGGATTTGCCCTCACGCCCATGACGCTTGACCGTGACGTCGCACTCCGGTGGTTCCACGATTTCGAGGGGGGTGGGCTCGACGGACTCATGGCCAAGCCCGTCGATGCGCCGTACTCACCGGGCAAGCGGACCCTGCTCAAGATCAAGCATCGGCGCACGCTCGATGCGGTCGTGGCCGGCTGGCGAGGGCACGCCAAGGATCCCGACCGCGTGGGTTCACTCCTGCTGGGCCTCTACGACGGTCGCGGGCTGCTGCAGCACGTGGGCGCGGCCTCAGGCTTCTCCGCGCCGCGTGGACGCGAGATCGCCGAGCACGTCGCGCCGTATGCCCTGGCAGAAGGAAGCGACCATCCCTGGACTCGCGACGCCGACGACGGGCAGCGCAGACCCGGAGCGACGCATCGCTGGAACCGCGGACGCGACCAGACGTGGCACCCCCTCCGTCCCGCACTCGTGGCCGAGGTGGCCTACGACCAGTTCGAGGGCGAACGACTCCGCCACGTCGCCACCTGGCTGCGGTGGCGGCCCGACCGGGATGCCCCGTCGTGCACCTACTCGCAGGTCGCTCTCCCCGCACCCGTGGATATCGAGGCACTGCTCTCCTGAGCGACTCGTCCGCGGATCAGCATTTCCTCGGGATTCACGCTGAGGGGGCGGTGAATTGTCAGGATCGTGTGAGGAAGCCCTGGGAACCGCCCCGCGATCGGGCATTGACTGCGTACGTCGTGTCAGCCTGGTAGCGGTGATGCGATCCACGCATCCAGGACAAGGAGTCGCCATGGGCACCCGACGCACACTCGCCGCCACAGCGGCCATCTTGCTCATCGGCACCGGCGCCGTCGCCGCAGGAGCCACCGCCGTCCAGGCCCGCGAAGGTGGGCACGCCGGCAAGGGTCCCGGGCTTGGCCTAGGTGTCGGGGTCGGCCACGGAGAGAAGGTTGGCCACGGTCAGGTCCAAGACCGCTGGCTCGAGCGTCACGTCGACCGCACCTCGACCGACGACGCTCGCGCTGCTCTGAAGGCGGCTGTCGAGTCCGCGCGCACCGCGCTCCGTGACGCCATCGATGCCGCCGGCGATGACGCTGCCGCTCGCGAGGCCGCGCGCGTCGCCTTTGCGTCGGCCGTGCAGGCTGCCGTTGCCGCGTTCGATACCGCGACCTTGCCTGCGGATCAACTTGCCGCCGTCACCTCCTACCGGTCGGCCATGGTCGTTGCGATCGAGCAACTGCGCACAGCTGTCGGGTCCGCGCACGGCACCTTCAAGACGGCAACCGCCGAAGCCCAGGCGACACTGAAGGCGGCCATGGCCGCCGCGACCACGCGCGAGGAGCGGCGAGCCGCGTGGGCGGCGTACCGCGACGCCATCGAGCCCGCCCGCGAGGCCCAGCGCACCGCCGTGCGCACCGCGTCAGAGGCCTTCAGGGGCTCGGTCGAGGCGGCCCGCGATGCACTCGAAGCCGCTATCCCGCAGTCCTAGCAAGCGCACAGCCAGGACCCACGAGCCGGCGTTCCCCCTGTAGGGACAGGCTCGTGGGTCCTTGCGTGCGCGCCGTGGCACGATGCCCCTCACCACTCACGGGAGGGCGAGCATGGAGTTCTACGGCCACATCATCAACAACGAGGAGGTCCCCTCCCTCGACGGCGCGACCATGCCCGATATCGACCCCTTCACGCGCGAGCCGTGGGCGACCATCGCGTGCGGTGGCAAGGCTGACGCCGATCGGGCGGTCGCCGCGGCCCGCGACGCCTTCGACTCCGGACCATGGCCGCGGATGGGCTACGAGAAGCGCCAGCAACTCATGCACCGGCTCGCCGACCTCATGGAGGAGCACGCCGAGGAGCTCGCCATGGCGGACACCCGGGACATGGGCAAGCCCATCACCCAGTCCCGGCACGACGTAGCCCGCTCCGTCCTCAACGTCCGCTTCTTCGCCGATCATGCGCGCATGTCGAACGCGGAGACGCTCCCCATGGACACCGGCCACCACGCCTACACCCGCTGGGAGCCCGTAGGCGTCGTCGTGGCCATCTCACCGTGGAACTTCCCGCTCATGCTGGGCACCTGGAAGGTGATGCCCGCGCTGGCCTGGGGCAACACGGTCGTCTGGAAGCCTGCGGAGGACACGCCCGTCTCGGCCACGATCATGGGCCGCCTTGCGATCGAGGCCGGCTTCCCCCCCGGCGTACTCAACGTCGTCCACGGCTACGGCCCCGATTCAGCCGGATCAGCGCTCACCGAGAATCCCGATGTCGAGCGCATCACCTTCACGGGCGAGTCCGGCACGGGCAAGATCATCAGCGCTGTCGCGGCGCGCAATCTCACGCCCGTCAGCCTTGAGCTCGGCGGCAAGGGCGCCAACATCATCTTCGACGATGCCGACATCGACAACGCCGTGCACTGGGCGGTCGAGGCAATCTTCCGAAACGCCGGCCAGGTCTGTCTCGCGGGCAGCCGGCTCTATGTCCAGCGCGGCATCTACGAGGACTTCCTCGTCCGATACAAGGCGGCAGCCGAGGCCCTCGTCATGGGCGACCCGAAGGACCCCGCGACGCAGTTCTCGGCGGCGCTCGCGAGCCAGGAGCACTTCACCAAGGTGCAGGGCTATCTCGGCACCGAGGCACTCGGCGGGGGCCGCATGCTCACCGGCGGTGTGGGCGAGGGCTGGAGCGTCAAGCCGACGATCATCACCGACGCTCCTGCGGATGCCCGCGTCGTCAAGGAGGAGATCTTCGGCCCCGTGACGGTGGCCACGCCCTTCGACACGGAGGACGAGGCCGTCGCTCTCGCGAATGCCACTCGCTACGGGCTCAACGCGATGGTCTTCACCGAGAATCTCAGCCGAGCACATCGCATGGCGGCCAAGTTGAAGGCGGGCACCGTGTGGGTCAACTGCTTCTTCATTCGTGACCTGCGCCTGCCCTTCGGTGGATTCGGGGACTCGGGCGTGGGCCGCGAGGGCGGCAACTTCAGTCGTGAGTTCATGACCGAGCCCAAGGCCGTCGTCATGCAGATCGACCAGGGCTAACGACGGGGCTTGCGCGCACGACTTCACTGGAGCCGGGGCTGCCCTAGGCTGCGTCCGTGCCTCATCCCCTCGACCCGCTGTCGGCCACCGAACTGGCAGAGGTCTGCGCGACGCTGAGGGCTGAGGCACTTCTCGGTGGCCCGCGCCTACTGTCGATGCTGCAGCTCGAGGAGCCTCCCAAGGACACCGTTCGCGCGTGGCGGCCGGGCGACCAGCTCCCACGGGTGGCGCGAGCCACGCTCTGGGACGGTGCCGAGCAGTTGGTGCGTGTCGCGTTGGTCGAGGTAGGCGGCGGTGTGCTCGAAGCGCGGGAGGCTCCCGGCGCCCTCGCCTCGGTACTCGCTCTGGAGTGCCAGCGGGTGAGGGACGCCGTGCGACGCGACGAGCGACTCCTCGCCGCGCTCGCCCGGCGCGGCATCACTGACGTGGACTCCGTGCATATCGAAGCCTGGTCCTTCGGGTCGGAGGTGCCCGAGGGCATCGACGCCACACGCCGACTGGTGTGGACTCCGATGTGGCTGCAGCCTGAGCCCGAAGCCAACGTCTACGCGCACCCGATCGAGGGCCTGCGCACCATCGTCGACCTCGACTCCTCCGAGGTCTTGCGCGTGGAGGAGGACGAGGCCTGTCCGCCCATCCCGCTGACCCCCGGCCCCTACCGGGCTGACCAGACCCGCGCCGACGTGCGACTGCGCGATCTCGCCATCGTGCAGAAGGACGGCCCGTCGTTCGAGGTCGACGGCTGGGGTGTGCACTGGGAGCGCTGGCGACTGCGTGTCGGCTTCGACCAGCGTGAGGGACTTGTGCTCCACGACGTGAGATTCGACGATGCCGGCCGCGAGCGATCGATTGCCTACCGGATGTCGATTGCCGAGCTTGTGATCCCCTATGGCGACAGGGCCCCCGGGGCACTGCGCAAGCAGGCCTTCGACACCGGGGAGTTCAGCCTCGGGAATTTCACGAACTCCCTCACCCTGGGCTGTGACTGCCTCGGCGAGATCGTCTACCTCGACGTGGCGGTGGCCGACGCGCTCGGCAATGTGCAGGAGATCCCCCAGGCCATCTGCATGCACGAGGAGGATCACGGGATCCTCTGGAAACACACCGACCAGAACGACCACGTGGAAGTGCGGCGCTCACGACGCTTCGTGGTGTCGTCGATCGTCACAGTGAACAACTATGAGTACGGCTACTTCTGGTACCTCTACCAAGACGGTTCCATCGAGTTTGAAGCCAAGCTCACGGGCATCGTGCTCACCACCGCCGGGGAACCAGGAGACCCGACACCTTCGGCCACCGAGCTCGAGCCCGGCCTGTTGGCCCCGTACCACCAGCACATCTTCTGCGCACGCCTTGACCTCGACATCGACGGAGGGCCCAACACTTTGGTGGAGGTCGAGTGCGAGCCTCTCCCACCCGGGCCGCTGAACCCCGAAGGCTCCTCCTATACGACCCGTCAGACCGTGCTGGCGCGGGAATCTGCTGCCCAGCGGGAGGTCAACCCCTTCACCGGCCGCTACTGGAAGGTGCTCAACCGCGAGGTGACCGGCCACCTCGGTGCACCCGTTGCCTACAAGCTGGTGCCCGGCGCGGTCACGTGGCCAATGGCCTCGCCCGAGTCGGTCATTGGGCGGCGTGCAGCCTTCATGTACCACCACCTCTGGGCCACCCCGAACCGCAGAGACGAGCGGTATCCCGCGGGTGAGTTCCCCTACCAGCACCCGGGTGGCGCAGGGCTGCCCGCGTGGACTGCGGCCGACCGGCCACTCGAGGACACCGACCTGGTGCTGTGGCACGTGTTCGGCACCAACCACATCCCGCGCGCGGAGGACTGGCCGGTGATGCCCGTGGAACGCACCGGGTTCATGCTCAAGCCCGTGGGCTTCTTCCGGCGCAACCCCGGCATCGAGGTTGCAGCTCCAGGCGGCCACTGCCACTGAGCGCTGGATGCCACCGAGTCTGACGCGTCCTAGTCTGACGTGTCGTGCCTACGACGGCTGGGCTGGACGCGGGGCGGTTCGCCCGGCATTTTGGGATAGTCGGGCGGAAAGGGCATCTCCCCCAGTCCGCGCACTTCGACATCCTCGCGCCAGAGGTCGAGCAGGGGCGTGATGTCGAATCGCGTCCGACCGAGGCTCGCCCAGGGGTTGCCCCTCTCGACCCTGATGGCGGGAGCCGAGATGAGCGTGAATTCGGCGGGATCGACCTCGGGCAGGATCTCCCAGGACACGGGCATGGAGACAGGAGCACCCGGCCGGGCGCGGACTGACCATGCAGACGCCATCGTCCGATCGCGCGCCATCTGGTTGTAGTCGACGAAAACCCGGGAGCCTCGCTCCTCCTTCCACCACGCCGTGGTGACCAGGTCAGGCAGTTGGCGCTCCAGAGCACGGCCGAGGGCGATCGTCGCGTGACGCACCTCGAGGAACTCCCAGCGTGGCTCGATCGCTACGAAGACGTGTAAACCGCGACCGCCACTCGTCTTGACGAACGGCTCGGCGCCCCACGCTCCCAGCATCTCCGCCAGCCTATGTGCAGCCTCTACAGCGTCACTGAAGTCGCGTCCCTCCTGCGGGTCGAGGTCGATGCGCAATTCGTCGGGACGATCGACATCCTCCCGGGTGACCGGCCACGGATGGAAGGTGACGGTGCCAAGGTTGGCAGCCCAGACGATCGTGGCCACGTTGGTCGGGCACACCTGCACCGCAGTGCGCCCTGACGGGAAGGTGATGCCGACATGGTCGAAGAAGTCGGGCACGGACTTCGGAAGGTGCTTGTTGTAGAAGGACTCCTGCCTCTGCCCGTCGATGATGACGCCGTCGGGGAAGCGCTGCAGGGTCGTGGGGCGGCCGCGTAGTGCCGCCAGCAGGTCCGGGGCGACAGCGAGGTAGTAGGACACCAGATCCGCCTTGGTGATGGCACCTGCGGAGTCCCGCCACATCGGCCTCTCGGGACTCGTGAGGCGGACGGCAATGCCGTCGGCATCGACCTCCCGAGGGTCGCCGTGCTCACGGGCCATGCCGCAGGCTAGCGCGTTGACGATAGGGTGCCGGCGTGTCCGTTACCGTGATTGTCTTCCTCCTGCTCGGGATCTTCCTCGTGCTTTTCGGCCTTGCTTTCGCCTTCTACGGCATGTCCAGTGAGAAGGCCTACTGGTTCCAGCGGGATCCGCAGGGCAATCCCTCGCGGGAGGCGACCCCCTTCCGCAAGGTTTACACACATGCCTTCGCCATCGCGGTGAGCGACGAGCGCGCGCCGCTGCGCATCGCGGCTATCGGCGTGGTGCTCATCTACCTGGGCATTGCGAGCCTCATCGCGTCGGCAATCTTCGCGCTCGTGTGACATGAAGGCCGTCGCGCCGAGAATCACCGCCTACCTAGCACAGCACCCGCGGCTTGCCCGGGCCGCTCACTTCGCTTCTGCCATTGCGTCGGCACAGTCGCGCGAGCGCATCAGCCTCTCGGCTGCCGCCGTCGCCTTCTGGGCCGCCATCGCCGTCACACCCACCCTCATCGCGATCAGCGTCATCTTCGGTCGCCTCGTCGATCCCGCCGTCCTCGACGAGGCCGTTCAGACACTGCGGAGCTCCGCACCGGACTCTTTCGCAAGCCTCCTCGCCAACCAGATACAGACGGCATCGAAGGCGTCCAGTTCAACCGTGTCGTGGAGCCTGGTCCTCTCGCTCATCACGGTGCTCTGGGCAGTCTCGTCGGGCATCTACGCCTTCCTGCGAGCGGTGCGCGTGGCCTACGGCATGGATCCGCAGCACTACATCAATGCGCGCGCCATCGCCTTCCTCGGAGCACTCCTCACGGTCCTGGTCCTGGGGATCCTTCTTCTGGCAAGCGCGGCCGGGGCCGCCTGGGCCAGCTCTCTCGATGAACCTTGGCGGGCAGTGGCGTTCACCGTGGGGATCGTCGTAGGGCTGCTCATCGGCACGGCCCTGCTCGTGCTCACCTTCCGTACCGCCGGCGGCAAGCAGGGCCCCACCATGCACTGGCCGGGCGCAGCCTTCGGCACCGTGGGCAGCCTCGCCGTCTTCATCGGCTTCGGCGTCTACCTGCGGTTTGCCACGTCCTACCAGGCGATGTACGGCGCCCTCGCGAGCAGCGTCATCCTCAGCCTCGTGCTCTACGTCGCGGCGTACGTCATCCTCATCGGGGCCGTCGCCAACGCGCAGCTCGCCGGCATCGGCACCGATCAGGCGGAGCCCTCGCGGCCGAGCATCTCCCCGGCGTAGTCCGGCACATAGCGTGTGAGATCTCGTGGCGGGCGCTCATAGCCGTGCCCGTCTGGGCGCTCAGGGAGCACGAGAGGTGGCCTCGTCACCGACTCGTAGGGAATCGTGGAGAGCAGGTGATGGATCATGTTGATGCGGGCGCGCCTCTTGTCGTCGGCTTCGACGTCGAGCCAGGGCGACTCATCGGTGTCGGTGTGCACCATCATCTCGTCCTTTGCCCGGGAGTAGTCCTCCCAGCGGGTGATGGACTCCAGGTCCATCGGGGAGAGCTTCCACTGCCGCATCGGGTCGTTGAGCCGTGATGCGAATCGCTTCTCCTGCTCGTGATTGCTCACGCTGAACCAGTACTTGCGCAGGTAGATGCCGTCCTCGATGAGCATGCGTTCGAAGATCGGCGCCTGCCGCAGGAAGAGCCGGTGCTCCTCGGCTGTGCAAAAGCCCATGACGCGCTCGACGCCTGCGCGGTTGTACCAGGAACGATCGAAGAGCACGATCTCCCCTGCGGCGGGAAGGTGCTCCACGTAACGCTGGAAGTACCACTGCGTGCGCTGTCGCTCGGTGGGAGTGGGTAGCGCTGCGATGCGGGCCATGCGGGGATTGAGGTACTCCGTGACGCGCTTGATGGTCGATCCCTTGCCTGCGGCATCGCGGCCCTCGAAGACGACCACGACGCGAGCCCCGGTCGACTTGACCCACTCCTGCATGGTGACGAGCTCGCCCTGCAACTGATAGAGGGTTGACTCGTAGAACGCGCGAGGAAGCTTCTTGATGCTCATGCCTCCATCCAAGCATCGTTCAGCCAGGCGCTACGGCGACTCCGGCATGCCGGTGCGCGACGATCTCAGGGCGGCATCGAAGACGCGATGAGCCGAGAGGGCCTCGGCCGGAGTCGCCGTGCCGAAGCGGCCCTGGAGCTCCCCCGCACGCTCAGCGAGGTAGGACGCCCACATCTGCAGCAGGGCGTCTCCGAAGCCGAACTCGAAGATGGGTCCCGAGACGACCGGCCACGCCGACACGAGCCCGGGCTGGACCTCCTCCCAGATCTGCTCGCCCTCGCGGACCGTGAAGCGACGCAGAAGCGTGGGCTCACGCGTGCTGAAGCGCACGCCTCCATCCATGCCGATGGCATCGAAGAACCATGTATTCGAGTGCCCGGGGGCGATGCGCCGGGTCTCCCACAGCATGGTGAAGTCGCGGCCCTCAGGAGGATGCGCCGTGCAGGTGAGAAGGGCGTTATCCCAGGTGTCGCAGGGCACCGGCGATCCGTCCGGGCCGGGGCGCTCGCGAACCACGTCATCGAGCCGGGCGTAGACCACCTCGGGCTGCCACTGCAGTCTCAGGGGCAGGTGTGCGACGTGAAGTCCCAGGTCGCCCATCACCCCGATCGCACCGCAGGTCTCGGACTTCCGCTTCCAGTTGATGGGCTTGGCGCGGTTCAGATCCGATGAATGCCAGAAGCCCGAACGCACGTCGAGGATGTCCCCCAGCGCTCCTGAAGCGGCGTAGGCATAGGCCCGCTGCGCCCCCGGGAAGAAGGGAAACTCGCTCGAGACGCGCACGAAGGCATCCGACGCGTCCACGGCACCGACGATCCGCTCAGCGGCAGCCGCATCGATACCAAAGGGCTTTTCGCCAAGGAAGTCTCGCCCGGCCGCGGCCGCGGCGACGTAGATCTCCTCATGCAACTGGTGCGGCACCGCGATGTAGAGGACGTCGATTCCCTCGTCGTCCACGAGGGACCGCCAGTCGTCGGTCAGACGCTCGACCGATCCCACCCGCGTGAACCAGTCGCGGGCGGCAGGAGCGGGATCCGCCACGGCGACCACGCGTGGGCGTGAGGGATGGTCGACGAGCAGATCCCAGCGTCCGCACACCGCGGCGAGTTCACGTCCCATGAGCCCACCGCCGATGATGCCGATGCGCACGTCGCTGGACGACGTCATGACGACTGGACGATCTCCAGCGCACGGTGTGCATCGGCTCCGTCGTGCAGCATCGCCATGAGTGCGCGGGTCATGCCGGCAGGGTTGCCGTGCTGAATGATGTTGCGGCCGTAGACGAGCCCCGCAGCGCCCTGGGTAAGGAGCGCCTCGGTGCGGGCGAAGATCTCCTCGTCCGATACCCGGCCGCCACCCCGGATAAGCACGGGAATACCCGAAGCCGTGCGGACGACCTCGTGGTAGTCCGACGGGTCATCGGTGGGATCGGCCTTGATGACATCGGCTCCGAGCTCCACTGCCTGTCGGACCATGGGGATGATGAGGTCGAGCTCGCCATTGACGGTGTAGGGACCCGCGGCGGTCTCCTTCATCACCAACGGCTCGACCATGAGCGGCATGCCGTAGAGATCGCACTGCTGGCGGAGCTCCATGACATTGCGAATGCACGCCTCGCGCATCTCAGGGCGCCCCGGTAGGTCGAGGAGATTGACCACGACGCACGCCGCATCCAGGCGGACAGCGGTGAGCACCGGATCGGGTGCGATCGCGCTGAACATGTGGTCGGGGAGCACGCTGCCGTAGACATTGGCGACATCGGTGCGCATGACAAGGGCGGGGCGACGCCTGCCTCCCTGGGACTGCAGGAGCCGCGCCTGGCCCGGGGTGAGCTGGATCGCATCGGGATCGGCCTGGACCAGTGCAGTCACGGCCGAGGGAAGGTCTTCGATGCCCGCGAGGAAGCTGCCCTGGCCGAAGAAGCCGTGGTCGACGGCAATGTCGAGGCAGCGCCCCGAATCAGGGTTGAAGAGCCTGCGCAGCCGGTACGCGGTGTCGGACATGACCCTCCCTGCAGGTCGTCAGTGGCGGTCCCCCGAAGACTCGGTCAGCCTATCGGGATCGGCGCGCGGGAGGGGCATGCCGGGTGCCAGGATGTGGGCGTGACCGCGACGCCCGTGCTTCTGCCCGTAAACCAGTTCGACCACTTCTACCGTGGCGGAGATCGAATCGGTGAGTTGAGAGGCGGTCCGGGCGGACCGCAGCGACCCGAAGAGTGGATCGGCTCGACGACCACCCGCTTCGGACAGCAGACCCAGGGGCTCAGCGCCCTGCCCGGCGACGGCTACCTCCGCGATGCCGTCATCGCGGACCCCGCTGCCTGGCTCGGACCCGCCCATGTCGCTCGCTACGGCAGTGATGTCGAGGTCCTCGTGAAGTTCCTCGACCTCGGGCAGCGCCTACCCGTGCACCTTCACCCGAATCGCGAGTTCGCGCGGCGCCACCTCGGCCTGGCCCACGGCAAGACCGAGGCGTGGTACGTCGTTGACGCGCCCCCCGGCGCGCGCGTCGGTGTGGGCTTCGCCGAGGCCATGCCGCTCGCCGACGTGGCGGCCATGGTGGCGGCGCACGACAGCGCGGGCCTGCTCGCATCGCTTCGGACACGCGAGGTGCGACCCGGCGATGCCATGCTCGTGCCGGCCGGGCTTCCCCACACGGTGCAGGAAGGCGTCTTCGTCCTCGAGCTCCAAGAGCCCACCGACCTGTCCATCCTGCTCGAGTGGCAGGACTTCGCCGTGGACGGCGACCGCGACGGACACCTCGACCTCGGCTTCGACACTGCCCTTCAGGCCGTCGACACCTCAGCGGTGAGCGATGCCGATCTCGATCGGCTCGTCGTGCGGCGTGAGGAGATCGACAAGGCAGGCCTCACGTCAGCGCTCCCCCGCGCCGCCGATGCCTACTTCCGTGCGCAGCACCTGGACACCAGCGCGGGGCCGGTGCCGGTCGATGCGGGCTTCGCCGTGATCGTGGTGCTCGATGGGGCAGGCTCCATCACCTCCGGACACGGTGTGCATCCGGTCGCCAAGGGCGACGTCCTGCTCATGCCCTATGCCGCGGGCGACTGGACGGCTGACGGAGCCCTCGTCGCCGTGGCATGCCGGCCGCCCGCACCCGATGCACCCGAGGCAGCGCGCTAACCATGTCCGACCTGCTCGTGGGCATTGACGTGGGGACCACCCGCGTCAAGGCGCTCGCGGTCTCGCTCGACGGTGGTGTCGTCGGGGAGGCAGAGGCGCCTACGCCGTGGCGCCACGATGGCGCCTGTGCCGACATCGACTCCGACACTCTCGCTGCCCTGGCGATGACCGTGGCGGACGCGTGCCTCGACGATCCACGCGTGCCCGCTGGCTCGGTCGTCCGGGGCATCGGCGTCACCGGCATGGCAGAAGCGGGCGCACTCCTCGACGCCGAGGGCCGCCCTTGCGCCCCGACACTCGCCTGGCACGACCCTCGGGGTTTGGCTGAGCCCATCCGCGAGCGCGTCTCTCGCGAGGAGTTCTGGAGAGCCTGCGGCGTGCGGCTCAACTCCAAGCCCTCCCTGGCCAAAGTCCTCTACCTGTACGAGGCATACCCCGAGAGCCGCAATCGAGCGGTGCGCCATCTGGGCGTGAGCGACTGGGTCATCCACGCCATGGGCGGAGAGCAGGTGGCGGAGCGCTCCATCCTGTCGCGCTCCGGTCTCTACGACGTCCTCGCAGATGAGCCGTGGCAGCCTGCTACCGACCTCGTCGGGGATCTCACGGCGCCGCACATCATCTGGGCGGGCGAGCCCGCGGGGACCGTCGGCGCGCAGGCTCCAGAGCGTCTGCGAGGTGCCACGCTCACGGCAGCCGGGCTCGACCACGAGTCCGCGGCCTTTGCGATGGGAGCTATGCGCCTGGGAGTGCTCACCGACTCGCTTGGCACGGCGGAGGCCCTCATGCGGCTCTTCGCACCGGTGGATCGCGACACGGTCGCGCGCCTGGTCGAGCGAGACGTGGGCATCGGATGGGGCGTGGTGCCGGGCTACCTCTGCACAGTCGGAGGCCTCCTCACCGGACTCTCACTCGAGCGGATGGCAGCCCTCCTGGGCCTCACGGACCGAGAGCGGCGTCGGGTGGTGTCGCTCGAGGCGCTCGCGCTCGATCGGACCGCGGTGCCCTTCCGCATCGCCGAGGCGAGCCACGAGGGCCTCACCCTCGCGGGCGTAACCGAGGGCCTCTCTCCAGCGCTGGCATGGCGCGCGGCCGTCGATGACCTGACGTCGCTTTCGACCGACCTCATCGACTTCATCGAGTCCGTCATCGGGCCCCGCACCGAGGCGATGGTCACCGGCGGCTGGTCGCACGACCCCACAGTCGCTCAAGCCAAGCGGCTCCAGCTCGGCGAATACGCAACCAGTTCGGTTGCCGAGGCTGCTGCCATGGGCGCGGCGTACTTCGGCGGGATAGCGGCCGGCCTGCTCTCCAGGCCCGGGCCCTCTGAGTCGCCCGCGTGGGGCTAGCCCTTACGGCGAAGCGTGCAGTCAGAGGCCAGGTCCCATGACATGACCTGCTGGAGCCGGTCCAGGCAGTTGGTGAGCACGAGTGCGCCGCTGCGATCCAGCCGCGCCGAGATCGTGCGCCCGGATTTGTCGAAGCGACCCTCGCGAGCGGTGATGACGACGTTGTCACCCACCAAGGTCACGGACACCCGGATTCGGGGGTCGCGCTGGCCACTCTGCCGCTCGAATCGCAGGTGCCCGACATAGCCCACCGCGCGTCCCGGGGCATCACGCAGGACCAGGTAGTAGCCAATGCGATTGTCGCGGAGGGAGTCCGAGACCCAGCGACCGGACAGGTCGGGAGCAGCCACCGCGGGCGGTGCGCTCACCGACGAGAGAACCAGGGCACAGGCCGCGACCATGGATCCAAACAGGAGACGCATGGCCCCAGTGTGTGGCCAGACGGTCCCAGGGGCCACCCGGGCACAGGCAGGCCTCCACACTGCGCTTGACCCCGCGCACTGTTAATCTCACGGCGAGCGAGGGAGGCTTCCATGGCCGCTGATGAGCAGGGACCGGCGGACGCACTGCGCGTCGTCTGGCAGGGCACTCCGGGCGCACTCGAGGAGCTCGACGCCGAGTGCAGCCCCACGAAGGCGTGCCGCAACATGAAGGACGTGACCTTCGACGGCTTCGCCGAGGATGGCGGGGATATCCGCGCGGCCTGGCGCAACACCCTCGAGCGCGAGGGCAAGCTCGGCACCGCCTCGGTTGCCGACCTCGTCCTCGGCGAATCGAACTGAGTTCTCCGTGAGCAGCACCTTCGACTCCCTGACTGTCCCCGGTCTCACCGAGGACTTGCTCGCCCAGGGCTATATCGCCGATCGAGGACTCGCCACGTCCGTCCTGCTGGCACTCAAGCTCGGCAAGCCGCTGCTGCTCGAAGGCGAGGTCGGGGTCGGCAAGACCGAGCTCGCCAAGACGCTCGCGACGATGCTGGGCCGCGATCTCATCCGCCTGCAGTGCTACGAGGGCATCGACATCCACCACGCCGTCTACGAGTGGGACTACGCCAGGCAGATGCTGCACATTCGCTCGCTCAGCCAGTCGGGCGAGGTGGATGCCGAGGCTGACCTCTTCGGCCCGCGCTTCCTGCTCGAGCGGCCCCTCTTGCAGGCCGTGCGCGCTGGGGAGCGCAGCGTGCTCCTCATCGACGAGGTCGACCGTGCCGACGACGAGTTCGAGGCTTTTCTCCTCGAGCTCCTCGGGGACTTCCAGGTCACGATCCCCGAGATGGGCACCATTCGCGCTGAGGCCAGGCCCATCGTCATCCTCACGTCCAACCGGACCCGCGAACTCCACGACGCCCTCAAGCGCCGGTGCCTCTACACCTGGATCGGCTTCCCTCCCGCGGAGCGCGAGGTGCAGATCGTGCGGACGCGCCTGCCTGAGGTAGGCGCGGCGCTCGCCGGGCAGGTCGTGGCCGCTGTGAATCGCCTCCGTGAAATGGACCTGGAGAAGCCTCCCGGCGTCGCGGAGACGATCGACTGGACCGAGAGCCTGGACGCCCTCGGCGTCGACACGCTCACCGATGACGCCGCGCTCGACACCCTGGGCGCCGTCGTCAAGGATCGCGACGACCTGGAGTTCGCCTCGAAGAGCATCCAGGATGTCGTCACCTGACGTGCCCGGCACGGACGGGACGCCCGGAGGCGGATTCGACGCCCTCCTTGTCGACTTCGGCCACGCCCTGCGATCCGCGGGGCTGCCCGTCGGCACGGACGACATCCTCACCTTCTGCGAGGGCACGGCACAGCTCGATGTCACCGACCTCATGGATGTGTACTGGTCAGGCCGCACCACCCTGGTGAGGAGGCGTGAGCACGTCCCGATCTACAACCTCGTCTTCCGGATGTTCTTCCTCGACGTCGACCCGGTGCGCACGGATGAGCGCAAGCGGATGATGCGTGCCTCGGCCAATGCCGGGGCGACGCTGGAGATCCCCAATACCGAGCCCGGACTGCCCGGTGACGTGAGCCCTGACGAGGCCAAGCTTGGCTACGTCGCGAGCACCTCCGAGGTCTACAGGCACAAGGCCTTCGCCGACTGCTCCGATGACGAACTCCGCCAGTTGCGGCGTCTGATGTCGCGCATGCGCGTCACTCCCCCGCGTCGCCGCACCCACCGCACGACAAGGGCGCGTCGCAGCGCCACGCTAGACATGCGGCGGATGGCGCGCGACACCATGCGCTCCATGGGCGAGCCACGCGATCTCGCCTTCAAGCAGCGCAAGCACAAGCTTCGGCCGCTCGTGCTCATCCTGGATGTCTCAGGCTCCATGGCCGACTACTCCCGCAACCTCCTGCAGTTCGCCTACTCCGCGAAGCGCGCCAACGCCAAGGTGGAGGTCTTCTGCTTCGGCACGCGCCTCTCACGCATCACGCGCGCACTGGACCGTCGCGACCCCGATGCGGCGATGCGCCAGGCTGGTGAGGCCGTGCTGGACTGGGACGGCGGCACTCGCATCGGCGACTCACTCAAGGAGTTCACGCGCAGCGCGCGGCGCTCACGCCTCGGCCGGGGCGCGATCGTCGTCATCTGCTCCGACGGCCTCGACCGGGGGGATCCCCAGCAGCTCGAGGAGGCAATGGAGAGCCTCGGGCGCCTGGCCCACCGCGTCATCTGGGTGAATCCGCACAAGGGCGACGCACCCGTCTACGTCCCGGCCTCCCTTGGGATGATCGTCGCCGACCCCTATATCGACGAGGTGCACTCAGGGCACAACCTCGCTAGCCTCGAGCGCCTAGCCGAGCGACTTCCGAAGGTGGGTTAGCCATGAGGTACAGCGTGTCCTTGGAGACCGAGGGCGACCGCGAGGTCTCCCTCGACGAGGTTGTCGAGCTCGCCGACGCCGTCGCTGGCCTCGGTGGCATCGCATCCGGGTTCGGCACCATGGGCTACGGCGCCCAGATCATCGTCGAGGCCGACAACTCCGATGCCGCCGTGGACCTCGCCCTCGTGCTCTTCGCCGAGGCCGTGGCCACGACCTCCCTGCCCCCATGGCCCGTGGCTCGTGCCGAGACGATCGCCGAGGACGAGGACTACGCCGACCTCGATGCTGAGGGCCCCGAGTGATCCGTCTCGGCAGCCTCGCGGGCTACTCCTTCGAGGGCCCGCGATCGCTCCCCGGCTGGACCCCGCCAGCCGTGCCGGCGGTCTACGCCATCCTCGCCAAAACCAACCCCGCACGGCCGCAGGAGTTCTCTGTCATCTACGTCGGACACGCTGATGACCTCTCGCAGGAGGGCTTCCCCCTGCGCCATCCCCGCTCACAAGCCTGGGTGAAGCGCGCGGACGGGAAGTTCAACCTCCACGCTTGCTGGCTTGAGGTGCCCGGGGGCACGCGGGCGCACCGGGAGCAGATCGCGCGAGAACTCATCGCGATCTACGACCCCAGCTGCAACCTCGAGAAGTTCGACCAGGCGTGGAAGGACGAGTGGATCGGGGAGTACGAAACCCCCATGACCGATCCGCTGACCACGCGTCGGGACCTGTCCCAGCCGTAGACCGGCTATCCCAGCCGTAGACCGTCTATCCCAGCCGTAGACCGTCAGTCCACCTGCAGGCCGACGCCCTCGAGTAGGCGGGACCTACGCGTGCCCATGGCCGGTCGTGCCACACCCTCGGCCTCGTGCTCGTCATGCTGGAAGGTGGCACCCGCCACGATGCCCTCGCCCATGCCGTAGAGCAGCGGAAGTGCTCCGGCGACGACCCGACCCGTGGTGTTGATGGACTTCAGCCCCGGCTCGATCGCTTCGGCGTCACGCTTGATCTGCCAAACCAGGTCAGCGGACTCCTCGAGATCAGTCGCGATCGCCTTGAGCTGCCCCCCCACGATGTAGAGGTAGATCGCCAACCCCGCGATGAGTGCGGCGATGTCGATGACGGACCACCATGCGAGTGCGCTCATGACCGCACCTTCCCGAGGACGCGACCGAGGAAGAGGTGATGCTCGAGGCCCTCGGCGAGGACGAGCTCCACTCCACCTGCGGTCGTGGTGATGAGTGCCGTGTCAGCGGTATTGGCCTGTGCCGCGACCAGCGTGGCCTTGATTGCAGCGACCCGCTTGCGGATCCTCGCCACGAGGAGCACGAGGATCGTGAGCAGGAGCGCCACGGCCACCACGACGACGATGCCGAGGATGTTGGCCATGGTCCAGAGTTGCTCGACCTGGGGATCCACGTCAGCCTCCCAGCCGGGTCCGGCCGCGCTTCAAGCCATCGATGATGGCCAGCGCGGATGCGATGGTCTCGTTGAGTCCGGCCAAGCCGGCGGTGTTGATTTCGGCTTGCTTGAGGCCGTCGAGGATGCCGCCCGCCTGATTGCCGATGCGGTAGGCCAGGAGCAGGATCGGCACGACCAGCGCGACGACGACGAGCACGACCACGAGGCCG
>Ga0315907_10001073_pt1 | contig 37544 bp, 59 predicted proteins | sample LakEriMetagenome_3_FD_203525 | JGI IMG/M metagenome (GOLD analysis project Ga0315907, IMG submission 203525) | Freshwater fungal communities from buoy surface, Lake Erie, Ohio, United States - Buoy 12 MA123 | ecosystem: Environmental > Aquatic > Freshwater > Lake > Lake biofilm | place: USA...
GAGAAAGGGATGACTGTACAACCAGGGCGGGCCTGCGTATTACCCGGAAAGCACAGTCATCCCTTTCTCCCCTCAGTCGCAGCTCGGCATGGGCATGGCGGAGAACCTTGCCTTAGGAGGTTCGCAATACCAACAACCGCTTGATGCGCTGTATGCCCAGCTGATGCGCGGAGGTGGCAACAACCCCGGGCAGAACTATCTCAACCGGTTTAGAAACACCACCGTTGATCCAAGCAGCATTAATGCGGCTAAAATCAGACAAAACCAGCAGGTTGAGGTGGGCAACGGCCTGACCGATCGGAATCGGCAGGCATTCAATCAGACGATGCGCGGGAACTTTCTCAACAGCAACCCCTATCTTGATCAGACCTTCAACCGTGCAAGCAACGCGGTCACGCGGCAGTTCAACGAGTCCGTTCTACCGGGGGTGAACTCCACGTTCAGCCTTGCGGGGAGAACGGGATCGGGAGTTCATCAAAACGCTGTCAATCAAGCAAGCGAGCAACTGGGGACCACACTGTCTGACCTTGGTAATCAGGTGTACGGTGGAAACTACCAGCAAGAGCGCGACCGCATGATGCAGGCGGCTAACTCTCTTGGCAGTTTTGACACGCAAGCGCAAGGCTATGGGCTCCAGGCGAGCTCGCAAAACGCGCAAAACGCGCTGAATCGCAATATCAATCAGGCCAACCTTGCGCAGGACGCCAGAAGGTTTAACGCGACCAACGACATGAATGCGCAGCAATTCAATCAAGGGTTCAGGCTGGATATGGGTAATGCGCTTAACAGCATGTTCAACCAGCGCGTAGACAATCAGCTTGCCGGGGCAAACCTTGGCCAAAACATGATGAACAACGAGTGGGAAAACATCGGCCGGATGATGGGCATTGGTGGGATGGTGGAGAACAAGGCCGGCGAGTACCTGCAGGACAATCAAAACCGTTTTGGCTATTACCAACAGTTGCCTTATCAAAACATGAGCCAGCTCGCAAGCTGGATCTCAGGGAACCCAGCGTCAAACCTTCAAAGTTCAAACTCAAACTACGATCAGAACGATGGATCGGCGTTTGGCAACTTCGCGCAAAACGCTCTGTTGGCTTACCTAAGCTCAGACATTGAGCTGAAGGCTGACATCACTCCAAAAGGAAGCGTGAACGGTTTTAACTGGTACACCTGGACTTGGAACGAAAAAGCCAACGCGCTCGGTCTGTCAGGTGATGCCGAAGGGGTAATTGCTCAGGAGGTTGAAAAGACGCGTCCTGATCTTGTCGTAATGAAGGACGGGTACAAGGCCGTCAACTACGCGGGGGTGCTGTATGGGGTTGCTTAGTGGGCTATCAAACATCGGCGGCCTTCTAGGCGACCCTGAGGTCAAGCGAGCGCTTCTTATGGCAACGGCGGCCGGAACGGGCCCCGAACGCGACGACCGCATGCAGTTCATGCTGCGTCAAAGGATGGCGCAGGAGCAGCAAGCCAAAGAAGACGAGCTTCGGAAGCTGCAGCTTGATGCGCTGCGCAAGCAGGCCGAGCAGGCTGATAAAGCCCAAGGAAAGGACGACATCACCGGAGCGATGATCCAGTCCATGAACCTGCAAGTGGCGGATGCTGTTCAGCGCTTGCGTTCGTCCGTGGCAAGCAAGGACATGGCCGGCGCAGAGAAGGCTCGCAGCGAACTCGAGCAACTGAAATCCCCCGAGTACCAGGACCTCCTTCGCGGACACCTTGCCACGCAAGGCAACGTCGGGATGGCCGAGCAGGCGGGAATGATCGACCCTCTGCAGCCGCCCGCCACTCCTACTAGCAAAATGCGCGAGTACGAGTTCGCTCGTCAGAACGGGTATGAGGGGTCGTTCACGGACTTCATGCAAGTGTCCGGCGCTGCAGGAGGGACTCCTGGGCTGTTTGCTCCCACAGTTGTACGAAACCCTGATGGCAGCTTCTCCTTTGTTCAAGCGGGAAATCAACCGGGCATGCAGCCGGTCGTTAACCCACTTACGGGAAGCCCCGTAGGCAGCGATCCCGCTCTGCAAGGAGCCATTGCAGGCGCGAGGGCGGGTGGAAAGATGACGGCGGAAAGCGATGCGCAGGCGCTGTCTGACTTGCCGACCGTTGAGGCGTCTGCCGCAGAAATGGACACGCTTCTTTCCGAACTTGCCGCGCATCCCGGAAAGTCACAAGCCGTTGGCGCGCGATCCATGCTGCCGGTGATTCCCGGAAGTCCGACCGCAGGCTTTGTTGCGCGGTTAGAGCAGGTTCAGGGAAAGGCATTCCTGCAAGCCTATGAATCGCTCAAAGGCGGCGGCGCAATTACCGAGATCGAAGGGAAAAAGGCTGAGCAAGCCATCGGGCGACTGAGCCGGGCGCAGTCGGAGGAAGACTTTAATCAGGCGATAAGCGACTTGCAGGATGTCGTTGCCGTGGGCGTCAGTCGTGCCCGCCGTCGTGCTCAGCAGGCCCAAGCCCGTCAGCCGAGCAGCATCTCTGCCGGGCCTGTTCCGAACTCATCGCCCGCTCAATCCCAGAGCGCTCCACCTTCAAGCGGGTGGGGCATCGTGAGGAAAAACTGATGCCCATCACTTCGGTCAAGTCGCCGGACGGCTCCATCATTGAAGTACAGCATCCGGAAGGAGCCAGCGAGGAGGAGATCATCGCCTACGCTCAAGCAAATGCCTCGACAGCCGCGCCTCAGTCCTCCAACTGGTATGACGCCCCTCGACTAGGAACTCTTGCGGCCTTACAGGGGGCAACGTTCGGGTTTGGCGATGAGCTACTAGCTGCTGGCGCGGCAATTCCTGCCGCCATCGCAACCGGCACAAGCCCGGTTGATGCCTACCGAGATATGCAGGCATCTATCTCCGGTGAGCAGAAAGCCTATGCACAACAGAATCCGTGGACAGCAGGCCTCTTAGAGCTCGGCGGAGGGATTCTCACAGGAGGGGTGTCAGGGGCAAAGGCGCTGCCGGGCTTGATCGCCCGTACGTCGTCGCTGCTTCCTGCAGCCGTCGGAGGCCTGGCCAAGCCTCTCGCGGCTGCCACGCTGGGAGCGGCTCAGGGCGGCCTTTATGGAGCCGGCGCAGCGGACTCTGGCGAGCGATTAGAGGGCGCTGGGAAGGGTGCGGCCATTGGCGCTGTTGCTGCCCCCGTCCTTGGCGTCGTTGCCGAAAAAGGAGGCGATGCTGTTGGCGCGTTTGCGAAATGGGCCGCCAACAAGTTGGCCGGCACGCCTCGCGGTGATGCCGAGCGTGCCGTGCGCCAGATGGCAGAGCGAGCAGGTCTGTCGGCAGATGAAGTGATTGACCGCTACAGACGGTTGGGCTCAGAGGCCATGCTGGCCGATACCGACGAAACCATGCGTCGTGCGGCGCGTGCTGCAGCCGATCAGGTCGGCCCTGTCGCCAATCAAGCCAGAGGTCTTCTTGAGGCTCGGCAATTGGGCTCCTCCGGTCGTCTGTCATCAACCCTGCAGGACACGCTTGGCGTTGACGCGGGCGACTTCAACACCATGATCAAGCAGCTCAGGGTCACGCAGTCGGCCAAGGCTGACCCTCTGTATGCCCAAGCACGCCAAGAAGGAAGCGCCGCGCTCTCGACCATGCGCGATGACTATCTGGCAGCCAATCCAAATGCGAAGGAGTGGGAGTGGCTCGGATTGGGTGACAGGCCATCACTGGCAAGCGCAATCCGGTCGGGCGTGAAAGCGGCCAAGGATGCCGGTGATGACCCCGGCGATAACCTGATGTCGATTCTGGACTCTGCCAAACAGGGCCTAGACAGCAAGATTGAGCGGTTTATCACGTCGGGGCAGAAGAAGTCCGCCAGACCGCTGCTCAAACTGAAAAGCGATCTGCTTGCAGTGCTGGATGACGTATCCCCCGCTTACAAGGAGGCGCGAGATACGTTTGCCGGTGATGCCGCGCTGCTAGATGCAGCAAAGAAAGGGCGCATGTTTTTTAAACTTGATGCTGAAGATCTGATGGATCTCAGCCAAGGGATGAGTCAGAGCGAGCGCGAAATGTTCCGTCGAGGAGCGGCAAAGGAGATTGTCCAGAAGCTCGATGATATGTCCCTCACGCACGACCCCTCCAAGATCGTCAACAAGAAGTCACTTCTTGACCGGTACAACGCGATCTTTGACGCGCCCGATCAGGCCGAGAGGTTTATACGGCAGGCTCTTTCCGAGCGGGAGTTCGCCAGGACGCGACAGATTGTGACCGGCGGATCGATGACCTCGACCAACGTACAAGCCGGCCAAGGCTTGGATGAAGCGGTACAGCCAGATGCCCTCGTATCGTTTTTGTCTGGTCAGCCCGCTGCTGGGGCTTTGGCTATGGCGCGAGACATTTTGGGAAGAAAGAAACTCGACCCCGAGACGTTGGGCCAGATCGGCAACATTCTCCTGACGAAGGGGGTTCCTGAGACTGAGATTCGTCGCATCCTCACCCAGCCGCCGATGTCCCAAAAGATTGGGCTTCTGGGGCAGGCTTATCCGGCTGCTGCTAGAGGTGCCGTCACCCCCGCTGTTGTCGGGCTTCTCCAATGAGCTTTGCCTCCGGTTCTCAACTCACCCAGTCCCGCCCATCGGGAACCAGCGCAGTCACACTGTTTACCGCAACACTGGGCACGGAGGTCACGTCCTTGGTTCTCGCGAACACAACAGGCTCCGCAGCCACATACTCAATCTACCACGACAACGCGGGGACGACGTATTCGGAGGCGACGGCGCTCGTCTTTGGCGCATCCCTTGCCGCCAACACCACTGTCACCTTGTTCGCCTCCCCATCCCCCGGTTGCGGCCTGACGATTTCCTCTGGGGGATCTGTCGGGGTCAAGTCTGGGACGGGCAGTGCAATCACCTACACCCTGTACGGAGTCACGGAGGCTCGACGATGAGCGAAATTCAAACGTGGTCCACAACGGCCGCCAACAACAACTCCGCAGCCCCCAACGGCTGGCCCGAAGGGATGGCCGCCTCCAGTCTCAACAACGCCGGCCGCGAGGTCATGGCGGCAATGGCCAAGTGGTACAAAGATACCAATGGGACACTGGTTTCGGGAGGTAGTTCAAACGCGTACACCCTTACGCCAAACCGGACGGTTTCAGCCTACGAGGGCGGGTTGTCTTTTGCGTTCGAGGCCAACCACACATCAAGCAGCACAACCCCCACCCTGAACGTCTCCTCTTTGGGAGCAAAGACGATCACGGACCAGGAGGGCACAGCCCTGACGGTTGGCGACATTGTGTCGGGCGGAATTTATCAGGTGACCTACGACGCGGGGGAGGGCAAGTTCAAGCTCATCTCGAGCTTCGTCACCTCATCTGGTCTTGTTCCTTTCGCCTATGCCCGCGTGGCATCTGACGGAACACTTCAGACTGGCTCTCTCAACATTTCGTCCGTTTCAAAAACAGGCAATGGCGCTTACACCCTGACGCTTTCATCAGGGGTCACAAACATTGCGAAGTGTCTGACCTTGGCGTCACCGATGGAGACCGGCGGCTACGAGATCAGCATCAACTGGTCAACGTCCACTAGCTGCGCGATCACGACCTCGATCGGCGGCGGGGGATGGAACGCAGACTTCTCCTTCCTCGTCTACGACACGAACTGAGGTTCCCCATGCCATTTTTTGCTCTGACCCAGAACGCTCGGTACGACCTGAATGCAGAGTCGGAACAAAAGGCTCGGCACATTGCGGACAACATCCTCAAGCTCAGCCAATACCAGATCCAGACGCATGACGAGTATTGGAAGTCGGGAAGAGGAAAGGCTGAGCAAGTGCAACTGGGCCGCGGGAATGCGATTGGCAAGGTTCGCCGGCATGCAAATGCCCTGATCAAGGCTATCGCCCCCATCGACCCCGACACGCTGGACTTCCTCTGGCCCATGCTGAACCAGGCGCAGGCTCCTGAGGGGATGTCGCGCATTCGAGCCATTCAGGCCTATGCCAAATCCCTTGAGCGCAACCCTGACCCCGCCTACGACCCCGCTTTGGATCTGAACTGGCCATGAGCGAGTACCGCAAAGCAATTGAGAAGCTGATCCGTGACGCCTTGGGGGACTTCCCGCAAGGCTTTAATGCGGGCGCTGTCGCGGGTGTACCGGGATGGGCTGGCGACATGGCTTATATGGCTCAGGAATACCCCCGAGCCCTTCTCACAGATACCCCATTGAGACCGCCTGTCGAGTACGCAGGGACGACTGACGCCATTGCCAAGGCTGCGGGCTATGAGATCCCCGGAACGCTCTCAGGACAACTGGGTGCGGCTGTAGGGGGCTTGTTGAGCCCCAGTCCTACGGACTTGGCGAAGTTCGCTCCGCTCTTGGGTGCCATCCCTTTCTGGCACGGCTCCCCTCACAAGTTCGACGCCTTTGATCTGTCCAAGATGGGGACGGGTGAAGGGGCGCAGGCGTATGGCTGGGGGGCGTATGGGGCTGAAACCCCAGCGACTGCGCAAGCCTATGCGGATAACGTAAAAGATATGACGAAGGTCAACGACCTAAACGCTGAGATGTCCCGGCTTGCAGACATTATGAACCGCGATGAAGTGCCGGGGTCTTGGCGAAAGTACCGAACGAAAGAAGGCGAGCAAGCGGCTGAGCGCTATGACGCGCTGATGGCCCAACGCGAATCAGTCAGGACAGCCCCCGGGATAATGTATCGCGGCGAATACGCTTGGCCCGATCCCGCCAAAGAAGCCGCCACTCCTCTTACTGGCGAAGACCTGCTCCAGTGGGACAAGCCGCTGAGTGAGCAGCCGAAGTCATTGCAGGAATACCCAGCCAAAATTGACCCAGAGATGTGGTCCCCAAGTGGCGATGACTACGACGCCGCAGAAACCGGGCACATGATCTACCGGCGGCTGCATGAAATGGCGATACGTTCAGGAAAGGCTAAGCCAGCCGCAGTAAAAGAAGCAGAGGTTGCAAAAGCCTTGAACAAGGCGGGCATCCCCGGCATCCGCTATCTGGACGGACAGAGCCGGGACGGCGGATCAGGGACGTTTAACTACGTCATGTTTGACGACAAAGGCATCAAGCTGCTTGAGCGGAACGGGAAGCCCATCGGTGGTCTTCTGGACAAAAAGCGCTAAAACCCAGTCACCTGACCTAGTTTATATCCCAACTTTCTCCCAGTTTTTCCAAAAGCTGTATCGACGTACAGCCATACCAAACCGCCAACCCATTGATTAATAGAGGCCTAGCGTGGCCTCTTGCGGCGTGTAATGGCCGAAAAGAGAGTTCGAATCTCTCCGGGTGCGCCACTTTTTCATCTACCGAATCAACAAGTTAGGCATGGGGTGGTTGGTTTACTCCCAACTTCCTCCCAGTTTTTCCAGCTTGGCTAGTTCGTTTTTGTCCCGCTCGCCACCAATCCAGCGCGCGTAATGGCGCAGCACCGTCTCGATTCTGTCGCCCAGTTGCGACGCCAGCCACGACGGCTCAACACCCGCTGACAGCGCCCTGCTGGCGTATGTATGCCGCAGTGTGTACGGCCTCCGATACCGCACGCCCGCCCGCTCACACGCGCCCACAAACGCCTCCGTCAAATGCTCTTCGGCGTATGGGTTGTTCTTGCTGGTGACGAACACCCACGACCCGGCAAACCGGGTGGCGGTGTGTTCTTTCAAGATGCGCTTGGCCTCACGCGTCAGCAGCACCCGCCGTGACTGGTGGGTTTTTGTGGTCTTCCGTTTCCCCGCCCATAGCGTCGCTTTTACCAGCAACGCGTCATCCTCCACGTCACCCCACTGCAGCGCGCAGGCTTCCCCCGTGCGTATCCCGGTTTCGGCCATCAGGCTGTAAAGCACTTTCGGCTGTCCGCGCAGCTCGCGCAGGATGCCCGCCAGCTCTTCAGGTGTGAACGGGTCAATCTCTGGGCGTTGCCACGACCCTGCCCGAAGCGCCCGCGCCGGGTTTGTCTCTAAGTATCCCTCCGACACCCCCCACTGCATGACCCCCGCCAGAACGCTGTGCGCGTCCCGTCTGGTCTTCTGCGACTTCCATTCGCGGTCACGGTCTACGCCGCGTAGGACGGCAAGCGTGATGGCGCGAAGATCCAAGTGCGCCAGTTCGCTCCAGTGCGCCACAAGTCGCTTCCGGTAGGTTAGTGCCGTGCTTGGCTCGCGGGTGCGCTCGATGTCCCGCAGGAAGGACTGGCAGGCCGATTCAAACGTGATGGTGCCGGTGACGGGATCAGGCAGGCCGAGCTTGGCTTGCTCAATCAGTTTGCGCCGGACCCGAGCTGCATCCTGTAGGGCCGCGTCAGTCGGGGCGGTAGCGATGAAATGCGAGAAGCTGCGTCCTCGCACCTGGTATCGGATCTCAATCCCACCACTTGCTGGGCGGATGCCTGCATATCTAGCCATGACTGAATCGCCTCTCCGTGGTACAGCAGCTTGCGGTCTACGACCGCCCAATGAACGCCTCGCTGGAGTAGGCCACGGCGGCACATTCCCCGCAACTGGTCGCGGCTTAGGCCGGTGGACGATGTAACACGCTCAGGCAGAACCCATCCCATCACTTCTCCTCCCTCTCCAGAATCGCCTCGGCGCACCTATGCGCCGTCAGCCAGTCGTACTCCCCGCCCACCTCGGCGCACGCTTTGGCGCAGGCTTTCCGCTCGATCTGGAGCAGGCGTTGCGCGAAGTTCTGGAAGTGGGCCTCGATGCCCCAGGACGCATACCGTGGGGCCGTCTCGTTCACCAACTGCATGATCTCGTCGCGCGTCATGCGTCACCCCGTGCGCGGATGGCATTGGCGTATTGCTTGACCCATGACGACGCGCGGAAAGCCCTAGCACAGCTAGGCGGGGAGCGTCTGGAAAACTCAGGCGAAAAATAGAGGGCGACTTTTCCAGAACGCAGGAAAACTCGAACCCTGAAAACCTGCCGAGTATCTTCGCTTTGGAATAGCGGAAAAGGTCGATAAGCTCTTGGGCCTTCACCCGACACCGCAAGCCGGAGCTCGTAGGTCAGGTCTGTCGGCAAGTGCGGGATGCCCGCCAGCCGCTGAAGCTCCTGTTTGGTCATGTTCGATTTGCTCCGGTGTTTCACCACGTCCCGCGAACATGTAACCGACGGTTACACGTTGCCGGCCACCCACTTCGCCACGCCACCCGTCAGCGCAAACTTCCCAGTCTGCAAAAAGACATAGGCCTGCCCGCTGCCGGGCACCTGCGCGTATGCCATCACGCGGCTGCCGCTGACTTCGTTCACTGTCACCAGGCATCCGCCGAACATCTCAACGTCTGGGTCGATCTGAACGATGTCGCCGGCTTGCAATTCCATCTCACAGCTCCTGAGCGTATGGCTGGAGCGTCTGAAGGCAGATCATGAAAGCCTCAGGTAGGTCGTGCTGGTCTTTCTGAACCGCTCAAGATTCACCCCTGACAATTGCGGAACCTTGGAGTAGTCCACCGCTCCCACGCGAGTGATCCACTGAGCCCTCAGAGAGCCCTGAGGCGTTTCAAATGTTGAGACGTGTGTCGTGGGGAGGGAGGCCCGCAAGGACTTCTCTAAGGCCTCCTCACGGGCCTGTAGGGCTGTCAGTTGAGAGCGGATGGAGATCAGCTCCTCCGCAACAGAGAGTGTCTTGGAATCGGTTACGGGAACCTCGTCGTCTCCCATCGGATGAGGGAGTTCAAGGTTGTCCACTGATGCCCTGAAAGCCTTCCATGCGGATTCGACTAGCGCCCAAGTTTCGGCAAGCTCATCCCGTGTCAGAGTGCAGACCATGCCGTAATCAGCTTCGGGGTCGTAAACCCAGAAATGAGCGGTATCGACATCGGAGCAGTACGCCTGGTGCGCGAGTTGCGCCATGTAGTGCGCCGGCACTCCTTCACCGGACGCCACATGTTTCCAAAGATCTGAATGCTGACCCTTTGCAGGAATCTTGATCTCCAGCAGAGCCTTTTTACATGGAGACACGCCATCAAGGCTCGCCGAGTATTCGCCCCTGACAAATACGGCAGGCTCAAAGTCGATTCCCAGCGAGTCGCTTGCGTTCTTCCGCGCCATCTCCTCGAACTGCGTCCCCCGATTCATTGCGGGCGTCACCTGAACGGTCTTCAGGCCGAGCTTCACCTCCGCCAGTTGCCGAGGGGTCTTCGGGAACCAAGGATTGATCCCCAAGACAGCAGCCGCCTCAGAAGCGTTGTTGAATTGACGGCGATGGTCGTGCCAGGCATCCGTGCCTTGTTCAAGCTCTACTCTGGTGATGGCGTTCATGCTGCCACCGCCTTGCGTTCAGCCGCAGTGATTGCTGCGCGAGCGGCCTCCAGCTTGCTAGCGGGAAGTTTTTCAATGGCAGAGACGCCCATGAACTTGGCGAAGTCACCGGGTTTCTTTCCAAGGACCAGAAGGCGCTCAACCAATTCGCCGATGTCTTTCGAGTCAGCAAGTTCGGGAGTCTGCTGAACAGCGGCATTGCCGTCGTCGTCCTCGTCTGACGGAAGTGACAAGGCGACCGCAAGCGATCCCCTGCGGCCATAGGTGGTGGCCGACATCGCTCCGTGGGCGTCGCCCTTTCCAATGGGGATGACAGGCCCTGCCGTTTCAATCCACTGCCCACTGGAGTGAACGAGGCGGGTGAACACCTGAACCGTATCGGGCGTGGTCTCGCACGACTGGATGAAGGCAATGCCGTTTTTGGTCAGCGGTCCGCGAACGGCAGCGGTTACTGCAGAAAGGGATGCGTAGCTGGACCGGTAGTGCGGGTTCTTTGAGTCAAAGACAGCTACTGTCATCTCGCTCTGTGCTTTTGACAGAGCTGCCGCAATGTCATTGATCGTGTCACTGGTTTTCATCGGTATCTCCGTTAACCCATGTCTTCTGAAAGTTCGGAAGGCGTCGTGTCAGGCGTCTCCCAGTTGTCGATGTCGTCTTCGATCTGAAACGCGATGCGCTGCTTCATGAAGAAGTCCAGCTCGATGTTGACCTTCTCTCCTCTGTCATCACCCACAACCACGGTGTGGACCGTGACTGACGCGGGGTACGAAAAGGCGTGGCGTCTTGTGTAAGTGACGATTCCTGGCCGTTCGCCAAACACGCCGCAATCCAAGAGGAGTGTGGTCATCCAGCGACCTCTCTCAATCTCGACATGATCAAGGCGCATCACACACCGACCAGCAGGCGCAGCAGGCCTGCAAAAAACGCCATGACGACGGCGGTGCTGATGCCGACCGCGATGATGCCGATGGCTACGCCAGCTGCGCGCTGAAGCTGCGCGTTGTCAGCCCACGGCGCGAACTGGATGCCGGCCTCCGCTTGTGTGCGATAAAACTCTCTTTCGATGGTGCTCATGCGTCCTCCCGTGCTAGGCGCAAGATGGCCTGTAGTGCTTCGTTGATGCCAATCACCGTTTGCCGAAGACCGACAAGCCGGTCCGTCAGCTGCTCAATGCGCTGCTGTTCGTCTTCCGGCAGCGGTAACCGAGTTGCTGCCACTGACGACTCCAGCCGGCTGCTGATGGCGCCGATGAACTCCAGCGCGATCTGTTCTGCTTCTGCGTCTTGAAAGTGCATGTCAGCCCTCCATCTGCGTGTAGATGTGGTCTTTGGCCTGCTCCTCGATGTGATCTGAGATCTCGTTGGCAAGGGCGAGGGCAAACCGCTCGGCGTCGGTTTTGGGATGGGCGTTCAGGATGGTTCGCGAGACGAACTCAGAAAGCGCAACGATGGTCGGCAACCTGAACGGGTAGCCCAGCTCATCGCAGGCAATGGCAAGAAGGTCTGGGTTGGCCCAGATCTCTTCAACGCGGTCTGAGATGGCAGCGGCGATGCCGTCTTCACGATAGGTGTCTGGGGGTTCGGGGTTGTACCGGTAGCCGATGGCGTTGAAGTTCATCTCTTTCATGACAGGGCTCCCTGTTGGCATGGAGAGAAAGTAGCACCATGCTATCTCTTTGACAATAGCACTGTGCAACTATTTTTTTTGGTGCGCGATTGAGTTAGCAGAGAATCTGGCGTTAGCCTGTAGATGCGTACAGTGTTGAGGCGTTTGCCATGGAAGAAAAAGAACAGCTGCTGCTCGCGGCATTCCGCGAAATGGATTCAGCCCAGCGGGCAGTGATCTACGAGGTGGTCAAGGCGCTTTACTGGCGGGAGCGCTCGAGCTTGCGGATTTCGGCGCATACAGAGAGCGTGTACTCCTGTCCGCTGTCCGAGATAGAGCGGAACGCATCAAGCAATTCCCGCTCTCGCGGGGATAGGTCTGCAGTATCCAGCCAGCCAGGGAACTTGCCCATTCCTTCTTCCAGCTGACGAGCGATCTCGTCGCCGATCCCTCTGGGCTTGCCGGAAGGTGTCTTCGCTCGGTTTTTGACCTGCGAAATGTACGCAGCTGCCACTCCTGTCCGGTCGGACAGTTTCTTCGCCGAGCCTGCCTCCTCAATTAAGGCAAGGAGGTTTCGGTGACGAATATCGGCGATGGCATCCATGCGCCGGATTAAACCACGGGTTAGCCTCATGCTACATAGACACTGTGCTATCTGAGGAAGTTCCACACATATCATCTTGCGTGAGATAGCACTATGCGATACTTTACGTATCACACAAGCTGGGCGATTGTGGTATGGATATAAAAACCTTTCTCAGAACAACGGCATCCGAAGAGCGTGATCAGGTAGCACAGGAGGCTGGAACCTCGGTGGCTTATCTGCGTCAGCTTGCAGGCCGCCATCGCAACTGCAGCAAGGTTCTGGCGGAGAGGCTGGAGAGAGCCAGCAAGGGCCGCATCAACGCCCAGGCGGCGATGTTTCCCGAGCGGTTTGAATTCAAAGAGCCCGCCTAATGTCTGCCTACAACATCAAATGGATTTGGGACCAACAGATAACCGCTGTCCAGAAGTTGGTTTTGTTTGCTGTCAACGAACACTGCAACCCAGCTCATGGGGACTGGCGGTGTTTTCCCTCTCAAAAGACCCTTTCAAAGCTGACGGGCCTGTCAGATCGGGCAATCAGGTCAAACATGGTTGAGCTGCAGAAGCTCAAGCTGATCACCGTGGCGCATCAGCACGATGGGACAGGTAGCCAGAAGGTCAACATGTACTGGCTGAACGCCCCATTTATTGGGGTCGAGCAGGGCTTTGAGAGCAGCGCAGATCAGGGCGACACCCCCCGGAAGGAGATTCCTCCCCCCCCGGAAGGAGATTCCGGGGCCCCCGGAAGGAGGTTCCTACAGAACCCCTTAATAGAACCTCTTAAGAAAAAACACTTGGGTGAACCCGAGTTTGACCAGTTCTGGCTGGCCTATCCCAGGAAGGTCAAGAAGCCGGAAGCGCTGAAGGCGTGGAAGTCGACAGCGAAGGACAGGCCACCCTTGCCTGAACTTCTGGACCACCTGTCCAACCGGGCTTGGCCTAGTGACCCGAAGTTCATACCGCACCCCTCGACCTTCCTCCGTGGACATCAATGGGCTGATGACCTGATTACCGACTTAAAGCCAAGGGCCGCCGCCGGGGCCTGGCGATGAGAATCGACCCTGCCGCCCTGACTGCCCACATGGAGCGTCTGAGTGAAGACGAGGCCCAGTTTGTCATCGGGATGGATGACATCGCCCTTCGGTTCGCCAAGCACATTGCCCAAAGGGGCTCGATGTCCGGCCCCTCACTTCCTTGGACGAAGACCCACGACACGATCCGTTTCAATCCCGGCGCTTTGAGCATCTGGGCTGGGATCAACGGCCACGGGAAGAGCTTGGTTCTTGGACAAGCCGCGCTGTGGTGGATAGGGCAGCGCCAGACGGTCGTCATCGCCTCCCTCGAGATGAAGCCCGAGGAGACCCTCTACCGCATGGCTCGGCAGATGCTGGGGAGGAATGTCGAGCTGGAGGAGTTTGAGACGGTCATCAACGCCCTCAGGGACTTCCTGTTCATCTACGACCAAAACGACTCGGTAGCAGCGGACCGCATTCTGGCTCTCGTTCATTACGCCGCGACCGAGTTGAAGGCAGATCACATCCTGATCGACTCAGTGACCAAGTGCGGCCTTGGACGTGATGACTACACCGAACAGGCCCGGTTTGTGGATCGCCTCCAGTGGGCAGCCAAGAGGCACAACGTCCACGTCCACCTCGTTGCCCACATGCGAAAGGGCAGCGACGAGCGAGGGGGAAGCCCGGGGAAGTTCGACATCCGAGGTGCGGCGGAAATGACCGACCTCGCAGACAACGTGTTAGTGGTCTACCGGAACAAGGCTAAGGAAGCCGCAGCCGAGAAGCGCCGGGCGATGGGCTTCCTGACGGACGCTGAGAAGACTTTGCTTGATGAGCCGGACAGTTTTCTCACCGTTGAGAAGAACAGGGAGCACGGACACGAGGCGAGATTCGGCTTGTGGTTCCACCACAACGCCATGCAGTTCCTTGGAACCGACGCCCCCTTCGCATTGAAGTGGGAGCAAGCCCCGCCCCCTTGGAGACGATTGGAGGTTGTTTCGTGAAGCCCCGCATTACGGATGTGGATGTCCGCAAACCGAGCTTGATTACGGCAGAAGAGATTGCGAGGGATGTAGAGAAATTCCTTGCGAAGGGCGGCCAAATCGAAACGCCTGAATTCAGGCGTGATCGGCTTCAAGTCACACCAGGGCGTGAAAACGCAACTAGGAGGCGCTGGCAGATTCACTCTGCGCCTCCGGACCTGAAAGAATTTCAACGCGGAGCGACGAAAAAATGAACGACAAGATTTTCGTGAACGGCATGGTCGTGAAGCGCAACGACAACGCGCCGGAATATGTGCTGGCCAACCTGTCCATCAAGCGCACCGACCTGATCGACTTCCTTCGCCAGCAGGACAGCGACTGGCTGAACGTGGCGCTGAAGCGCGCCAAAAGCGGGAAGTGTTACGCCGAGCTGGACACGTGGAAGCCGACGGAGAAGTTGGCTGACGTCGCGCGCGGGCCGGCAGCGCCTGACGACGAAATCCCGTTCTGAGCACGGACAAATGGCCGCGCCAGCACGCCATGGAAATCTCCAACCTGCCCACGCGGGAGATGCGTGCGGAAGCGTTGGCGCGAGTCCCCGAAGCATGGCGGGAGCTTGTCCAGGCGCACGTCGTCAACGCCTTTCGACTGCGGGCATTCCGTGAAGGCTATTTTCGTGAAGACAAACCAAGGGCTGGCTCCGGCGTCCGACGAAGCGCTCAAAGTGCTCGGGAGATATCAGTTCGGTGAGGAAGTGATCGTTGAACACAAGCGAGGCAGAAGCGCAAAGCAACATCGGTATGCGTTCAAATTCTTCGCCATGACGTTTGACCTTCAAGACGAGTACGACAGTCCGGATGTGTGGCGGAAGGTGCTTGAGATCAGCGCGGGGCACTTTGATCCGGTTGTGGACAAAAACGGGCGGACACACTTGTGGCCCCGATCAATTGCATGGGATGCCCTCGATCAAGACCAGTTCAATGAACTGTTCAACCACATCCAAGACGCGTTCCTTGCGAAATATTCCAACGGCATTTCTTGTGAGCAACTGGAGGCAGTGATGGGGGCAAGGCCATGAAACCTCCGAACATGTGTCCGCATTGCAACGAGACGTTCGCGAGCAACCTGTCCGCCGCTGAGCACCGGATAGGAAACCCGCGCCGCTGCATGACGCCCGATGAGCTGGTGAAAACGGGAATGAGAAAAGACCGACTGGGTGTGTGGAAGAGGCTCCGTCGATGAGTGAGGCTGGCATCAAGACGATGATCACCGACCCATCCGCGATCCCTGATCGGATCAAGATGGTCGAGCAGGACATTCGGGCGTTGATTGAGTTGGGGACGGTTCTTGTCACTGTGGAGTTAGTGCGCCGTGCTCAAGATCACGAGTGCTGACAAGTATTTCAGTCTCTGCATTCGTGAGCAGGCGAAGTTTACCTGCGAGCGCTGCGGGACGTTTGCCCCTCCGGAATTGAGCAAAAGGTTGGACTGCTCGCATTTCCACGGACGAGGGAAGTGGTCCGTCAGATTTGACCCGGACAACGCAACAGCGTTGTGCATGGGATGCCACCTTTACGTCACTGCACACCCCATCGAGCACATGGCGTTTATTCAGACAAAACTCGGCCCGTACCGGTTTCAAGCTTTGGCAGAAAAGGCTCAGGACACAACTCGAGGTCGACAAGCAAAGCGGGAAGTGAAAGAGATCGGCAAACACTATCGGCAACAACTTGAGGTTGTTCGTCAAGGACAGCCGTTGGAGGGGTTTCTGTGAGCACTACCGGAGTCGCTAAACGGCACTGGCCTAAATTGAAGCCGCCGCGTGAAAGCGACGCTCTCCCGCCGATCAAAACAGCGCTTCCGTTGGCAAGAGAGAAAACGGTCCGTGAGGCCTTGGCTGTTATCGAGGCCAACCTGCAATCCATGCCCTTTAACGATCCTGACAGGAAGCTCGAGCAGGCCCGTGCAGACACGCTGAGGCGCTTTTTGAGGTGATCACCCACCACGAGGCACATCTCTTGGTGGAAGAGTGGGCTGCGGGCGAGCTGGCGGAAGTCCGCAGGGTCTGGTTCCCGTCTGTGTCGCCCAGTTTCGAGGACTATCAGTCGGGATACCGATCGCTGGATTCGAGCAAAAGAGATTTAAGGCTTGAGGCGACGGGGTGGATCATGACGGTCCTCCAAGCAAACAAGCCCCTGTTTTACACCACGCTTCGGCGGCATTACGTGGACAGAAAGAAAATCGGCGGACGCGCCAGGCGGGCAGCCTTGGATGCGTTCTGTCGAGCCCATGCGGCATGGGAATTCACGACGCAACCACCGGCTGAAAAAAATCAGGCATGACGTGTTGCAATCTCACGTGGATGTGTTGACATATGCGGGACGCACTGCGTCCGAAGTTTGTACTCAAATTGGTCCGGTCCCCCCGGGCCTTTTTTTTGGGCGCGCAAAATGGACGTCGTGGAGCTCTTGAAAAGACACGAGGGGTTTTCCCGAACCCCCTACCGGTGCACTGCCGGAAAGGTGACCATCGGCTTTGGGCGAAACCTTGAATCTCAAGGCATCAGCGAGGCCGAGGCTGAATGGCTCTTAGAGCGTGACGTTGACCGCGCGATCGGCAGCCTGCGCACCGAGCCCTATTGGCTCGATCTGTCAGACGTCCGGCAGGCCGTGCTGATCGACATGGTGTTCAACCTCGGCTGGGCTGGGTTTGCCAAGTTCGCAAGATTGCGCATGGCTTTAGGCCGGCAGGACTGGGACGCTGCATCAAACGAGATGCGGTCCAGCTTGTGGTTCAAGCAGGTTGGCACTCGGTCGCAGCGGCTTTGCGTGATGATGCAGACAGGGCTCTGGCCTCAGCCCTGATGGCCCGCGACTACGACTTCGACGCGCTTCTCAGCGTCGCCGACACGGATTCGCAGCGCAAAAAGATCCAAGCCGTGCGCCAGTTCGGTGTGTCGCAAGGTGCGCGAGAGCTGAAGATCACCCGACGGGCCATGCAGATGGTGCTGCAGCGGCTTGTCCGGCTGGCTGCCAGACGCGGGCTTTCCGTCCAGCACGACATGACACATGCCGTGCCGGCGGAGTACGAAGTTCGGGGCGTTTCCACGCTGTACAACGCGGATGGCAAAGTCAGCCAGCAGTGGGTGAAGTCCCGGTTGCGGGATGACGACGCAGCGCGGGCGATGCGGGAAGCCATCGAGGAGATGGCAGCCGAATACCGTGGAACCGCTAAGCCGGTTAAGGCGCCGGCTCGCAGCGTATCCAATCTGTTGACGGTCATCCCGCTAGGTGACCCGCACATTGGGGCCTATGCCTGGGCGGAAGAAGCCGGCGAAGACTTTGACGTCAACATCGCCCGGCAGGACTTGCTTGCTGCAGCTGGCCGACTGGTTGACGTTGCGCCGCCGACCGAGCGGGCGCTCATCGTGAATCTGGGCGACTTCTTCCACGCCGACAGCCTGAGCCAGTTGACGAAAAGCGGCCATAAATTGGATGTGGACACCCGTTGGCCGCGAGTGCTGCGGCTTGGCTGCCACCTGATGGTGGACCTGATCACGCTGGCACTGCGCAAGCACGCCAAAGTGGAAGTGATCAACGCCATCGGCAACCATGACGACCACAGCTCGATCATGCTTTCGGCGTTTCTGGAAGCGTGGTTCCACGCTGAGCCACGGGTGCATGTCCACCCGACGACATCGAAATTCCACTATGTCGAGTTCGGCCGCTGCCTGATCGGCGTCACCCACGGCGACACAGTGAAGCACCTGGCGCTCGGGGAGCTGATGGCATCTGACCAGCCGGAAGCGTGGGGCAGAACGCTGCACCGCTACTGGTATACGGGACACATCCACCACACCAGCAAGACTGAGCTTCGCGGGGCGGTGGTTGAGTCGTTCCGCACGCTCGCCGCGAAAGACGCCTGGCACGCTTCGCAGGGCTACCGGTCCGGCCGCGACATGTACGCGATTGTTTTGGATGCAGAACATGGCGAAATCGAGCGGCACAGGTGCGACATCCGGCAAGTCCGCTGATCCGGTGAACCGGCCGGCGCATTACACCGCGCATCCATCCGGCATCGAGTGCATCCAGATCACCGAGCACATGAACTTCTGCCTCGGCAACGCCATGAAATACATCTGGCGGGCTGGGCTGAAGTCTGACGCCACCCAAGATCTGCAAAAAGCCGTCTGGTACATCGAGCGGGAGATCGCGCGACGTGGCGACACTCAAACCGATCAAAAGCCGCCGCAGCGCTGACGCTGAAGTCGTCAAGCTGCGGTGCAACTGCGGCGACCAGTCGTGGCACTTCCGCATCACCGTGATCGGCAATCAGGTCACAGCTGAATGCGGTGAATGCCTGGCTGATTGGGGACCGTTTTTTGTTTCACCCGTTTCACCTGTGAGGCCCGACGATGAGCCAAGCTGAACCGAAAAAGATCCGCAAGTCCCGCACGATTTGGGTGGCTGTTGCAACGGCTGCGGCGGGCGCTGCGTTGACGGTCGCGCCGGAAGCAATGCCTGTCGCAGCGACTGGTCCGGGTCTGATTCTGATTGCGGCGATTAACGCCGCGCTCCGCGTCCTGACGTCTCAGCCGGTCAAGTGATCGGTGGATACGGAATCCATTGTCGGCGGCCTGGTGATGGCCGTGCTGGTGTCAATTGTCACCGGCGCCATTGCCGGCAACGTGGCCAGTCAGAGGACCATCGCCGCTTTGATCGTTCACATTGATTACCTGCGGTCACACATCGACCGCCACGAAGAAACCATCTCCCGAGCTCATCGTCGCATCGACGACCTTGAAAAGCGCTGAGGAAACACTATGGCAGCCGCCACACTCTCTAATGTCGCCGTCGTCGCAACCAGCGACACCACCGCCACCCTGACGCTGGACTCCAACCAAGCCACGGGCACGGTGTACGCGGTTGTCACCACATCCGCCACCACGCCCTCGCATGCTCAGATTGTGGCAGGGCAGAACAACACGGGCGCGGCAGCTCTGTGGGCCGGATCAGCAGCGGGCGCGCTCTCAAACACCTTGAGCGCCACCATCCCCGGACTGTCCTCGCAGCTCTTTGCCCACTTCACGCAAGTCAACGGAGCGGCAGAGAACAGCACGCCGGTCACAAGCCCCGCATTCTTCCTCCACAACGTCGTGTGCGGGACTCTGACGACGAACGGGACGAGTGGGGTAGTCAACCTTGCACAACCGTTCTTCCGCGTCTCTGGGACGTTTGGAAGCGGCACAGCAACCGTCCAATACAAAGATCCACTGGGTAACTGGGTAGCTCTTTCCAGCGCGGCCTACACGACCGCCAGCCAGCTCCAAAGCACCTATCCCCGAGCACGGCAGTACCGAATCGTTCTGACGGGTTCGACGAGCCCAAGTTTGGCCTGGGAGATCTCCTGAGTGGCGAGACCTGATACCAACCGCCTTGCAAGGCGGGAGAACCTCCGGGCCATGCTCGAGGCTGGGGGGCACGTCCAGCATGTTCTTGATCTCTGCTCAAAAATTGAACAAAACCCGGACGGCCCGATCAACGCCCTGAAAGTCGTGATCGACACAAAGCTCAAGCTCATCAACAAGTTCCTGCCTGACATGAAGTCCGTTGAAGTGACCGGGCAGGACGGCGAGGAATTGGTACCGCGTGAGATTCGGATCAAGTTCATCGGTCGAAGCGACGTTCAGTGAGGCCTTTGAGCCTCTGTTCCATCCCGCAAGATACAAAGTGTTCTATGGCGGGAGGGGATCGGGGAAGAGTTGGGCGGTCGCGAGAGCGCTGCTGGTTCAGGCGGCCTCTCGGAAGCTCCGGATTCTGTGCACGCGAGAGTTTCAGTCGAGCATTCAGGAGTCTGTCCACAAGCTCCTGTCCGATCAGATCGCGGCACTGGGACTCTCCGCCCAGTATCAGATTTTGCAGAACACGATTCGCGGACTGAACGGCTCAGAGTTCATCTTTGAAGGGGTGCGGTCCAACGTCGACAAGATCAAGTCGATGGAAGGCATCGACATTTGTTGGGTGGAAGAAGCCGACAAGGTGAGGGAAGCCTCGTGGTCTGTCCTGATTCCGACGGTCCGAAAGGAAGGCTCGGAGATCTGGATCACGTTCAACCCGTTTCTGAAGACGGATTCAACGTGGCAGCGCTTCGTTGCCACACCACCCCCCAGCGCGGTGGTGAAGAAGGTGAGCCACCGGGACAACCCGTGGTTTCCTGAGGAGTTGCGGGCTGAGTTAGAGCACCTGAAGGAAGTGGATTACGACGAATACCGCCATGTGTGGGAGGGCGAGTTCAAGGCCTTCACAACGGGCGCGGTGTTCGGGACACAACTCAAGGCGGCAAGAGAAGAGGGCAGGATCAGGCCTCACCTTCCAATCCCTTCAAGCTGTGAAGTGCACACGACTTGGGATCTTGGAAAGTCAGACGCCACGGCCATCTGGTTCTTCTGCCAGGTGGGCCCTGAAAGACGGTTCATCGACTACCTCGAGGGCCGGCAGCTTGAGATCGGGGACTACGCCAAGCTCGTGAAGGGCAGGGGACACAACCTCGGCCGGCATTACATGCCCCACGATGTGGATCACGACATCTTGGGTTTCGGCAATCGGAACCGACGACGGATGTTTGAGGACGCAGGGATCAAGCCGATCACGGTCGTCCCTCGAATTCGGGCGATTCAGGAAGGCATTGAGATCGTCCGAAGCCAGTTCTCGACTTACTGGTTTGACTCAGAGCGCTGTGAGGAAGGCCTTGAGCGACTCCAGGCTTACCGGTACGAGATGTCCGACCGAACGCTCGACTTTCGCCCTGAGCCCCTCCATGACGCCTCTTCGCATGCTGCGGACGCCCTTCGCCAGCAAGCACAGGCCTTTCGGGCAGCAGACCCATGGCAAAAAGACAATCTCAGCGAGCGGCGGATCAAAGCCATCGACAAGTGGCGGTCCGGGCACGGCGACTCAGCGAGCTGGATGGTGTAAGCCGCTGGCGCACGCGAGACGGTCAGCGCGAATACGTGCTGATGTGGCACAACAAGTTTTGGATTTTTCAACACGGCTATGAAGCCTGAAAGGAGAGAGACATGGGCGACATTTCAAAAGACCCCAAGACGCGCAAATCGCGCACCATCTCGGCGGCGGCAACGCTGGAGCCGACGGACGCCGGCATCATCTACGTGGCCAACACGGCCAGCATGACGGTGACGCTGCCGCCCGCCTCCGCAGGGTTGGAGTTCACGTTCATGAAGACCACCAGCGCTGCAAATGCCGTCACCATCGACGGCTACAGCACGGAGCTCGTGAACGGCGCGGCCAACTACGCCAGCATTGACGCCCAGTACGACTGTGCGACCGTGGCCTCGAACGGCTCGGCGTGGTTCATCACGAGCGCGAAAATCGCGTGATGGATGAGCGCGAACTGGTCGCGTTGCTGGCGGGGAAGATTGACGCCTCCCTCAACGACGACGATGGCGAACTGAGCGCCACCCGCCAAAAGAACCTCGACTACTACCTCGGCGAACCCTACGGAAACGAGCGCGAAGGGTATTCGCAGTATCGTTCACGGGAAGTTCTGGAGACGGTTGAGTGGGTGCTGCCGGCGCTCCTGCGGGTGTTTGTCGCGGGCGACAGGGCGGTTCAGTTCGATCCGGTCGGGCCGAATGACGAAGCTCAAGCCGAGCAGGAGACCGAGGCCGTCCAGTTCGCGCTGGCGCGAGGCAATGACTATTTCTCGACTGTCTACACGTGGATCAAGTCCGCGCTTCTTGAGCCGGTCGCTTACATCAAGGTGTGGATGGATCGCGAGGTCAAGGTCACGGGCGAGGAGTATCGCGGCCTGACCGAGGCCGAGTTGTCGATCTTGGTGAATGACCCCGAGGTAGAAGTCACCGAGCAGGCGATCACGCCTACGGGCATCGACATCAACGTCAAGCGCACGTGCATCTACCCCAAGCTCCGCATCGAGCCGATCCCCGGAGAGGAGGCGTTGATTGACGCCTCGCACAACAAGCTCGCGCTGGATGATTGCGACTTTGTGTGTCACCGAACCAAGAAGACGTATTCATGGCTGGTAGGGGCAGGGTTCGACCGGGATCTCCTGGACGAGGTAAGCCCTGAAGGCGGGCGTGATTGGGCGGGCGAGAAGGTCAACCGTCTGTTTACGGAAGACGAGTCCTGGGCGAACTGGGAAGACGGGGATGGGGATGAAAGTCTCCGCACCTATTGGGTCCATGAGATCTCCGCCCTCGTGGATGTCGACGGAGACGGGATCGCCGAGCGCCGTCGGATTGTGATGATTGGCGACAAGATCTTTGAGAACGTCGAGCACGACTACGTTCCGCTGGTGTCCTTGTGCGCCATTCCAATGCCGCACCGGCACCCCGGTCTGGCCGAGGCCGATCTGGTCAGGGATCTGCAGCTCCTGAAGAGCACGCTGATCCGCCAACTCTTGGACAACGTGTACCGGGTGAACCGTCCTCGCTCGAGGGTAGGGATAAACGCCCTCACGGACGACGGGAAGACGCTCCAGAGCCTGCTGGACCCGATGGCGGAGTTCATCCCCTGCGAAGACCCCTCAGCCATCATCGACGAGCAGCGCACCTCGTTCGTCTCTGAGCTGCTTCCGGTGATTCAGTTCGTCACGGAGTCCCAGCAGACCCGGACGGGCATTGCGCCGAACCTGTCTCTGGACCCTGCCGTCCTTCAAAAGACGACGATGGGCGCGTTCCAAGGTGCGCTGGAGCAGGCCTCCCAGCGGGTAGAACTTCTCGCCCGCATCATGGCTGAGACGGGCTTCAAGTGGCTTGCATCGAAGGTTCACCGCCTCCTGAAAGAACACTCGCAGCGTCCTCAGATGATGAAAGTCAGAGGGCAGTGGATTGAAGTGAACCCCTCCGACTGGCGAGACCGGGAGAACGTCTCGGTCAATGTGGGATTGGGATTCAACGACCGCAGCAAGGAGCTGATGGCGACGCAACAACTGCTGGCCGCGCAGATGCAACTGATCCAGTTTGGCATTGTGAACCCGCAGAACCTTCTGCAGTCCGCCTCGGATCTGGTGACGGCATCCGGGAAGAAATCGCCCGAGCGGTATTTCTCGTCCCCTCCGCCGCCCGCACCTCCGCAGCCAGACCCCAACCTGCTTGTTGCTCAAGCACAGGCACAAGCGATGCAGACCGACGCGCAGTCGAAGGTCATGCGGGCGCAAGTGGAAGGCCAGAAGGCTCAGCTCGACATGCAAAGGGCGCAGTTCGAGGCTCAGTTGAGCGCTCGAGAGCAGGATCTCAAGCTCCGGGAAGCCGAGTTGAAGCTCCAGATCGCGCAACTCGAGGCCCAGATCAAGATCGCCGAGTCCCGTGCGAACGTGGAGAACACCATCGCCGACAGCGGGCTCAAAGAGGCGCAGCGAATCAAGACCCTTGCCGAGGCGAAGGAAAAACAACTGGATGCCGACGCGCTGGAAAGCGGCGTGATCGAACTGCTGGAGAACGCGAATGTCCCGGCTCCGATCAGCGCTTAAGGTTCCAAGCGAAGGCTCTCGACTCAGATCGGCGCTGGCGAAGTACCCCGACAAGGGAGCGGCTGTTCGGGCAATTGGCGAGAACTTCAAGGCCGACTTTGAGCAGCGCACCGCGCTTAGCATCCAGCACCTGTCCGCCTATTTCGATCAGGCGCTTTACAGCCTCTGGCCGCGTGTTCTGGAGATGATTCGGCAGGAAGTGACGGCGCAGATGCCCGTTATCCCGCCGCCGCAGATCTTGCAGCCGATTCAACAGATCACACAGGTCGTCTCTGCTCCCGTCAAAGCCGACGTGGAAATAGAAATTCAGGAATCTGAGCCTGAAGACGATTTGCTGCCCATGAGCGTCAAGCGTGACGCCTCAGGGCGCATCTCATCGGTCGTCAAGGGTGACATCCGGTACCGGGTCATCCGCAACGCCGATGGATTCATCACTCGCGTAGAGCCAGAGGTCAAAGCGTGATTGGCACGGTGAAAGGACATCCGCCGACTGTGGTGATCACAGAAAGCGATGAAGAGGTAAAGACCAACCCCGGCTCTGCTGAGCCTGAAATTGAGGAGGAGTAAGCATGGCCGCTAGCGCTTGGAGCGTGACGAACGCCATCAAAGAGAGGATGGGTAACGCCGAGATCAACTTTGACACTGACACGTTCAAGGTTGTCCTGCTGGCCTCAACGTCCAACATCGCCGACACGTCAGATGACGCCACGGCCGTAACAAACGAGCTGTCAACGGCGAACGGCTACACCGCCGGCGGGACGACCGTTACCCCGACGTGGACGCGCTCTACCGGAACCTGCACGTTCGACATCTCCGACCCCACGTGGACGGCCAGCGGTGGATCGATCGTGGCGCGTTTTGCAGCGATCTACGACACCACCCCCACCCCTGACCGCGTTGTGGCCTGGTGCACGCTGGACAGCACCCCTGCGGACGTGACAACGACCACGGGTAACACGCTTACCATTCAGATCAGTGCTTCGGGCGTGTTCTCGCTTGCGTAGAGACTAGCGCGTGCCCTCGATCACCAGCATCTTGCCCGACAAGTTCGACAGCGGAAAGTCTGTCACGCTGATCGGATCAGGGTTCGGCGCGGCGCAGGGAAGCGTCTCTATTGCGGGCCAAGCGCAGACGGTCACGAGCTGGTCCGACACCAGCATCACGTTCACCACCGTCCGGGGCTCGCAGTCGCTCGGCGCGTGTCGGGTGGATGTGGTGGGGGGTGGGGGTACGAGTTACACGCCCACGGTTATCGTCACCAACCAGACCGAGCTAAACACCGAGCTTGCCAAAAGCGCCGCTGCGCTAGAAGGTGCGGTGATTGGGGTGCAGTACAACGCGACGCCGTATGTCATCACGCGGGACGGAACGCCTAACCTCAAGGACAAGAACTTCGGGACCGGCGGATTGGTGATTTGCGGTTACGGCGAAACGAAACCGCGCTTTTCCGGCCTTGATTTCCAAGGCACGAAGAACCTGACACTGCATGGTATTGAGGTTTACAACGAGATCAACGGAAATCTTATTACGATCAGGTCGGGCGTTGAAAACTTCACGCTAAGTACCTGTGAAGTGCATTCAGACTATTACGATCCAATGGGAAGTTATGGAGCCTACGAGCCAAGCACCACGCAAGCAAAAGGAATTCGCACGGTATCTGCTGGAGCAGGAGCCGCAATCAACAACATTTATATTAATGACTGCGAATTCTATGACCTTCTCGAGGTTTTAGGTACTTCCCAAAATATTTCGGGAGATTTTCATTTCATCGGCAACAACTGCCACACCTTTTATACAGGAGGGCTTGTTTTTAGCTCGGGTTTAGGTAGTGGGACTACAAAAATAAACTGGAATACGTTTTACGAAGCATACGGAAAATCATCTGACGTTAACATTGGCCTTGGCACACCGCCGCACGTTGATTTTATTCAACCACGCGCAGTCCAACGCGATTGGACTATGGAAATTATCGGCAACGTCATGTTTCAAGGTAACAGCAGAAACCAGACAACCCAATGTATCTTTCTTGATGACCAGCACGTCACCGGCGACGAGACGCACTTCTACACCGCAACGATTAAGGGCAACGTGTGCATCACGAACAGCTTGCACGCGATTAGTGTGCTGCAAGCAAAGAACTGCAACGTGATCGGAAACACGGTAATACATGCGGACAACACTGCAACAATTGGCTCTAAGATCAACATAGGGACCGGCACTAGCTCGTATCCTAATGGAGACGGCGGCGGGAATGTCGCAAAGAACAATGTCGCATATTCGGTAGCGGCAGGGACGGAAACAAACAATAACGAATATGGGGCCTACACCACGGCCGTGCTGACGGATCGTTTCGACGGACCATCCTTTACTGGATTAAATTCACGGGCGGCGGTATTGGCCGCGCTGTCGATGAAGGTTTCTGGCCCACTCGATCAAACGATCAACATTGGGGCCGTCGGCTCCGGGTATGTGGATTACACGGCCAGGACGATAAACGGAGCGATGGAATAATGGCGATTGCATACCGCTCAAATACAACCGGGCAGCACGATGGAAGTGTTGCTTCCACGACGCACTCCGTCACGTTGAACAAACCATCAGGACTTGCAACGGGTGATTGTTTGGTTGTAGTGATTTCAGGGCGTCAAGACGATGGTACATCCCGCGACCTTACATCTGAAGTTTCATTCAGCGGCTTTACATTGGTTAGCGAAAGCGTCGCATACACTGCCACCGCCGTTAACCGTAAATGGGCCTTTCGCAAGGCGATTACTAACGAGGCGGGAGAGCCGGCGAGTTACACCTTTACCGCAACGGGGTCCGGCGCCAATAAATTAAACCTTGTAGGCATTGCGGCCGCTTTTAGTGGTGTGGATACAGCATCTCCTGTTGACGCCTTCAGCACGTTTGATGGAGAAGTAACCAGCAATACGCTTACCTTTACCGGTGTCGCAACAACCACCGCAAACACCATGCTAGTGATGTGCGGTTCAGCACGGCGCGGAACGCCTACGGCCACATTCAATGCTGGCACTGAGATTGCCGAGTCGGCCCAGGTTGGAACGTTCACGGCTGGTGGCGGTACTACTGCGTATATGGGCTATCTAGCTCAGGTCAGCGCAACCACAAGCGGCGACAAGACAGCCACCTTGACCGAAATCCGGGAGAACGACGGCCTCATCATTGCACTTAAAGAAGCATCCACCGGCCTCACCATCACCTCCGTCACGCCATCCTCTTTCGACTCCGGCATCGCGGGCATCGTGATCGCGGGCTCAGGTTTTGGGGCGTCGCAGGGTAGCAGCACCGTCGACATCGGCGGCCAGGCGCAGACCGTGACGGCCTGGAGCAACACCAGCATCACAATCACCTCGGCGCGCGGATCGAACTCGATGGGCGCCGGGCAACTGAAAGTCACGATTAGGTAAACGACGATGGCCGATAACGTCGCAATCACTGCAGGCTCGGGTACGACCATCGCCACGGATGAAGTGACTGGCACGCTTGAGCATGTGCAGCTCTTCAAGCTCGCGATTTCGACGGACGGTTCTCGGACACTTGTCCCTGCAGATGCCGCGAACGGGATTGACGTCGATGTCACTCGCGTGGCGGGCCAGGTCACGGTAGGCGATGGCACCAATGCCATTCTTGTAGACACGACGTCCAGCGATGGCGAGACGGCTGCCGTCAATACACTCGTGACCGGAGCAAGGCTGAAGGTCTTCAACGGGACGACGTGGGACCGCGCCAGGGGAGACACGACCAACGGTCTGGATGTGGACGTCACCCGGGTGCAAGGCTCGGTGACCGTTGCTCAGTCAACGGCTGCGAACTTGCTGACGACCGCTACGCTGGCAGCGGGGACGGCGTATGCGGGCAAGGTCAGGCTGACGGACGGCACTAACGACCTCGGCGTTGACACGGTTCATTCTGACGGCGAGACGGCCACAGAAAACCATCTGGACGTTGCCGCCAAGACGATGGGGCTGAATGGCGCGGGCACGTTCGACATCATCCGCGCCAACGTCAACGTGAACAAAACCGCCACCTATGTCGCCGCGCAAACCGGTGTAGCGTTGTGGACCCCGGCGGCTGGTAAGGCCGTCGTCATTACCAACCTTCAGATACAGTCCTACGGCACCACGGCTGGTACTTGTATTGTATGGTTTGGTGGAGCGGCCGACACGACCTACACACGGGGCACGGACTTCCCGATTTTTGACGGTGAATTTGCGCCGTCGAACACGAACAAGCCCGGGTTGATCAACGCATTCACCCCCGGTGTTCGAGGAGCGGCGGACTTCGTTTTGCGCGTGACAACGACCAACGCTCAGAGCGTGACGGTTAGCGTTTGGGGATACGAGATTTGAGATGGCTACGACTTTATTTCTGCGCGATATCGCGTCAACGCTAAACGTGCCGACAGCGTTTAAAGCAGCCTTGCAGCGTCGAGGCCGAGCGGCCGCAACAACAACCACCAACACATCGGCCAGCGGCACAAACCTGCCTATCACCGACGTGGCCGGTGGACAGCAGCTCTCTTGGTTCTCTGAGCCGCTAACCACGGCGGTCACGATCTCAGGCTCCATTACGCCGAACATTCGGTGCCGTGAGTCCGCGAACACCGTGAACGCCGGCATTGCACTGGCAATCGAGCGCGCCAATAACGCTGGAACCGTGCAGTCCACCGTTTCCGCGAGAGCGGTGATCGGCGCAGAAGCTGGCACCACTGAATCGGCGCGTACTGCCGCCCGCACGCCGACGTCCACTGCGTTCTCGGTCGGGGATCGCATCAAGTTCACGCTTTCTGTCATCAACGTAGGCACGATGGGCGCTGGCACGTTCAACACCTACCACGACGGCCCATTGGCGGCAGGGACGGGCGACAGCTATGTGACGTTTACCGAGAACTTCGTGACCGACGAGATCATCGAAGTAGGCGCCAGTGAAATAAGAGGAGCCCGATTCTATGGGTGACATCTGTCTGGGGGCATACGCCACACTGCAGGACGCCGAGGATGCAAAAGCCGCGCGCCCGGAGCCAGTGGAAGAGTTGAGCGTCGTGGAAGATGGGGACGCCGAAACACCGTTTCGGGTGTGGTGGTCGCGACCGGGCTGATCCATGTCACTGCTGCTGCTTTTTTCCACGGCCAGCGCCTCGGTCACTCTCACCCCGGCCGCGGGCAGCGTTGCGATCACGGGGAGCGCGCCGAGCACCACGCTTGGGCTAAACCCGGCAGCAGGTAGTCTCGCCGTCACCGGCAACGCACCTGCGATTGCCATCAGCACGCCGGTCACGTTTGTCGCTCAGCCGGCTGTCGATACGCTGGCAGTTACGGAATATGCGCCGAGTGCAGCGTCAGGGCTGAACCCGGCTGCCGATAGCCTTTTGGTCGCGACGTTTGCGCCGACGCTGTTGACGGTTGTTTATCCGGACGTCGATTCGGTCGCAATCACTGAATACGTCCCGACGGTGCTGTCGCTGTCTGACATTGCGCCAGCCACTGACACACTGACGGTCTCTAAGCACGCGCCGGCCCTTTTGACGGTTGTTTACCCGGGCGCTGATTCGGTTGCCGTCACTGAATACACCCCGGCGGTATCGCTTTCAACGGCGGTCACGTTTATCGCCCAGCCGGGCATTGATACGCTCGCCATTGTAGAGTATTCGCCGAGTGCAACGCTTGGCCTGAACCCGGATGCTGACAGCCTCGTTGTCAGTGAGTATGCCCCGACTATCAGCGTGGTCAGTGGCAACATCACGCTGACGCCCGCGAATGATGCCGTAGTGCTGACAGGCTACGCGGCAACGGTTTCGGCAGGGGCGGGAACAACTCTTACGCCGTCAAACGACACGCTGAGCATTACGGGGTTTGCCCCAGGCATTGCCTTGGGGACGACGGTCACATTTGTGGCCCAGCCGTCCGTCGACACTGTTTCGATCACAGAGTACGCGCCGACGGTCTCGCAGGTATCAGCGGTTCCGCCGGACACCGTGGCAATCACGGAATACGCGCCAACGATCCTCACGGGGATTGCGGGCACGTGGGTGCTGGAGCCTGCGGCAGATGCGCTGGCGACAACGGAATACACCCCGTCACCAGAAGTAGCCGGTCCCGGCGTTCTGGTCCCGTCAACAGACGTGATCGCGGTTGCCGGGCATGCGGCAACTATTCAGAAGACAGAAAATCAGTTTGTTCAGCCCTCTGCTGACGTTCTTCTCTTCAGCAAGTACGCGCCAACGGTTCTTGGCATTGAGCAGGTTGAACAGGGTTACCGGACGATCATGCGTCCGATGGCCGTTCAGGAAAAGGACATCGACAAGGCCCTCGAGCTGGCCCTGCGTAAGCAGATGAGCCGGCAGATCAGGGAGGAGGATGAAGAATTGCTGGTCATCTTGGCGGCTGCATGAAGGTAGCGATTGTCGCGCAGGGCGAGTCCTGGAGAGGGGTCAGGCAAGCGGAGGTGGATGAGGTCTGGGCCATCAACATGATGGTCTGTCGCATCCGACATGACGTGGCCTTTGCAATGGATGACTTGGCCCTTCAGCAAGAGCGGGCAAAGACTAACGACTCCGTGAGGTCTCTTCTTGAGATGCTGGAGATTCATCCTGAGTTCTTCACAAGCACGGTTTACCCCGCCTACGAGGGCGCACGGGCCTTCCCGCTGCAGGCCGTGGTGAACAGCGTGGGCACGACGTACCTGAACTCCACCGTCGCCCATGCCGTGGCCTACGCGATTCACGCGGGCGTTCAGGAGCTGCATCTTTACGGGTGCGACTTCTCTTACCCCCACGCCCACAAGGCAGAAGCAGGGAGGGGCTGTGTGGAGCATTTGTTGGGCATAGCCAAGGAGCGCGGGATTCGCGTGGTCCTGCCTCCTGACACGACGCTGATGGACCAGTGCGTCCCTGACGACGCAAAGCCCTACGGGTACGACGCGCATCACGTGACGTTCACGGAAACAGAGGGGGAGGTGCGCGTGGCGATGACGCCCAAAGCGCTTCCTCACGCACACGAAATTGAGGCGCGTTATGAGCAATGATCTGGCCAAGCAGGCGGAGATGATCGTGCACTCTCCGGCTCATCGCACGGCGCTTGAGCGTGTGGAGTCTGAGATTGTTCGACGGATTGCCAAGACAGAGTTTGACGGAAGTCTTGAGGCGGAGCGGTATCGCGAGAAGCTGAACCTCCTGCTGTACATCCAACAAAAGTACAAGCAGGCCCTGGTATCTATGATCGCCACCGGCCAGATCGAGGACCATTTGCTGGAGAAGAAGAGCCGCTTCAAGAAGGGAGGATTGTAAGGAAATATAACCGCGTATAGCGGCGTATAACATCGCGAGCAGAGGAAAGGGGCCCATGGGCCCTTTTTTTGTGCCCGTGATGGGCGTTTTTTGAGGTGATACCGATGACTGACGGCGACACTGGCCGTTCTCTAAGCATCGAAGAGGGAGCTTCCCTCCTCGCAGACATGTTCGAGCCGCAAAAGACACCCGAGGATGATCCTCAGGTTGAATCGGCTGAAGATGATCCGCCGGAAGAGACCCCTGAAGACGACGCGGTTGAAGAGGAGATCGTGGAAGAGGCCGAAGAGGCTGATGACACCGACGAATCTGGCCCTGAACTCACCACACTCGAGCAAGTGGCTGAAGCTCTGCAGAAGTCTCCGGACGAGCTGCTGAAGCAACTCAAGACCACCGTGACAGTGAATGGCAAGAGTTCCGAGGTGACGCTGGCCGAATTGCAGGCTGGCTACCAGCGCGGACGCGATTATTCCGAAAAGACCACTGCACTCAAACAGCAGCGCGAATCCTACGAACGAGAAAGTACCGCCCAAAAGCAGTACCTCGAGGATCAACTGCTGCAGATGGGGCAGGTCGTCCAGACAGCCGAACAACTGTTCTTGCAGCCGCCTGATGTGGGCTACATGAATCAGTTGCGGCAGACCAACCCAGCCGAATGGAGCGCCCGCTTGCAGGAGTTCCAAGCGCGTTCGGGAGTGGTCAATCAGCTCAAGCAAGCGACGATGCAGTCGATTCAGCAGTTCCGCCAACAAGCGGATCAAGCTCAACAGGCTGCCCGAGCGCAACGACTGGAGGCTGAGCGTCCAAAACTTGAGGCAATTCCCGGGTGGGGAGAGGAGATGAGGTCAAACCTCGTCAACTATCTGAAGACCCAGTATGAGCGCTCCGATGACGACCTGTCCTCGATCTCCGAAAGCTGGATCGTAGACCTGACGCGCAAAGGGATGTTGTACGACAAGCTGCAGGCCGAGAGCTCGGTGGCAGCGAAAAAGGTCAAGGCGATGCCGAAACTGGTGCCGCCTTCAAAACCCAATGGAAGGCCTCAGCAGAAGCGCTCCGCCATTGAACAAGCCAAGGCTCACCTGCGGAAAACCGGCTCGCGAGACGCGGCCGCCGCAGTGATTGAGCGACTTTTGTAACCAAGGAGATTTAACATGGCCCAGCTTACTGGTTCCCACGATCGTTATGACCTGAACGTCACCGGCCAGATGGCCCGTGAAGACTTGATGGACACCATCTTCCAAGTGTCCCGCGATGAGACCCCGTTCATCTCCAACATCGGCCGCGAGTCCTGCTCCAACACCTACAAGGAGTGGACGCTCGACGCACTGGCGACCCCCTCGGACACGAACGCCCAAATCGACGGCTTTGAGTTCACGGCGGACAGCCAGGAGACCCCGACCCGCGCTGGCAACTACTGCCAGATCTCGGCCAAGCAGATTCGGGTCACGCGCCGTGCGAACCTGATGAAGACCGTCGGTGGCCGGAAGGAACTGGCCCGTCTGGTGGCCAAGCGTGGCGTGGAGCTCAAGCGCGACATGGAGGCGGTGGTTCTCAAGAACCAAGTCGCTCGCCCTGGCGCGGCTACGCAGGCCGCTTTGACCGCAGGCGTGCCGGCATGGCTCACCAGCAACGTCAGCCGTGGCGCTACGGGCTCCTCTGGCGCGCTTTCGGGCACGACCTATGGCTACCCCAGCACTGCAGCACAAGACGGCACTGACCGCGCTCTGAGCGAGGCTACGATCCACTCGATCGTTCGCTCCTGCTTCTCAAACGGTGGTCGCCCCGACATGCTGATGTGCGGCCTGCAGGTCAAGCAGCGCCTGTCCAACTACCTGTTCACCTCTTCGGCTCGCATCGCGACTCCTTTTCAGGATCACGGCGCGAACAAGAAGTCGGGTCTGACGGTAGTGGGTTCTGTCGATGTGATGGTCACCGACTTCGGCACCATCGACATCGTTCCGAACTACGTCCAACGGGAGGACGACGTGTTCATCCTCGACTCGGAGTATTGGGCGCTTGGCACCCTTGACCCGATGCACGTCCAGGAGATGGGCAAGGTCGGTGACGCCGAGGACCGCACGCTTGTGGTCGACTACTGCCTGATCTCGAAGAACGAGGCAGCCTCTGGCGTTATTGCGGACATCGACGAGACGCTTGCCGTTACGGCGTAACCCGCCCCTGAGGGGCTCTTCGGGGCCCCTTTTCCAAGGGCCCTTCGGGGCCCTTTTTCGTTTCTGGAGACTGCATGAAAGTTCAGCTTCGCATCAAGCAACTGCCCAATGGATCCGTGGCGACAAGTGGCTACACCCCAAAAGCCGAACACCTTCCTGACGTGGCCAAGAAGGCCAACCGGACCCACATCAAGCCCGGTGAGATCATGGAAGTGGATGGCAAAGACGTTGCTCGGGAATACACCAGTGCGGGGTTCCTCGAGGTCGTCATATGACTGTCGAAGTGTTCCATTCGCTTCATGGCGTCCGATCCGAAGTCCGGATCAACGAGGACTCAATTGAAGTGAAGCGCTCTCAGCGTGTCGATCAGATCATCGACGGCTTCAGACAGCAGTCTGAGCACATGAACCGCAAGGCCGACACACGCATCGGTGCACGTATTCCGATCGAGACGTACATGGCGTGGAAGCACGAATGGAAGCGCCAGCACGCAGACCGTTGGGACTGGAAGACCTTCCTCGCTCAACGCATCAACAATCCTGACTTCAAGTTTTTGAGGAATCAGAAACTGTGACCACCTACGCGAAACTGAAGACGGATGCTGCGGCGTTCCTGCACAAAAGCACGCTGACCGACACGATTCCCACGTTCGTGACGCTGGCGGAGGCACGCATTCGCACCGACATTCGCGTGCCCGCAATGCAAAGCGCGACCGACATCACCATCGCAGCGCAAAGCGTGAGCCTTCCGGCAAACTTTCTGGACCCAATCCGCCTCTATCTGGATGTCCCGTATCAGAGAGAGATCGCGTATCGCCCGCCGAACGTGTTTTACACCTCGACGGAGATTGAGCAGGGTGGGAATCCGACGATCTACACGATTGAGGGGCAGTCGCTGAAGTTTGCCCCCGTCCCTGCAGACAGCCCCACCGCAAAGCTCCTCTATTGGGCGGCGTGGGATGTTCTCTCTGCAGATGCCGACACGAACTGGCTGATGACCAACCACTATCCCGTATACCTGTATGCGACTTTGGCAGAAGGCGCTGCCTTCCTCGAGGACGACCAGCAGGCGCAGAAGTGGGGCAACCTGTATTCCACGTCAGTGCAGGCGGTGAATCGGCGCTCGAAGTGGTCTATGGCCGCCGCCCCCCTGAAGGCGACCGTCAATGTTTGAGTCGCAGGTCGTTCAGTTTGGGGAATGGCTGCCCGATCAGGCGGCACTGGGAAATTCTCTGACCGCTGTCAGGAATGCCATCCCCCAGGCGGCGTCGTACTCGTCATTCCCCGGCCCTGAGGCAATCTCGGACGCTGCCAGCGGGGCGGTGTTTGCCGGCACGTGGGGGGTCAACAAGGCCGGCACGTACAAGTTGATGATCGGCACGGCATCGAAGCTCTATTCGGTCGCAAACGGGCTCTTGTCAGACGTCTCCAAGGTGGGCGGCTATGCCGTGACCAACTGGGAGTTCATCTGGTGGGGTGATCGGATCATCGCCATTGGCAACAACATCGTCCCGCAGTATTTCGACGTTGGCACCTCCACGGTCTTTGCAAACGTGCCCAATGCGCCCAAGGCTACATGCGGAGCAGTGATAGGTGACTTCATTGTGCTGGGTGGTGCGTCAGACAACGCAGCGCTTCTTAAGTGGTCCGGGTTCAACAACTCCGAGTCCTGGACCATATCTGCCGCGACGCAATCCGACGAGCAAGAGCTTTACGGGCAGGGAAATGTCATCAAGCGAATTGTTCCGCGTGGAAACGCGGGAATCATTTTCTGTGAGCGCTCTATCCGCTCGATCACCTACGTGGGCCCTCCGCTGATCTTCCGTATCGATGTGATTGAGGAAGACAAGGGAACGCTTGCGCCAAATGCGATCGCATGGGTTGGAGCAAGAGTCTTTTACTACGGCATTGATGGCTTTTACGAGTTCAACGGCGCTTCCAGCACCCCGATCGGGTATGAAAAGGTTGACCGTTTCGTTCGCACGGACATGGACTTCACGCGCATCACGGAAATGCGCGCCGCCATTGATCGCAAGCATGAAATGGTGGTGTGGACCTATCCCTCCCTTTCTACGGGAGAGTTCCGGCAGATCTTCTACCGCTGGGATCTCGGGAAGTGGGGCATGGCCGATGCGAACCTTGAGACCGTCTTTGACTACTCCTCAAGCCCCGTGACCGTTGAAGGGCTGGACGCGATTTATGCGGACGTGGACGCGATGAACATCTCCATTGACTCCGGAGCGCTTCAGGGCGGGTTGGTGTCACTGGGAGGGGTTAGAGCCTCCGACCACAGGGTTGTGACCATGACCGCGACGGCAACCCCGTTGACGGCTGAGCTGGAGACGGGAGAGCTGACCGGCCCTGGAGGGTTGATCCACAAGATCAAGAGCCTGCGCCCGTTGGTGGACGCCTCCAGCACGTTGGCGATTGCGACTCGCGACAACCAGTTTGTGAACTACGAATATGGCGCACCGATTTCACCGAATACGATCGGCGAAATGGATTGCCTGACCTCTTCGCGGTATCACCGTTTCAAGATGACCGTTTCAGCCCAATTCCGACACGCCCAAGGCGTGGAGGTCATGTTTCGCACTGGAGGACGACGATAATGCCGAACACGCAGAAAAAAGCTCGGGGCCTGCTGGACCCTGTGAATCGCAACAGCCAACTGCCTCCGGCAAACGTCCCCAATCCCTCTATGTATTTGCCGACCAACACGTCGGTGGGGGCGGGCTACAACACGTTGGCGCAAGTTCTGGCGCAGGGGCAGTCGCCGGGGACGCCGGGCTCCCCGTCGTATTACTCGCAGGCGAGTTTCCGTGGCCCGAACGGGCAGCCGGGAGCGATGGCGAGATACGCGCCTCAAGACGCCATGCGAGCGGGCGCGCGGGGGAATTGGGGCCAGTCGTTCTGGCAGAACTACTTGCGCGGGCAAGGCGTGGGAATGGCAGGAAATAATCAGCGCCTGAACGCAGGCAACGCTGGCAATACAGGCAATACAGGCAATACAGGCAATACAGGGAATACAGGCAATACAGGCAATACAGGCAATACAGGCAATACAGGCAATACAGGGAATACAGGGAACGCTGGCAATGCAGGGAATACAGGCAATGCAGGGAACGCCCCCGGAGTACCCGGGACGAACTGGATGGAGTGGCTGAGAGCAAATTATCCCGGTATCAACTTTGACGCAATCAACGTAGGCAATACAGGCAATACAGGCAATGCAGGGAACGCTGGCAATGCAGGGAACGCTGGCAATACAGGCAATACAGGGAATACAGGGAATACAGTGAACGCTGGCAATACAGGGAATACAGGCAATACAGGCAATACAGGGAATACAGGCAACGCTCCCGGAGGCCCCGGGGCCAACTGGATGGATTGGCTGCAAGCGAATTATCCCGGCATCAACTTTGGCTCAATCATGAACGGCGGGGGAATAGGGGGTTTCGGTAATCAGTTGCAGACCATAATGCAAATGATCCAACAAGGGAAAAGGCCTTAAATGATTGAGGGAATACTCTCCAGCGAAGCGGAGAGGTTTTGGCCAACCGTCGAGCCGTGGCTGCAACAGGTTATTGATCAATACGACCCGGGATATTCAACGGACAATCTTTTCGATCACATCAAGCAGCAAAAAAAGCAGCTATGGGTTGGCCTTTCACCTCAGATTGCAGCAGCTTTGGTTACTGAGATCACGATTTATCCGCAATACAAAGTCCTTCATGTGCCCTACGTCGCGGGACACGACATGGACAAATGGCTTCCCGGAGCACTACGCGTCCTAGAGGCGTTTGGCAGGCACCATGAGTGCAAATACGTTACGGGATGCGGCCGGCGCGGCTGGGTGAAGGCGCTTGAGAGCGACAGCTGGAAAGAAGGTTTTACGATCATTCGGAAGGAGTTGACATGAGCAAGGGCGGTGGCGGTGGCGACCAAGATGTTACTCAAACAACTGAGCCGTGGAGTGGGGCGCAGCCTTATTTGCTGGCGATGTTTGATCAGGCGGCAAACCTGTACAACCAGGGCGGGCCTGCGTATTACCCGGAAAGCACAGTCATCCCTTTCTCCCCTCAGTCGCAGCTCGGCATGGGCATGGCGGAGAACCTTGCCTTAGGAGGTTCGCAATACCAACAACCG
>Ga0315907_10001075_pt1 | contig 37524 bp, 34 predicted proteins | sample LakEriMetagenome_3_FD_203525 | JGI IMG/M metagenome (GOLD analysis project Ga0315907, IMG submission 203525) | Freshwater fungal communities from buoy surface, Lake Erie, Ohio, United States - Buoy 12 MA123 | ecosystem: Environmental > Aquatic > Freshwater > Lake > Lake biofilm | place: USA...
GAGGGTATCGTACCTGGAGGAGGCGTTGCATTAATTCGCGCAATTGAAACCTTAGACAAATTAAAAGGAGCGAATGACGACGAAACCACGGGAATTGCCATCGTGAAACGTGCCGCAGAAGAGCCTTTGCGTCAAATCATTGCAAATTCAGGGGCTGAAGGAGCGATTATTGTTCAAAAGGTTCGTGAAGGAAAAGATGATTTTGGATACAATGCAAGAACAGACAAATTCGAAAAGCTTTATGCAGCCGGTGTTATTGACCCTACTAAAGTAACTCGTATAGCCGTTGAAAATGCCGCATCCATTGCGTCTATGTTACTTACCACAGAATGCGTTATAGCAGACCAACCTGAAGAGGCAAATCCTGCAGCAGCCATGGGTGGTATGGGTGGAGGAATGCCCGGAATGATGTAGGTTCGACAAGCTCACCTACCTTTCGACAAGCTCACCTACCTTTCGACAAGCTCACCTACCTAAGTGAAAAGCTTACATGAGTTTTTGAATAGGCTGGGTGTTTGAAAGAACGAAGTGCTAACTTAGAACATAAAGAGTCCCGTTCGCGGGACTCTTCCTCGTTTCTTGCTTCCCGGAATACGGATAGTAAGAGACGTCTATATAGAGTCCCGCTTGCGGGACTTTCTATTTAATGATGGTTTTTAAAATTGGTCCAATTCGGGCTGCCCAATCTTTCTCAGAATGTCCTGAATTTGGTATTACTTTTATTGATACCCTATTTTTCTTTGCATAGGAATTTAGGGCGGATTCAAATGCCGAGAAATAGCCAGCATAGGAAGCATCAAGGGATTGGTCACCCCGATCAATGTAGATAGATTTACCATTCACAGCGGAAGAATTTTTTACAATAAATTCATTAAACGTTGCCGCTAATGGTTCTTTAAACCGGTCCCCAAATTTCCAATAATTGATAAGTGGAAGATGAATTGAAAGGCAAGCAACATTTGAAAGTTCAGTAGGATGGGTTAACAAAAAAGCCAAGGACACAATACCCCCCATACTTGATCCAACCATGGTTCGATGCGCTCCACCAGGGTGTACGTTCCAATGAGTTTCAATTAATGGGAATACTTCGTTAATTAAGGCATCAGCATAGGAATCAAACCGTGGCAACCCATTCCACAAGGAATCACGCAAGGTCAGTTGAACACTTACCGGGAGGGCTGAATAAATTGGTGAAGGAAAAAACTCGGCGTAACGATGGTTCGGGTCGTTATCAATCCCAACCAAAATACAGCGTTTCTTTGAAAGGAAATCCGAAGCGGATTCGGCAAGATTCCAAGACTGATGGTTCCAGGTGTTGGTTGAATCAAATAACATTTGACCATCATGAAAATATACTACATCATATTTTTTTTTTGACGAAGTATACGCCTCCGGAATCCATACGCGGACTACCCTTCCCGAGAGATACCCGATGGTAAGCACCGACTCGTATAACTTCCCTTTAGAGGGTTGGTTAGTGGCAGGCTCCCATACGAATGGATTTACTTGGCTATACATCAAAGCAGAAAGCAAAAAGCAGGGAATCAATACGCTAAATTTCATAGTACAAATATTATAAAAGGATGGCAATAACCAAGGCATTGCGTATTTTTGTACCAAATAAAATCCCATGGAACGAATTATAAAAATAGTATTTTCAATGCGGCTTGTAGCCCTTGGTTTATTTGTGTTCCTAGCTGCCATTGGAATTGCTACATTCATTGAATCGATGCATGGTGTACAAGCGGCGAAAATATTAATTTACAATGCGCTTTGGTTCACTGTACTTCTCGTCTATCTTTCAATTGCAATGATTGTAAATATCATTAATTACAGGATGTGGCAACGTGAAAAAATTGCCCTACTAAGTTTCCATGTCGCTTTTCTTATTATTATGGTCGGCGCAGCAATTACCCGCTACACAGGGTATGAAGGATTAGCGGTTATCCGAGAAGGAACCGCCGTTGATTACATCTATACCTCCGACCCCAAACTTTTAGTTTCTATCAGCGACCCTAAAGAACCCAAAGTACTTGCTTATCCTGCGTGGATGTCGGATTGGAGCGTGGTTAACAACTCCTTTGATTATGAAATTGAACACGGCTCGAAATCCTTGCGAATTGCCTATAAATCTTTTATTTCAAATGCCATTGATACCATTGAATTTGACAAGTCCATACCAGATCCTGTGTTAGATGTCGTGGTGGGTCAAATGAAATCGAATTATTTAGAACCAGGGGACAAATTAATGGCGGGAACCATGCCCTTATCCTTTGGTACGCCATCAGCGGATGGAATCACGCTAAAAATGATTGGGGAAAAAACCATGTTAAAAACAGCAGTGGAATTACGCATGTTGCCCATGACGATGATGATCGAAGCCAGAAAAACAGGGGCACCCATTCCCGATTCTGCCTATAAAAACATCCCTAAAAATACGTGGGTTGAGGCCAATGTAAAAACACTATATCAATCCGGAAGTAATCAATTTGTTCTTAAAAACGTATTTTATCATGCACGAAAAGCTCGGCTAAAAGCGAAAGTGAAAAATCAAGGATCAGATTATCTGACGGTTGATGTTTCTTCCGGTAAGGATAAAAAAACGGTAGTGCTTAGGGGCGGACTCAATAATATACCGGATCCAGAGTATTTTGAAATCAATGGGATTCTGGTACAGCTTGAATATGGTTCTGTTAGACGTCCCCTCCCATTTAGTGTTATTTGTAAAGATTTTAAATTATTGAAATATCCAGGTTCTGAATCTCCTTCTTCCTTTGAAAGCTTTTTGCAGATCATTGATCAACGAAATAATTATAAAAGCGACCGTCATGTGTTCATGAATCACGTAACAGACTATGATGGGTATCGATTTTTTCAGTCCTCCTATGAGTTAGATAATCCAGCGACACCAGAAAACGAAGAAGCGACAAGACTTAGCGTTAACCACGATGCATGGGGGACAAACATTACCTATTTAGGCTATCTTCTAATGGCTGTTGGGATGATCCTATCATTGTTCGCACCAAAAGGTAGGTTCAGGGCCTTAAGCGACCAATTAGGAAAACTCAAAAAACAATCGCTTACGGCCATGCTATTGTTAATTGGCTTATCCGTTCAAGCCCAACATGGAAATGAACCCGACTATTCGAAAATCTATCGCGTAATCGATGAAAAACATTCGGAAAAACTAGCTACCCTGCTTGTACAGGATGAAGGAGGTCGGATTATTCCTATGCATACCTTGTGCGACCAACTTCTTCGAAAAATACATGGAGAACCGACATTTGACTCATACAATGCCGTACAAACAATTCTTAGTTTGCACATGTATGGGAAGTATTGGATGAAAAAACCAATGATCTTGGTGCCAACGGCAGTGAGAGAACGGCTGCACCTAAAAAAATACTGTGCTTTCAATGACCTCATTGAAGCGGATGGACGGTATAAATTCCAGGCCCAATATGCGGCAGCGCATGGAAAAGCGGAAAAATTCCAAGATGAATTTGAGAAAAAACTCATTAAACTCACTGAACGCTTTGAGGTGTTCCAAGGAATAATTAGCTGGCAATACATGCGGATTATCCCCAAAAAGAATGATGCTAATAACAAGTGGTTTGTTCCCATGAGTATGGAAATCATGGGGGAAGATTCGATTAGTTCAATCGTAACCTTAAAATATCTTGCCGCCTTAGACCAAGCGACCCAAGATCAGAATTATTCTAACGCCCTCTTTTTATTAGGTAAAATGGAACAAATCCAGCGAACTGTGGGTAAATCTGTGGTTCCATCGCCTAGTAAAGTCGCCTTTGAAATCCGGTATAATAAACTTCAAATTTTCAAATCTGTCTATCGAAGCTATTTACTCATCGGCTTAATCCTACTCATTGTGTTCATTGCTTCCATTTTTGGGTCACCTAATGATAAACGAAAAAAGGTACTACGAATCACTCGGAATATATTTTTAGGATTAGGAGCCCTAATATTCATATATCATGGCACCGGACTTGGCTTCCGATGGTATATTTCAGGACATGCGCCTTGGAGCAATGGCTATGAAGCCATTGTATTTATTGCATGGGTGACGGTAATAGCCGGTTGGGCATTCTTGAAAAAAATAGAGGTTGTTATGCCAATGGCGTTGATTTTATCAGCCATGATGCTTTTCGTTTCGGAACTAAATCTATTAGATCCAGAAATAACACCGCTAGTACCGGTATTGAAATCCTATTGGTTAATGATCCACGTGGCAATAATTACAGGCAGTTATGGGTTCTTGGGCTTGTCATTCGTACTCGGATTACTCAACTTGAGTTTTTATTTGTTTCAAACCAAGACTAATTCACACAACATACAAAATCAAATAGGTCAAATTACTGCAGTGAGTGAAATGACAATGACAATTGGTGTATTCATGTTAACCATAGGCACATTCCTTGGTGGGATTTGGGCTAACGAAAGTTGGGGTCGTTATTGGGGTTGGGATCCGAAGGAAACCTGGGCCTTAGTTTCCATCCTTGTTTATGCCATTATTTTACATTTCCGCTTTATCCCGGGATTAAAGAGCGCGTTTGCCTTTAATTTAGCCTCGTTCTGGGGGTATTCGGCGATACTTTTTACGTATTTCGGTGTGAATTTTATGTTGGTAGGATTGCATTCCTATGCCCAAGGAGATGGCTTAGGAAAGTTTCCTACCTGGTTAATTTGGACCATCGTATTCTTCATTGTTATGAGCGTGTTTTCATGGTTGCGCAATAAGCAAATACATTCGAATACGCAGCAATAGAGTCAATGAATTCGTTTAGTCCCGATCAAATTTTATTTGAAGACAATCATTTAATTGCTATAAACAAACGCGCAGGGCAATTGGTGCAAGGGGATAAAACAGGAGATGCCTGCCTTGCGGATGAAATCAAAGCATTTTTAAAAGTAAAATACAACAAGCCGGGCAATGTGTTTTGTGGAGTAATTCATCGCTTGGATCGTCCGACCAGTGGCGTTGTAATTTTTGCAAAAACAAGTAAGGCACTTGAACGCATGAATGCTCAATTTAGAGAAAAACTTACCGATAAATCATACGTTGCACTGGTTCATGGTAAATTACAGAATAGAGATTCGCTGGTTCATGAATTGAGAAAGAACGAACAAAAAAATAAAAGTTTTGTCGTAGATTCAGGAAAAGGGAAAGAAGCGAGATTAAGTTATAACCCGATTAAAGTATTTGATTCCTATACACTGATCGAGGTAAATCTAGAAACGGGTAGACACCATCAAATTCGCTGTCAATTAGCACATATTGGTCATCCACTTCGTGGTGATTTAAAATATGGAGCCAAGCGCTCCAATGAGGACGGTTCCATTTGTTTACATTCCGCAAAGCTATTATTCACCCATCCGATAACCAAAGAGTCGATGTGTATAGCGGCCGAATTACCGAAAACAAGTGCTTGGATTCAGTAAAACAAAAAAGGCTCCCGAAGGAGCCTTTAAAAAAAAGATTTAAATCTTAGTTGTTTGTTGGCGCACCGCTGTTATTCACAGGCACCCCTGATTCAGGAGCTGGTCCAACTTCACCTTTAATTCGAATTACTTTCTCTGGTTCATTTACTGCATTCGATGAAATCGTAACGCTTTTGTTGATTGGACCAGAACGCTTAGTATCGTATTTCACTTTAATTGTTCCTTTTGCTCCTGGAGCAATTGGTTCTTTCGGCCATTCTGGAACTGTACAACCACAAGATCCTTTCGCATTTGAAATAATCAAAGGCTCATCTCCCGTATTTGTAAATTCAAAAGTACAATTTGGATCACCATCATACTTTATGTTGCCATAATCATGAACTTCTTTGGAAAAAGAAATTTTCGGACCTTTTTCAATGGTCGTTTGTGCGTTTAATGCCGTTGCAGCAAAAACAACACTAAGAGCAAACAATAATTTTTTCATAGTTTTTGAGTTTTAATTTCTGTATCAAAAGTAATTGACAAGCCGAGAACAACAAAAAAATTAACACATCATTAACAGGCTATTTTTTAAGCGGCTTATTTTTCGGAAGGCTTGCATAATCAAAAATGGAAAGCTCCAAATACTTTAGTCTTCGTCTGATTTCTGTCTTCTTTGCGCTTGGGTAATCATTATCATTTAGTAACATGTTATAATATCTATGAATTTCAGCGGTGTCGCGCGGTTCAATAAATACATCCAAGGCCGCTATATTACTTTCAATGGCCAAGTACTTGTTTTTATACCCTGGGAATTGCTTAAGCAAGGTGTCTCCATATGCAATACTTTTACGGTGTGCATTTAATCCAGAATAAACCATTTGTACTTTGAATAAACAATCAGCTGAATACGGGTCTTCTGGATAATTTCTGTAGTATGCTGTTAAGCGATTAATCAACTCTTGCTGACTCAAACTGAGCATGGCCCCTGTAGTTTTTTGGGTAGATAAGGTCGTAATCGAATCCTCCATGGCTTGGATGGATGCCTTTAAAGATTCCCTTGAAACCGGCGCAGTTGTTGTGGTCTCTGAAGTAGAATTTTTACAGGAATACGCCCCAAAAAACATTACCGATAACATAACAATGGCATTGAGTCTTTTCATCGTTTCAATTTATGGAATTTCATTTTGTAATCTGTCGTAATTGCACCCTCTGCAATCTGCTTTAATTTCTTTTGAATGAGCTTCTTTTTAAGCGGATTTAAATGGTCTGTAAAAAGTATCCCTTCAATATGATCGTATTCGTGCTGAATAATTCGTGCGGCATAGCCTGAGAATCGCTCCTCATGCAAATTCCAATCTGCGTCATAGTAACTCACAAGCACATCAGACTTACGCGGAACATTTTCTCTTACTTTAGGAATGGAGAGACAGCCCTCTTGGAACGACCATATTTCACCCGATTCCTCTTCAATCACCGGATTAATAAAAACCTTTTTAAACGATTCAATGCCCGCAGCGCGCGGGTCCGGTTCCTCCCCTTCTTCATCGGCGAAAGGAGAACCATCCACAATAAATAAACGAATATTTAACCCAATTTGAGGAGCGGCTAAGCCTACCCCTTTAGCGTGGTACATGGTTTCAAACATGTTTTCTATTAATTGATCCAATGCTGGATAATCTTTAGAAATATCTTCTGAATCCTTTTTAAGTACGGGATCACCGTAGGCAACTATTGGTAAAATCATAACTAACTACAAAGATACATCAGTTCGTATTAAGTACTTCGTTCATTTAAGTAATCTTGCAAAATTATTGCAGCACTTACCTTATCAACGATACCCTTATTCTTTCCATGCTTTTTTTTGCCGAGGTGATGGATTGCTTCGGATGCACGTTGGGAAGAATGCCGTTCATCCTGCAAATAAACCGGCAACCCAATAATTTCTTTTTCAAGGGCTGATTTAAACAAAAGCACATTCTCGGTTATGTGTGTGTAGTCTCCATTAACTGATAAGGGAAACCCTAACACAATGCCTTGAAGCGAATGCTTAGCATGAAAGGCTTTAATCCACTCCATGATCTGATCTGACGGGATCATTTCCAAAGGGGAAGCAATAATCATCGATGAATCCGTGACTGCCACCCCTGTTCTTTTCAAACCAAAATCCACTCCGATTAACATATGTTACAAAAATACGCTAATTTGATTTATCTATTTGCCGAGATGTTTATTCTATCTTTGCTATAAATTAATTTGTTTGGGTATGAAATCATCCTTAATTATTTTATTCTTTTTAAGCGCTCTTATTAGCAGTTGCTCTGGCTACAATAAGCGAATTTCACTTGAAGATACCGATACGCCAGATTCACAGAACGAATCGGTTGCATTTGCTGAGCAAACCTCGTATGATTCGCTAATCAAAGCGATTGATAGCGAAAAGGGACTTGATAAAGCGATGAGCCTGGAGTACGAAGACGCCGGAATGAATCACTCGGTTGTTACAGCCTACCTCACAAAAAACAAAGACGTTGTTAAACTAAGCTTGGATGAATCTGCTAACGATGGCAAAATGATTAAGACAGATTTCTATTTCACTGGAAAAGATATATTCTTTGCTAGGCAACATATCAATGACTATCAAAAGGAAAAAAATGGCTTCGGTGAAATCTTCTCCTACTTTGGCGCGAATAAAAAGGTGATTTACACCGCCTCGAAACTCGGGAATTCTGAAGATGAATTAAACCAAACCGTTGCAACTCGCACCAAAAAGACCAGTTTTGACCCAACAAAAGCCATACAAATCATTAATCAAAAAGGTCCATTTGAAACGCGATATCAAGGACACATCGAGACCGACATGTACAAGTTCATCATTGTGGGTACAGCAGGAAAAAAAGGACAAAAATCTGCCATAGCTTACAACAACAATTTCCCCTTAGCTGAAACGATGGTTAAACAAAATGATCAGTTTATCAATAAGAAACTTAGAGTAGAATTCACCAAAGTAACTGAAATGAACAATTTCTCGTACCAAGGGTTAACAGGTATCAAGCTAATCAATGAAAAATAAACTATCGCGCCTCTGGTTGGTAATGGGCTTATTCATTTCCACAAGTTCCTTCTTATTCGGACAAAACATTAAAATCTCTGGCGTGGTAAACGACTCTTCCGGGGTTAATAAGTTAAATAAAGCGGTAGTTTCGCTGGTTCGGCTCAATGACTCGATTCTTGTTGATTACTATCGAACTAATCAAACCGGGGAATTCAACTTCAATGTCCCCTTAGATACATTCTATCTCCTGATTGAACATCCACAATTTGAAGCAAAAACCTTGTATGTATTTGGCAATCCTGATGAATTATCGGTAGAGATCCCCTTTATTCGTATGGGAGTAAAGGTAAAAAACCTGGCTGAAGTTGTGGTGCAGGGAAATAAGAACCGGGTATATTACAAAGGAGACACCTTAATCTATGTAGCAGACAGTTTTAAAGTTGCCGAGAATGCCGTAGTGGAGGATTTACTAAAAAAACTACCCGGGATTAAAATTGATGAGAACGGACAAATAACTTCACAAGGAAGAGAAATTAGTCAGGTCTTAGTAGACGGCGATGAATTTTTCGGATCGGACCCAACGATTGCCACTAAAAACCTTGGAGCCAAAGGCGTTGAATCGGTTCAAGTATATGAAAAGAAAGCCCAGGATAATGCGTCTGGAATGGATGAGAAAATTCAAGTCATGGATTTAAAGCTGAAAGCCGATGCGAAACGAGGATATTTTGGGAAAGCATCCATTGCTTCGGATGGTGGTATAATTGGTAATCCAACAACTAACTTTCCATTTTATGAAAGCGAACTTCTCTTTAACCGCTTCGATAAAAAACAGAAATTTTCAGTTTTCTTTTTGAGTTCTAATACACCTCGTTCAAATTTCAGGCTAGGCGACATGAATAAATTTGGCTTAGAAAATGAACGGGAATCCAGCGGAATGAGCATGTGGGACCAAAGCAGTCAACGCACAAATACCGGAATACCACAAACCACTAAGGCTGGAATATACTTCAATGACCGAATTAAAGATTGGGGAAAAATTGGATTTAATTACAGCTTCAATCAAAATCAATTGAACGCCACGCAAAGCAGTTTATCTCAGTATTTCTTGCAAGACACCTCATACTTTACAAAGGATTCCATATCAAACATTTCGACGAATACATCCCATAAAATGAATCTTTCCTTTTTTGCAAAGTTGGATTCGCTAACAAGCATCGAAATTAAGCCTTCAGTTAGCTTTGATATGGCTGAATCACAAAACATCACTACCAATCAATTCCTTACCGAGAATCAAATACCGACCTTTACTTCGGACATAAAAACGAACAACGATTCAAAGGGAACAAATGTGCGCATGGAGGCAACGCTTATGCGCCTCTTTAACAAACCAAGAAGAGAACTAGAAGTAAAATATATTCTAAACAAGACAGACAACTCAACCACAGGTTCATTACTTACCCAAAATATCTTTCAAGGGTTTGTAGACAGTGTGGACCAGCAAAAAAAGAATGATAACGGCAACTTTTTAAACTACGCTATAGTAACGTACACCGAGCCACTTGCTGCAAAATGGCGCTTACAGTTGGAGTATTACCTAGAAACGGGAAATTCATACCAAACACGCAACACCTTTAGCTTATTTTCGGGTGCCTACACGCAATTGGTTGATTCCCTATCGAATCAATTTGAAAACCAACGATTACAGAATCGTGGTACGGCCATGTTGATTTATGAAACTTCTAAATACTGGTTTAATTTCGGCATTGGTTTTAGAACCATACAGTTAGACAATTATAATGTCATTGGAGATTCAAGTATCCTTCAAAACTTTAGTAATCTGCTTCCGAAATTCACATATACCTACAAACCAAGTATGGGAACACGCTTGGTATTTAAGTATTTTACTCGTTCCGACCAACCTTCCTTGAATGATATTCAACCGGTACAGGACAATACCAACCCTAACCGCGTTAAGGTGGGGAATTCAACCTTAAAGCCTAATTATGTTCACAGTTTCAACTTTCAATTTAACCGTTGGGAAGCCTTGTCAGGAAGATATTTATACAGTGGGTTAAGTGCCACGTTAACCAACAATGCCTTTGCATCTAACACCTATTTTGATGCCTTGGGGAGAACGATTTCTAAAACGGAGAATGTGGATGGAAATATCTTTTCTAATGCATTTTTCGGTGTTGGGCTCCCAATGTTCGACCGAAAACTAGAGCTTAGCCCGAACTTCAATGCGAATTACTCTAAAATAACGAATTATATCAATAACGTTGAAAACATTACCTACAATCCGAGTATCGGTGGTGGCTTATCGTTAGAGCTAAACTTTGATTCATTGGAGGTGAAGTTGTCACAGAATTATTTTTATTCTAGTCCTAAAAGTACCTTCAACGCTGCTTCAAATATGCCGTATTCTACTCAAGAGTACAAAGCTGAATTTAAATGGACACTTCCTTGGAATTTCAAGATAATTGCCGATGGGAAATATACCATTAACTCACAGCGCGCCAATGGTTTTAATCGAAACATTTTTGTGTTAAATGCTGAAATCCAACGGTCATTCTTAAAAACAGAAAACCTGTTAGTTTCGATTAATGCCTATGACTTATTGAATCAAAACCTAAACCTACAGCGACAGGTTAATGATAACATTATAACCGATAATTATACGCGGTTAATTACAAGATACTTCTTATTGAAGTTGACTTATCGATTTAATAAAAACAAAACGAAGGAAGATGATTTTGAAGGATGGCATTAAGATACTGTTAATAGGGCTTTTCATCTGGGTCGATTCCATCGGATTCGCTCAGTTTTACTCGGAGGGGACTATTTATTACACCCGAAGGACAAACCTTCAAAAACGATTTACGGATCAGCGGATGAAGCGTTTTGTAACTGAAGACAATAAAATTAAAAACGATCGATTCAGTTTAGCATTTAACGATACGATTTCGGTGTTTAAATACCTGCCTCCTGCTACTGCCGATGACATGGCGTGGTTAACTTCCAAAAATGAGTATTACCAATACTTAAATCCGAATAAACAGCTCACCATTTTTCAATTCTTTGGTACATCGGTTTACGTAAAAGATTCGCTACCCGTTCGATCTTGGAAAATAACAGACAGTAAGCGTACCATCTGCGGTTTTAACTGCCGCAAAGCCATATATGAAAAGAACGACTCCACGCGAATATATGCGTGGTATGCTCCCAATATCTTACCGTCTATCGGTCCTGAAGGTTTTTGTGGTTTGCCGGGAGCAATTTTAGGCATTGCAACAGAAGATGGTGGAATCATATATTTTGCGGATAAAGTTGATTTCTCGGTTGGACCAAAGCCAGAAGTCTTGGGCGTAGAAATTGGCAAAAACAAGCTATTTACCTTAAAAGAGCTTCGAGAGAAACTGGAAAAAGACTACGGAAATACGCCTTGGGGAAAGCGCATGTTCGATGATATGTTTCGCTGGCTTTAGTTTGGTTTGACCACCTCACTTCCCTATCTTTGAGCAACCAAAGTCATTTCGCATGAAAGGAATCATTTTAGCAGGCGGGTCTGGTACTCGACTTCACCCACTTACGTTAGCGGTATCAAAACAACTCATGCCGGTGTATGATAAACCGATGATTTATTATCCACTCAGCACCTTAATGAGTGCTGGAATTAGGGATGTTCTAATAATCTCTACGCCCCATGACTTACCGCATTTCGAAAAACTACTTGGTGACGGAAGCAACTTAGGATGTCGATTTGAATATGCGGTTCAAGAGGTGCCAAATGGATTAGCTCAAGCTTTTGTGATTGGAGAAAAATTCATTGGCAAAGACAAGGTGGCGTTAATACTAGGAGACAATATCTTTTATGGTCAGGGACTTGATTCGTTGTTAAGTGGGAACGTTAACCCCAAAGGGGGTATTGTATTCGCATATCATGTGAGCGATCCAGAACGCTATGGTGTAGTTGAATTCGATGAGGATAACAAGGCTGTTTCTATTGAAGAAAAACCTAAAAACCCTAAATCAAATTTTGCCGTACCTGGTTTGTACTTTTATGATAATTCGGTGGTAGAGATTGCAAAAAACCTAAGACCGTCTGAGCGTGGAGAATATGAAATCACGGATGTGAATGCAGCGTATTTGAAACAGGGTAAATTGAAAGTCGCCATTTTAGATCGCGGAACCGCTTGGTTAGATACCGGCACGTTTAGTTCTTTAATGCAAGCAGGCCAATTTGTACAAGTAATAGAAGAACGCCAAGGCTTAAAAATTGGTTGTATTGAAGAAATCGCTTACCGCAATGGATTTATAGACAAAAAGCAACTCAAACAAATTGCAGAGCCGCTTGTTAAAAGTGGTTATGGCACCTACTTGCTTAATCTTATCAAGCGCAAATGATTGAATATTCTGAACGTATTGCTGCGATAGAGCGGCACATATCCCAGTGGGAATTCCCCGTTGAACCTAAAAATTTATATGATCCATTACGGTATTTTATTTCCATTGGTGGAAAAAGAATTCGTCCATTATTTACGTTGCTAAGTGCGGAATTATATAACATTCCTATCAAGGAAAGTTTACCCGGTGCTTCTGCGCTGGAATTATTTCACAACTTTACCCTGATTCATGACGACATTATGGACAAAGCGCCTGTTCGTAGAGGGTTGACCACTGTTCATGAAAAATGGGATACAAACATAGCAATCCTATCCGGTGACGTGCTTATGATCCATGCGTTTCAAGCGTTATCTTCATACCATGCTGAGACTTTTAAACGGCTGAGTATCATGCTCAATCAAACTGCAATTGAAGTGTGTATTGGTCAACAGATGGATATGGATTTTGAACAAATTGATACAGTTACCGAAGCCGACTATATTGAGATGATTCGTCTTAAAACATCCGTTCTATTAGGTTGTGCGTGCGCCTTTGGCGGAATCATTGGGGGCGCCAGTGAGTCTAGTATTAAATCTTTATACGAATTCGGAGAAAACCTTGGCATAGCGTTTCAAATTCAAGACGATATTTTAGATGCCTTTGGCGATTCTGCGAAGGTTGGCAAACAAGTTGGAGGCGATATACTGAGTGATAAAAAAACTATTTTATACACTACCTTTCAATCGAAAGCAACGGATGAAGATAAAGCCGAATTTTCAAGGTTAAGTACGGCATCAAATGATGAAAAAATCACGGGTATCAAAGCGCTTTACGAAGCCTCTGGTGTCCTAGGGTACTGCATAAAAAAGCAGCAAACATATCAAGAACGGGCTATGAATCAATTGGCAAAAGTTGAATGCAATCAACCCAAGCAAAATCTATTTACGTTAGCGGAATTCATTACGAATCGATCACATTAAAACTAATTGCGGTTTATTTTGATTTTATCGTCTTAAACATTAGTTTTGTAAGTAGGAATTAACTTAAAATTATATTACCATGAAAAAAGTTTACTTAAGCTTTTTTGGCGTTTTGGCTTTTGGTTTAGTTGGGGTAGCTCAAAAAAACACAGCAAAGCCTTTACATACCAAAAAATTTGCACCGCTTGAATTAAAAGCGAAACCAGGGGTACACAACCCAACCAAAGGAATCACCATTTGGCAAAATGATTTTTCTAATCCAGCGGATTGGACTACTTCAAACGACCCAACAGGTACACCTCCACATACTTCAGGAGATTGGACAATTACAACCAATGTGGCATCTATTCCAGTAGCAGCGCTTGCACCTGCAGGACACACTACAGCAGCAAATGGATTCGCATTCATAGATTCTGATGGTGCGGGCGGTAATGCTACTCAAAATGCGTCAATTGTTTTTAATCAAAACATTGACTTAACATCAGAGGCTAACGTATTATTAAAATTCGAGCAATCTCATCGTCGTTATGCTGAGACCACCTATGTACTATGGTCTACAGATGGTGGAGCAACATGGAACGAAGTTGAAGTAAACGGTGACATGGCTGTAAATACAAACACCACAAACCCTGCTGATTATCAGGTGAATCTTTCTAATGAAATCGGTGGACAGGATAGTGTTCGTATTGGTTTTAAATATGTAGGACAATGGGATTGGTTTTGGGCTATTGATGATGTAAAAATCACTACGCCAGACGATCATGATGTTGCATTAACTGGATTATATTGGGGTTCTACTGGTGCATGGGGTGCTCGTTTGCCTTATTACCAAATCCCAACCGCTCAAGTAACTGCGATTGATTTCTCAGGAGTTATCGCTAACAACGGCTTATTAAATCAAAATGCTACTTTTGGAGTTCAAGCAGGTGCCTTTATAGCTTCTTCTGCACCAACTTTAATCCCTGCATTCTCCTCGGATACTGCAAACTGTACCGCTTCGTTCACACCTGCTGCAGCTAACGCAACCATTACGGTAAACGCAGGAGTTCAAATTGATAGTACAGATGCTACACCAGCAGACAACAACATTGCAGGTGCTGCAACCATCGTAGTTAACCCGAATATTTACGCACGTGACCTTGATGATATCGCAAGCGGTTCATACAACCAAGGATTTGGTTTTGAAGTAGGTAATATTTTCGATGTGTACGCTGCTGATGAAATTAGTGCAATTGATGTTTACATTCACCCAGGTGCTAACGTAGGAACAGAAATGTATGTTAAATTATACTCAATTGATGCGCAAACTGGTGATTTCGTTTTTGTTGACGAATCTGCACCATATACCTTAGGAGCAAATGATGTTGATGCATTATTGACATTACCACTACAAGGTGGCGCATTCATGTTAAATGCAGGTGAGCCTTATTTAGTAGTTGCTGGTTCAAACGGTGACGGTGGTGCAACAGATGACTTAATCGTTGGAACATGTGGACAATCTGAAGCACAAACAACATTCTATTTAGATTTAACTGACAACACATGGTATTACACTACAGCTACAGCGATGGTACGTATGAACTTCTCTAATGCTTCAGTTAATGAGAATTCTTTATTGAATAGCTTTAATGTTTCTCCTAACCCAGCTGCTGGAAGTGCTACGATTGCATTATCTGGAAAATCAGGTGCAGATGCAACAATTTCAATTGTTGATGTTACTGGAAAAGAAGTATATAACACGCTTGTATCTTCATTAAACGGTACTGCAACAGTAGAAGTTAATACTGCAGCATTCGGAAACGGAATGTATTTAGTGAACGTATATTCAAACGGAACTAAATCATCTAAAAAATTGATCGTCAGAAACTAATCTGATTCATGAATTTTGGAAAGAGGCTTTCGGGCCTCTTTTTTTTTAACTTTATATTTAAATAATTCAAAAACACTTATGAAAAAAATCTACTTTTTATTTGCTGTGGTTCTTGCTACCAGTGCTGTAAGCGCACAAAAGCATGCATCAGAACTTGGAAAGAAAAACAAGTATGCCGAATTTGAAACTATTGCGAAAAAATCCAGTAAGCAACAGCCAAAAGGGATAACCATTTGGTCGAACGATTTTTCCAATAGCGCGGAATGGACCTATGATAACACCTCTATACCTTTTCTAGATTGGGTAATTACTACTGCAGCAGATACAATACCTGTAACTGCACTAAGTCCCGCACTATTCACTACAGTAAATAATGGATTTGCGTTCATTAATTCTGATGCGCAAGGTCAGAATGGAGCTCAAAATGCGAACATGACTTACACGGGAATGATTGACTGTAGCGCTTATCTTAATGTAAGTTTAGTATTTGAAAACTCATATAGAACCTACCTGGACACGCGAATTGTTCGTGTGAGTAATAACGGCGGAACTACATGGACCGATTTTATTGTAACCGATGGTACTGAGCCTACCGCACAAAATACTGCGAATCCTGAAATCACGTCCTTAAATGTTTCCGCAGTGGCGGGAGGAAATGACAGTGTAATGATTCAATTGAACTATCAAGGCAATTGGGGTTGGTATTGGGCGATTGACGACATTAAACTCGTTGAAACCGATCAATACGATTTAAAACTTCAAAGTTTACAGTGGGGAACAGATGGTCCGTTTGGTTCACGACTCGCATATTACCAAGTACCTAACAATCAAGTAGCACCTGTGAATTTTGGTGGAATTGTTCAGAACATTGGAGTGCAAAATATTGCAGATGCCGTCTATACCGCAAACATTAACGCGCTGTATTCAGGACAATCCGCTCCTACGGCAGTCGCTGCAGCAACGCAAGATACCCTTTGGTGTACAACAACCTTTACTCCGGCGGCTACCAATGCAACGCATACCGTATCTTTTGGGGTCGGATCAAGTCAAACTGAGTTGGATTTATCTAATAACACGCAACCGAATATTAATATTGAAGTGAATGACTATATATACGCACGAGATAAAGATGTTATTCTAGGCGGTATTTATAATGCAGGACAAGGGTTTGAAGTAGGTCCAGTATTCGATATTTTCAATACCGCAACCTTATACGGAATAGATGGTGTAATCAATTCAACAGCCGCTGAAGGCGCAGAGATTTTTGCGAAATTATATTACGTGAACCCAACTACTGGAGATTTTGATTTTGTAGATGAATCACTTCCTTATGTTATCACTGCTGCTGATTTAGGCCAGAATCACACCTTTGCATTACAAACACCCCAAGCGTTAACTGCCGGTGAAAGTTACTTAGCCATGGTGGGTTCATATGGTGACGGTGGTGCATCTAACGATTTAGTGGTAGCCTCTGCGGGTGGAGCGCCTGCTCAAACAGTATATTATTTTGACTATACAGACCAAACATGGTACTATACGTCATCTCAGGTTATGGTTCGTATGAATTTTGACCAAGCGGCTGGTATTCCAGCTGCTAATGAAGCAACCTTTAGTATCCAACCGAACCCAGCAAATGAAGAACTATACATCACCTTAGAAGAAGGAGTGCAAGGAAATATAACCGTAGTTTCTGTTACAGGTAGCGTAGTTTATACAGGTGCTGTACAATCTGGAATACAGGGAATAGATACTCGTGCGTTAGATTCAGGAATCTACTTTGTATCTATTAATAATGGCGCTACGCGTAAAGTAGTTATTCAGCATTAGTACTAAGTAAACAGATTTTTTTAAGCCTCGCGAATGCGGGGCTTTTTTATTCAATCTCGCTAAAGTCCGCCACACAACAAGACCAATTGGCTTGGGTGCCCGGCCGTACCAATTGTAGCGTTCGCATACCGGCTGCATTAGCAGCCTCAAGTTCTTGCGGAATATCAGACAAAAACAATACACTGTTTGCCGATGCATGCAACTGTTGTACAATTAAATGATACGTCTGCTCATCCCGTTTCATACCCGTTGTGGTATCAAAGTACGCGGAAAAATACGGTGTGAGGTCGCCTTCGGTAGAAAACCCAAAAAGTTGTTTTTGCGCCGCAATAGAACCACTTGAAAAAATAGCGAGCTTCATGCCCATCTTTGCCCAACGTTCGAGTGCAGGCTTTACGTCAGGATACATATGCCCTTTAATAGCGCCTGACTTGAAACCCTGTTCCCACACCATCCCCTGAAATGTTTTTAAGGGCGTTACTTTACGGTCTTCGATCGACCATTGACGCAATTGATCAAAAATCGCTTCCTTGTTTGATAAATTAATAGATTGCTCCTCAAGAACTAGCACGCGTGTTTGTTCTAGCACTTGATTCATTTGATCCGAATCCACCGTCTTCCATTCATCCATGTGCGATCTGAAATAAGGAAAAAGGATGTCATACACGAAAGAAACCTCTGTCGTTGTACCTTCAATATCGGTAAGAATCCATTGAACTCCGTCGAGCACCTTCATTATTGATATTTTTTCTCAATCCCTGAGGCTGTATACGCAGGAATCCAACCGGTTTGGTCTATGAATATTCTAATGGCTTTTACAAAGGGATTATCTGCGCCAGCATCGAACCAATGTTTAGTCCCAGCAGGTACGCTGATCAAATCACCTTTTTGACATAACACATTAAACACTGGTGCTCCATCCAAATTAAACCAAAAGAACCCTTGTCCATCTACGAAAAATCTAATTTCGTCCTCACTGTGTGTGTGCTCTGCTAAAAATTTAGCGCGAATTGCGGGATAATTCTCTGTTAACGAATTTATACTAATCACATCGGCAGTTAGATAACCTCCCTCTTCCATAAAGGGCTTAAGATCACGTGCATAGGCAGACAAAATTTCTTCTTGAGTAGCCGTATCGTTAAATACCACATCACAGCTCCATTGATCAAAAAACACCCCATGATCGGATAGAAAGTCTCCGATGGCTTTCGGGTCGTTTATGACTTGATGCTGGTCCGGAATTGATAAAATAGCCATAATTAATTTGTTAAATACCAAGAAGCCTTACACAGGTAGCTGAAAGACTCCAAAATTCGTTTTGCTTCAAATAAACTTGTACCCCAGGTATAGAACCCATGTTTGTCTATCATAAAGACTTGATATTGCAATTCCTCTTTACGTGACTCCATACAGTGCTTGATATCATTCATATCCTGACTATTAGGGAATACCGGAATGTTTATTTCACCGAGATGCGTTGTGACTGAAGGAAACCCTTTTTGAAGTTCAAATCCTTCAAAACACAGCGATTTTTTATTGTGCGCAACCAATACGGGGTAAAGGTCATGGCTATGCAGAATTACCTTCGTAGTTGGAAACATTTCATATATAGCGCAATGAATTCCAGTTTCTGCAGAGGGTGTCATGTGTTCATACGGTGCCTGTGTCTTACCTTGAGCGTCAATGGTGATAAAATCTGTATCTAAACACGATGATTTATCTATTCCGGAACGTGAAACCCAAAGTTGATCAGTATCATCCTTAAAAGAGTAATTTGTTGACGTTGCGGGGCTATGACCTTGATTGTGTAGCGAGCGTATACAGTCGGCTAGCTCAGCAGCGAAAGCAGGGATATCCTTCATAGTTCAAAGGTAGAACAAAGCACAAATAAGCTAGGCTTTAGGTTGGCTTTTTTGCTTTTAAATCGTTGAAAAAACTTGCTTTTCAATGTTCTGAAATCACTCCTTATTGGGTCTACGAGTTTACCAAATACCTTATTCATTGTACGAGTTTAGTTGTTGTATCCTTTCTCGTGTCAACGTTTCTAAACAACTATATTTAATCATTGGTTGCATTGAGCCTCCCTCATATTGATAAGCAATAGCTTTACAATGAGCTTCTTTATAGGTAATCCAAGACCTCTGGGCAGCAAGTAAATAATCTTTTTCGGTCTGAGTTGACAGGCTAGCCATCAAATTTTTATAAATAATGGTCATTTCTGCATCGGCCAAATTAAATGCTTCAAGGGCGTCATTGTTCATTTCTCCTTGAGTTTGCGCAAATGACAATCCGAAAAATAATAAGAAGGGGAAAATGAGTGTTTTATTCATATGAGGTAAGTTTTTTCAAAGGTAGAACAAAGCGCAAAATTTCGCAATATTAATTAAGTGCCGCCCGTACTAGCGTAGAAATGACTTTTCCGTCTGCTTTACCGGATAATTTTGCGGAAAGGTGTCCCATTAGCTTACCCATATCTTGAGGACCAGAAACACCCAACGCAGTAATTGCCTCAGTAATCTCAGCTTTTATTTCATCTTCAGACAACTGTTTAGGAAGAAACTCTTCGATGACTTTGGCTTGAACCAATTCATCTGTTGCTAAATCCTCACGACCTTGAGCAATGTATAATTCATAGGTCTCCATGCGTTGTTTGTACAATTTTAAACAAATTTTCATGGCGACTTCATCACTTACTTCCGTTCCGCTCCCTGAGGTTGCTTCAAGCAAAATTTTAGATTTCACATCTCGTAGCGCAGCTAGGCGATCTTTATCCTTAGCCAACATTGCTTGTTTGATGTGGTCATTAATCGTTGCGGCAATGCTCATATTAATCTACGTTATCGTGTAAGTAGCTATTGCTTCTTAATCCAGAATCTCCGTTACCACTGCCAGACAAGCCGAATCTACTAACGTTATTGTCTTGGGAAGGTCGCTCATCCTTAACTTCAACATTTCTACGAAGGTAGGCTGGTTGGGACTCATACTCTGCAATACTTTCTGCGTTTTGAATTCTTGAAGTAATTTCTTGAATTTTAGAAACACGCTCTTCATTTCTTCTTGCGATTTCTTCTGGCAATACCGTAGATTGAATGCGGTAACTTTTTGGAGACTCATCCGCTTCATCGTCCAATTGATGACGTATCACCTCTTGTTCAGTAGACGGTTGTACTGTAGAACTTGGTGTTGTAGCTTGAACCGGCTCAGAGGAAAAATCAAATATTGGCTGTTCTGTTGGTTGCACTTCCCATTCCAACGAAGGAGCGACAAACGAAGGTTCTTCGGTTATTTCATCATCAAACAAATCATATTTAACCTCCTCTTTTTCAGTATTTTCAGTAACACCGGTAATTTCAACCTCAGCTAAAACTGGAGCTTGCTGAATTTCTTGTTCAACTAAAACAGGCTCTTCTGATTTTAAATACGGCTCTTGATTTAAGGTATCCGTTATGGAATTCGATTCGAAAGGCGAGGACATCGGACTTACGATTTCTTTTTTGTGTTCTTCATCCAAATCCATCAACTTTCGTTCAGGAAGTACATAATTCACGGCATCTACCGTTGAAAACCCGGTAGCTACTAGGGTAATTGCCAAGTTATCGCCAAGGTTTGAATCATGTCCGTGCCCCCAAATAACTTCGGCGTCTTCACCGGCAGCATCTTGAATAAAATCGGTAATGTTCATGATTTCATCCATCAAGACTTCCTTATCTCCATACGTAATATTAAGTAGTACATATTTAGCACCGCAAATGTCATGATCATTTAATAACGGGGAATTCATTGCCGCTTTAACGGCTTCAAAATCTCTTCCTTCACCGCTTGCCATAGCGCTTCCCATTAAGGCTCTTCCGCTATTTCGAAGCACGGTGTTTACATCATTAAAGTCAACGTTGATTACACCCGTGTCTGCAATAACTTCAGCGATTCCTTTTGCTGCAACAGTAAGAATATTATCAGCTTTTTGAAATGCTTCAGAAAGGGTTAAACTTTTTCCGATGGTACGTAATTTCTCATTGTTAATTACCAGCAAGGTATCCACGTTTTGACGTAACCGTTCAAGGCCTTCATCGGCTTGAGAACGACGTTTTTTCCCTTCGAATTCAAATGGAAGGGTCACGATACCAACGGTAAGAATTCCCAATTCTTTGGCTACTTGTGCAATCACAGGCGCTGCACCGGTACCTGTACCTCCGCCCATTCCTGCGGTTACAAAGACCATTTTAGTGTTTTTGGAAAGAATTTCACGCAGGTCTTCAATGTTTTCAAAAGCTGCATTCATGCCCACTTCTGGCTGCATTCCTGCGCCACGTCCTTCGGTCAGTGTGGTTCCCAATTGAATTTTAAACGGAACGGGAGAAATATCTAAGGCCTGACGGTCTGTGTTGCACACAACAAAATCAACACCTTTAATTCCTTGATTGTACATGAAATTAACGGCATTGCTACCTCCTCCACCAACACCGATTACTTTAATAATTGAATTCATATCTCTTGGGATGTCAAAAATTTCGTTCATTTTTCTTTTAATATAACTGTTATTTAATCTTCATCTTTCATGAAGAAGTTCTCTAATTTTTTAAGGTTTTCTTTCGAAAGAACTTTTGCAAAGAATGCGCCCTTTTTGCGAGGATCTGCATGGGTTCTAATTTCACTTGCACTGGAAGCTACATCCGTAGAGTCTCCTCGTTCCTCTTGTTCAAAGCCTTTTAATACTAACCCGATCCCCGTGGCATAGATTGGGCTTGAAATATTTTCAATTTGGTTGGTATTGGCTAAATGTTCGGTTGGGTAACCGATGCGGGTATCCAAACCAGTAATGTACTCAAACAACTGAGGGAGGTGCTTAAGCTGTGAGCCTCCACCAGTAACAACAATTCCTCCGATTATTTTTTTCTCAAAACCAGAATTTCGGATTTCTACACGGACTAATTCGATGATTTCTTCCATCCGGGCCTGAATAATTCCCGCCAGAGTGGACAAGCGAATTTCCTTTGCATCACGTCCTTTAAGCCCAGGAATACATACTACTTCATGGTCCTTACTTTCACTTACCAAGGCACTACCAAAGCGTACTTTTAAACGCTCCGCTTGTTTCTGCATTATTCGGCATCCCATACGAATGTCTTCTGTGATCACATTTCCTCCAAAAGGAATAACAGCGGTATGACGAATTAAGCCGTCATAAAAAATGGCTACGTCTGTTGTTCCACCACCAATATCAACTAAAACAACGCCCGCCTCTTTCTCTTCATCACTCAATACGGCATTTGCAGAAGCGATTGGCTCTAAAACAATAGCGCTGATGCTTAAATCCGAACGCTCAACACAGGTCCTAATGTTAGTCACATTTGAAACATGTCCCGTGATAATATGGAAATTTGCTTCCAATCGAACGCCGGTCATTCCAACAGGGTCTTTGATCCCTTGTTCATTATCCACAATATATTCTTGTGGTAATACCGTAATGATTTCTTCGCCTGGCGTCATAACCATGGCGTACATATCATCAATAAGGGCATCAATATCTTTTTGTGAAATCTCCCCTAATACATTCTTACGGGTATGAATGCCACGTGTTTGTAAGCTTTTAATGTGTTGACCAGCAATTCCGACGTACACATTATTGATTTTCAAATTACCTGCAACACGTTCTTGTGCTAAGGAAACTGCTTGCGTAATGGACTGAATGGTTTTATCTATATTAGAAACAACCCCTCTCATCACTCCAAGGGATTCACTTTTCCCCATTGAAATAATTTCTATTTTGTCGTGTTCATTTTTTACTCCAACAAAACATGCGATTTTAGTGGTGCCAATATCTAAACCCACTACAACTTTGGGTGCTTTCTTAGTCATTTTTGTTCCGCTTGCGGCAAACGATTTGTCCATCATACATTAAATTAATTTCCGAATACTTGTCCCACCCTTCATAAGGCAACCCTTCTTTATAAAAGATTTTCAACCGGGTAAATTTGTCTTTTACTTGTTTCTCAGAATAAGCTGTCCCAAAAACGATTTTCAGGTCACCTACAATGGGTGTCAACACAAAATCCCCGCTTCTTTCTAAATAAACTTGACCTATCAAAGCGCGTAACATCGGATCATTACAAACATAATTTGAAATACGATAGATTTCATCTAATTTTCGAATATTTTTCAATGAATCGTTGTTAATAATTTTTATTGCATTTTGACGACGTAGCGGTTCAGAAATTTCTCCTGAAAAAAGAAGGACTTTTGCCGTATGCAGGTGTGTTTTTGAAATGGTGATTCCATCGGTATCCAGATAGTATGATTTTCCGTTTTTTGCAAAAATACGTGCCATCGGTTTTCTTAACCAAACCTCTATTTTCCAGTCGCCCCCCAACAGCTTGTATACGCGCACTTCCTTCACCTCTTCCATGGCCCTTATCCCCTCCTCTATTTTCACCACGGGTAAGGTCTCACTTCGTTGGTTTTGAACATACCATCGATTGGATAAAATTCGACTATAAAGCTCCTTTTCATTTAAGAAAGCATCGGCTCCATCTACATGAACGATGATCATCGGTTCTTTTAACGGGCGCTTATGCTCCGAATTTATCCCTAGCACCCAAAGAGCAATGATTCCCAACGATGTTAGACTTAATAATAGAATTTTAATCCATGTTTTCATAACGCAGAGTCATTAATTTGCAGCAGTTCTTTAATCGGTTCAACCATGCGATCGATGTCTCCCGCGCCAATTGTAAGCAGTACACCTTGTTTATTAGATCGTAAATATTCCAACAGTTCCGATGGATTCATAAGGCGTTTGTTGGGGTTTTTAATTTTCTGTAAAAGCCAATTCGAATCTATACCTTGTATCGGCAATTCACGCGCTGGGTAAATCGGTAATAAAATAATCGAATCCAGTTGAGCTAATTCTTGCCCGAATGCATCTCCAAAATCGCGGGTTCTAGAAAACAAATGCGGTTGAAACACCCCCGTAATTGGTTGGTTTGGAAACATATGACGCACGGAAGAAATCAAGCGATTAATTTCAGTTGGATGATGCGCATAGTCATCAATATAGACAATATTTTTTCCGGAATATATTTTTTCAAACCTGCGTTTAATCCCTTTAAACTGATGGAATTTACGAACCAATTCATGCATATCTGCCCCAAGATTATCACACAAGGCGAGGGCCGCTAAGGCATTTTCAACATTATGAGATCCGTTAATTCCGATGCATAAATGCTCATACGTTGCTGATGGTGTATGCAGATCAAAGCATGCCCCATTCACTGACTCGGTTATATTCCGTGCCGTATAGTTTGCAGTACTTGAGTTTAAGGCATACGTCTTCTGCTTACAAAGCGCATTGATTTTAAGTCCTTCTTTGAGGATCAAAAAGCCTGTAGGGTCAATTTTCATAGCAAATTGCCTAAATCCTTCATAGAATTTCTCTTCCGACTCGTAAATATCCAAATGATCTGGGTCTATGTTGGTAATAATTGAGGCATGGGGAGACAAATTCAAGAATGACCGATCATATTCATCGGCTTCAATCACGGTATACTTCGAACTTGGGTTTATTAAAAAGTTGTTGCCAAAATTCGTTGCAATGGCCCCTAAAAAAGCACTACAACCGAGTTCGGTATCATTGAGCAAGAAAGCCAACATGGCAGAAGTAGTTGATTTACCGTGGGTTCCTGCTACACAGAGTCCGTTTGAATTTCTTGTGATTTCTCCTAAGGCTTGGGCTCGTTTTAGCACATGATATCCCAGGGATTTAAACTGCCGATACCACGCATTTTCTAAACTCACAGCAGGCGTATAAATCACCAAAGTTGATTCTTTAGAAAAACATTCGTTTTCTTGCCAAACATCATCATAGCTAATTACCGCACCCTCTTGGGTAAGGCTATCCGTAAGATCGCTTCGCGTTTTATCATAACCAAATACCTTGCACCCTAATGCTAAATAATATCTTGCCAGGGCAGACATACCAATGCCACCGATACCAATGAAGAAGATTACTTTGGGTTGATTAGTTGTCATGATTTATTAGCTGATTACAAATTCTAACAATATCCGCCGTGGCGTTGGGAAGTGCTAATGTTTTAATGGATTGAGCGAGCGATGCTGCTTTCGAGTCATCATCCAAAAGCGAATATATATTTGACCATAACAAGTCCTTCACCTTATTGTCTGGAACCAAAATAGCCGCATCCCGCGATGAAAGCGCTAAGGCATTTTTCGTTTGATGATCTTCTGTAACGTTAGGTGAGGGAACCAAAACACAAGGTTTTCCCACCAATGTTAATTCAGAAATCGATGTTGCCCCGGCTCGAGAAATAATTACATCGGCAACCGCATAGGCTAAATCCATGCGCTCAATAAAGGGAAGTAGTTTTATGTGGCTTGGTAAATCCAAGGTATTGTATTCCTCATAATACCCTTTACCACATTGCCATAGGATTTGTATTCCCTCCTGACGCCTTAAATCATCCAAGGCATTAACAACAGCAGAATTAATAGAACCCGCACCAAGCGATCCCCCCATGATAAATACCGTTTTTTTGGAAGCATCTAAGTTATAAAACACGTAACCATCCTTCTTATTAGGCACCCCATGAATTAGGTCTTTACGCACGGGATTCCCTGTAAGGTGAATTACATCTTTTGGAAAAAAGCGTTCCATTTGGGGATATGCAACACAAATCGCTTTGGCTTTTTTTGCCAAAAGCATGTTGGTTTTGCCTGGAAATGAATTTTGCTCCTGAATCAAGGTTGGAATCCTCAACCAATTGGCTACTTGTAAGGTTGGTCCACTGGCATAACCACCCACCCCAATGACCAGTTGAGGATGAAACGACCTTACAATTGAAAAAGCGGATGACATACTCGTCATTATCTTAAAAGGAAGGGTCGCGTTTTTAAAAAGATTCTTTCTATTAAACCCGGCTATATTCAATCCTTTTATAGAAAATCCAGCTTGTGGTACTTTTTCCATTTCCATTTTACCATTCGCGCCAACGAACAAAATATCAATTCCCGGGTTTTGCGCCCGCAAGGCCTCTGCTATTGCAATGGCTGGGAAAATATGGCCCCCGGTTCCTCCACCTGAAATAATTACTCGAGTTAATGTCATTACGCTGGATCTATTTGTGTTTTTCCTGAATTTTGTTTTACCGCGAAGGATTGAACAATGCCTATGGAAACACAAGCCATAATGAGGGCAGAACCTCCCATCGCTAGAAAAGGCATATTTTGACCTGTAACGGGGAACACTCCGGTACAAACGAGCATATTAATGCTGGCTTGTGCGAGTAAATGCAAGCCAATCGCCATGGAAACATAGGTTTCAAACAGGTTATCCGATTTAAGCGCGATGCGAATAATTCGATATAAGAGGACGAGGTAAAGAAAAATCAAAAACACTGCAGAAAATGCCCCGAATTCTTCTACAAAACTGGCATAATAAAAATCTGCATAGGCCTCTGGGATATACTCCTTTAACTTTCCATCTCCTACGCCGGTTCCAAACCAAGAGCCTGCGTGAATTGCACGTCGCGCGTCTAGGGCTTGAGCATTTTCCAATACATTCTGATCCGTTGTAATGTTATTAGTTAATCGATTTTTCCAAGTTTCATATCGCGGTAAAATATTCAAACTTGGAAGCGCGGAATGCACACCAATAACAACGACCAATAACCCTATTCCAGCAACTCCCATTGTTGTAAGCTTCGAGAATGGGACTTGACCAATAAACAGAACGGCCATGGACAGCGCAAAAAGCAATAAAGAGGTTGAAAGGTTATCTTTAAAAATAAGTCCACAAATAACCACGATGGGAATCATTAAGGGCAAAATACCTTCCTTCCAATCATTCAGTTTTTCTTTTTTACGAACCAATAATTTAGACAGGTAAAGAAACAACGCGAGTTTCGCAAAATCGGAGGACTGAAAGGTTAATCCAATCAGAGGTATTTGTACCCAACGTCCTGCGCCGTTAATTTCCTTTCCAAAAAAGAACGTAAATATCAACAGGGCGATTGCGAAAAAGTAACTGAATTTTGCAATTTGGCTTATGAATTTCGGGTCTAATTTGTGAATGAAGTAAATACAAGCAAAGCCAATAACCACATAAATTAGGTGCTTAAACAAGTAATAAAAAGGAGTGCTCCCTTCCATTTTCACCAAAATAGGCACAAAACTGTAGACAGTTACAATAGATAGGGCCAATAAGAAGAGTGTAATTACCCAAATGACCATATCTCCCTTGAGGTACTTTATGAAGAGCTCTTTCATAATCCGTGAATCGTTTTTAAAATCAAGGCCAATTCATTGATCGAATCAATGCCATAAGCCCCACAACCAGTTAACATAATAATTCCTTTACCCGAGGTTAAGCTGGGTTGTTTTAGTACAGCAGAAACAGAATCAAATACTTGAAAATCCATATTTAGAAGCTTTGAGGTGTTAACCTCATCGATAAGATAAATGCTCTGAACATTGGGGAATTGTGCATGGGCCGAATTAACAACAACATTAAAATAATCCACCGTACACAACCAATGAATAGGAAAAGGCATTGAATCAAAGGTTGAACGCAAAACAGACGCTGGTGCATCTAACCAAGTAAACACATCAAATCCGTGGTATTTTCCCCGGGGTTGAATGCTGGTAATCGATGCTCGTGCAAGGGTGTCGAGCCGATTTTCCTTTAATTCATCAATAAAATCTTTAACCTTTTTCTCCATTATTACAACGATCGCACCGCTTGTTTAAACTGATTTCCACGATCCTCGTAACTTTTAAACAAATCGAAACTTGCACATGCTGGGGAAAGCAACACGGTCTCATTCTTTTTTGCCAATTGGAACGCTGCAAGCACGGCTTCATTTGCGGATTTTGTTTCCACGATTTGCTGCACGTGATCAGCGAAAGCCTCTATGATTTTGGAATTATCTAAACCAAGGCAAACAATTGCTTTTACCTTCATTTTTACTAAGGTTTCTAATTCGGAATAGTCATTTCCTTTATCCACTCCTCCGACAATCCAAACGGTTGGATGCTCCATGCTTTCGAGCGCATACCATGCGGAATTAATATTTGTTGCCTTAGAGTCATTGATAAACTCCACGCCATTTACCTTAGCAACAAATTCCAAGCGGTGTTCCACATTTTCAAAATCCATTAGACTTTCACGAACTAACTCTGTTCGAATATCTAATAAGCGGGCAGCGATCCCTGCAGCTAATGCATTCTGTGCATTATGTTTGCCTTTTAAGGCGAGTTCATGAATTGACATAGTTGTTGTTGTTTTTATGTTTATTATTAGTTGTTCATTTTGAATATATCCACCGAAATCAAGGATTTTAGTAGAGGAAAAAGGGACCAAAGACGCGTTAACAGGATGCTCATCCAACCAAGCAGAAATCACTTCATCGTCGGCATTAAAAATGAAGAAATCTTCACCTGTCATATTTTGAAGGATCCTAAATTTTGCAGCGACATAGCGCTCCATTTGGTAGTTATAGCGGTCTAAATGATCTGGGGATATGTTTGTGAGCACTGCAATATCTGCTTTAAAGGAATGCATGTCGTCGAGTTGAAAAGAACTCAATTCCAATACATACCAAGAAAAATCATTCAACGCCACTTGCTTTGCATAGCTTTGACCAACATTTCCCGCAAGCCCCACATTAAAACCCGCTTTTTTAAGGATGTGGTAAATCCAAAGTGTAGTGGTGGTTTTACCATTGCTTCCAGTTATGCAAATTGTTTTAGCGGTGGAGAATGGTTTTGCAAATTCAATTTCAGAAACCACGGGAATACCAAGTGCTCGAATATCTTGTATGATTTTTACAGACTCTGGAATTCCGGGAGATTTAACAACCACATCTGCGCTCAAAACGCGCGCTGTTGTATGTCCATTTTCTTCAAATTCAATGGCATAGGAAATCAATTCGGCTTTTGCAGATGCTTTAATTTCACCGGCATCCGATACAAAAACATCCAGGCCTTTGACTTTTGCCAAGACTGCAGCACCGATGCCACTTTCCGCGGCACCCAAAACAACGATATGTTTCCCGTCAAGTTTCAATTAACGCAACTTTAACGTGATAATCGTAACTACTGCCAATAGAATTCCAACGATCCAAAATCTTGAAACGATTTTTGCTTCATGGATTCCTTTTTTCTGAAAATGATGGTGCAGCGGAGCCATCAGGAAAATACGCCGTCCTTCGCCGAACCTTCGTTTGGTAATTTTAAAGTAACCCACCTGAAGCATAACCGATAAGTTCTCTATAAGAAAGACCCCACACAACACGGGAATAAGCAATTCTTTTCGCACTGAAATGGCAAAAACTGCTATAATACCACCCAATGCTAAACTCCCCGTATCCCCCATGAAAACTTGAGCAGGGTAAGAATTATACCAAAGAAACCCGATGCATGCTCCAACAAAAGCTGAAATAAACACGACCAGCTCTTCTGCTTGAGGAATATACATCACATTCAAATAATCGGCAAAACGGGCGTTTGAACTCACATAAGCAAAAACAGCCAAAGCCAATCCGATAATGGCGGAAGTCCCGGTTGCAAGACCGTCTAATCCATCCGTCATATTGGCTCCGTTCGAAACAGAAATGACAATAAAAATAACGATGGGAATAAAGAGTAACCATCCGTAGCTCTTATTCGAATCACCGATTAACCAATTGTAATTAAATTCATTTCCTTTGATAAAAGGAATGGTGGTTGTCATATCATCCGTAGCAATCCATCGGTATTTCTCATTTTTTTCTTGAACATGTTCATGAGTCACAAATTGCTCGTCTGACTGAAGTACATAGTCCAATGGTACACGCTTGTGAACTCGGACATCATTAGAGAAATACAAAATTGACCCAACTAAAATTCCAACTCCGATTTGACCAATAATTTTAAACCTACCCTTTAAGCCTTCTTTATTCTTTCGGAACACTTTGATATAATCATCAAGAAATCCAATTAACCCGAGCCAAATAGTGGCCAAGACCATGGTAATCACATACACATTGTGAAGTTTCGCAAAAAGCAAGGTTGGTACTAAAATAGACCCAAGAATAATTAGGCCTCCCATGGTTGGGGTACCTGATTTTTCAATTTGGCCTGCCAAACCTAAATCCCTTACGGTTTCACCGATTTGTTGTTTTCTCAAGGAATTAATCATTCGCTTCCCAATGACAATGGAAAACAGCAAGGAAAAAATCAAAGCCATCGAAGCCCTGAATGAAATGAAATCAAATAATCCTGCTCCTGGAAAATTCAATTGATCTAATAACTCAAATAAATAGTACAGCATATCTAATTGTTTTTATTAAAAAATGAGTGTGCAATTTGAAAGTCATCGAATGGATGTTTCACTCCGTCTATCTCTTGATATTTTTCATGTCCTTTCCCAGCGATTAGCACAACATCCCCGGTCTGTGCCAATAAACTTGCAGTTTGTATCGCTTGCGTTCGATCCGCTATGGCAAGCACTGGTATATTGCTTGTATTATTAATACCTGCCTGCATATCTTGTAATATCTGGCTTGGATCTTCAGTTCGAGGGTTGTCAGAGGTTAAAATAACTTGGGTGCTCAATTTTTGAGCAATCGCGGCCATGGTTGGTCTTTTTGCCTTATCGCGGTCTCCACCACATCCAACAACCGTGATTATTTTTTGCGTGTCTTTTCTAAAATGCCCAATGGTCTTGAGTACATTTTCAAGTGCATCCGGTGTATGGGCATAATCTACAACGACAGTCACACCTTGTGTGCTCTTAAAAAATTGAAAGCGACCCTCAACAGATTCCAGGGTTGAAATTGCTGTAATCAACTCCAAGGCAGGAATTTCAAGAAGGCGTCCAACCCCATAAACGGCAAGTAAATTATAGGCATTGAATGCGCCAATTAGCTGCGTATGAACTTCTACATCATTTAGCTTCATAATGAGCCCGCCTAGCTCGTTTTCCAAGATAAGCCCTTTAAAATCTGCCATACTGGAAAGGGCATAGGTACTTTTTGATGCACGGGTATTTTGAAGCATCACTTCACCGTTTCTATCATCCCGGTTAGTTAATGCAAAGGCATCAGCTGGTAATTCATCAAAGAATGCTTTTTTCGCTTGAATATACGCGGCAAATGTTTGATGATAATCCAAATGATCGTGGGTAATGTTGGTAAATACTGCCCCGCGAAATTGTAATCCAAAAATTCGATGCTGATGAACGGCATGGGAACTAACTTCCATAAAGCAATGGCTACATCCTTGATCTACCATGGCTCTTAGCAAGGCATTTAAGGCCAATGGATTTGGCGTTGTATGGGTAGCAGGAATAGTATCCGTTCCAATTTTATTAACCACGGTTGACAGCAAGCCCACCTTATAGCCCAAGCGCATAAATAAATGATACAAGAGAGTAGCGCACGTCGTTTTACCGTTTGTTCCTGTAATCCCTACTAGGGTTAATTCTCGCGATGGATTGCCGTACCATTCACACGCTAAGAGGGAAAGTGCCTTTCTAGTATCCGCAACTTCAATCTGAATAAAATCGGATGGTAAACTTGTTTTGCGTTGAACAATGGCAATGCGACACCCCTGATCATACACTTGATTCAAGTACGCATGACCATCGGTTGCTACTCCTTCCAAGGCAATAAAAAGGCAGTTTTCTTTCGCTGTACGTGAATCAAAAACGATTTCTTCAATTTGGAACGTATGATCCGTGAATTGAACACCTATAGCTTGAAGTAAGTCAGTTAATGCCTTCATTTCAATTCAAGTTTTACCAATTGTCCTTTATGAATTTCTGTCCCAGGTTTCAAACTTTGCAACACAACGCGTCCATATCCTTTAAGCGAAACGCTTAGTCCTTTTAACTCTAAAAGGTAAACAGCATCTTTAGCTGTCATGCCCTTCACATTTGGTACACCGGATTTACGAATTTGTACAGCGTTAAGGTGAATGCTATTGTTCAACGAATCCGCCTCAACCCATTTGGCGCTTGTATTTAATTGAAAGCGTACGCCAAGATGTTCTAGCACCTGAGTCACATCCCGGTAGTATCCACCCTTAACTGCTGGAAGTCCAAGCGCGAAGGGTTTACGTTCATTAATGGCGGGATGATAAGTAAGATTGGAGGCATAAATTTTATTTGCAATTGCTGCAAATACTGGACCCGCTACCAGTGCGGCATATTTTTGTTTTTTAGGACGCGTAACGACAACAACACAGGTATATTTAGGGTTATTCGCCGGAAAATACCCTGCAAAAGAGGCTTGGAAATCGCTTTGATTTTCCTCTACATATTGACTTTTATCATTGAGTAATCGCGCTGTTCCTGTTTTTCCAGCAATTGAAAATTGACTAGAAGTTAATTTCTTTCCTGTTCCTCGGGACATCACTCCCTTGAGGCAGTTTTGCATAATTTTTAGGGTCGCGTCTGAGCAAATTTTTTCACGTATCACAACGGGCTTCATTCGTTTTATGGTCTTACCAGCGCGACGGATTTCCTTAACAAACAAGGGACGTAAAAACTTCCCGTTGTTTGCTACCGCATTGTAAAAAGCGCAAGTATGTAGCGGAGATTGTTGGTATTCATACCCAATCGCCATGGACGGTATGGAATAGGGCGACCATCCGGAACTCCCAGGGGTGAAGAACTTTGGGCCGAGTTCTCCCGGAATTTCAGTCCCTAAGGGCTCGGTAAGTCCGAATTCGCCCAAGCGTTGAAGGAACAAATCAGGGTCATTTCTGTATGCCTTATATAAAATTAGTGCGATTACATTCGAGGATTTTTCGAAGGCTTGTTGAATCGTAATCGTACCATAGCCTCTACCGTCATTCGCATCGGTAAACGTTTTACGATAGACTTGGTATGAGCCAACCGCATTCACTTTATCGGTGATTTTAAACTTGTTATCTTCGAGTCCCGCCATGATGGACGCTAACTTCATGGTAGACCCTGGAACCTCCCTTAAACCCACTGCATGATTGAATCTTTCAGAGAAACTACCATCTTTTTCTCTATCTAAATTCACAATTGCCTTAACATGGCCCGTTGCTACTTCCATTAAAATTACAGTACCACTTTGAGCATCCATTTCTTTTAATTGGTGCTCTAATTCCGAGTGCGCTACCTCCTGAATATCCTTATCGAACGTAGTAACGATATCTGCACCTTCGATTGGATCTTTTGTAAATCTTCCTGTTTTTTTCCAACCCGTAGTAATGCGATGTTCGATTTCTTTACCGGGCTCTCCTTCTAGGTAGCTGTGATAAGCTCCCTCCAACCCTACTTCAAGATTGTGTTCCTTTTTGTAATACCCAAGTGTTCTTCGAAGCAAAATCCCATTTGGTGCTTTCCGAATAATCGTTTCTTGATTATCAATAATTCCACCTTTCATCCGGCCCAGATTGAAGATTGGCAATTTAGCTATCCGTTTCCGCTCCTCATTAGTCACCTTTTTTCGAATCAATACATACCGGGAACCATTAGCTCGCGCCGTTCGTATTTCGTTTTCATAGGACCTTGATGATTTATCCTTGTACATTCGAGCCAATCCATCTGCTAAATTGGACACTTCCTCGTCAAAGGTTTTTTGATCAACCACTGTAGGATCCATGTGAATATCATAATATGAAACAGAAGTTAGCAGTGGATTTAAATTAGCATCTAAAATCTCTCCCATACGTGGCGCCCGATCCTGAAGACGGACGGGTAAATCCACTTCTTCCGTTGTCCATTGAAGCTTAAGCGTTTTATATAAGCCAACGAACATCACGAAGATGAATCCGAAATAAAGGGCATAGGCCCTGAACACCATAGGACCTTTTTCGCTACTCATCTGAACTTACAATTTCGTTTGACTTAATAACTTTAATCGCATTTTCGGATTCCACAAGCTCCTTTTTCTTTAAGCGTTCTACCATTTTGTAGCGGCGTGTCCGTTCTTCCAACATGGTTTTAATTTCGATATACTCTGCTGTGTTTTGATCTACCTCAGTGCGTGTTTCTTGAATTTCCTTTAGAACAGACTTACCGTAATACCCCTTAGCAACCAGCACAAAGAGCAGAAAGAACAGAAAAAGGATGTAACTCAAGTTATTAATCACAAAGTCCTTGGTAAGAAATTCACCATTCAAAATTTGAGAAAACGCAGTGGCTTTCTTCGATTTTCCTGATTTCGAAGATTCTGAAGCTGGCTTCTCGTCGCTGGTATATCTATTCTCTGTCATTGCTTTTGAGCTATTCGTAATTTGGCGCTTCGAGCCCGATTATTCGTTAACACTTCCGCCTCAGTAGGCACAATGGGATGCCTATTAATTTCATCAAAAGGGCGCTGAAGATTTCCATAAAAATCCCGGACTTCTTTCCCCTCGAAATTCCCTTTTTTGAAGAAATTCTTAACCAAGCGATCTTCAATGGAATGGTAAGAAATCACAGCAATTCGCCCCCCAGTATTTAAGAGGTCAACGGAATCTTCTAATAATTTTTTAAGTGCCCCAATCTCATCGTTCACCTCAATGCGCAGGGCTTGAAATACCTGAGCGATGTACTTATGATCTTTCCCTCGTTGCGCCAGTGGTTCGCAGAGTTTGGCGAGTTGATCCGTTGTTTCAAAGGGAAATTGTTGCCGCGCAGTTAAAATAGTTTGCACTAAGCGAAACACATTGGGTAAATCCGTATTGGAATTAAAAATCCGGAGTAAATCCTCTTCTGAACCTTTATTAAGCAATTCCGCCGCGGTAACCGACGCCTTTTGATTCATGCGCATGTCTAAAGGAGCTGCACTTCTAAAACTAAAGCCTCGATCCGCGATATCAAATTGATGAGAAGACACTCCAATGTCGGCAAGAATCGCATCGACTTTCTTGACACCAAGTGCCAGCAAGTGATTTTTTATAAACTTAAAGTTGCCACCAATTAACTTAAAATTCGGAACTGGAATCGCGTTTTTAACAGCATCTTCATCTTGATCGAAGGCGTACAAGAATCCTTCGTTAGACAACTTAGATAGAATATATTGTGAATGACCGCCCCCCCCAAAGGTAACATCAACTACAATCGACGTCGGATTAATGGAAAGTCCATCAACGCTATCATGCAGTAAAACTGGAACGTGGTATGCTTCGTTAATCTTCATTGTTTCCTTCACCCATTACTTCATTCGCTAAGTCGGCAAAGTCAGGCATATTTCCTTCGATCATCTCGAAGTATTTAGCCCGATCCCAGATTTCGATGCGGTCATTGTATGCAATAAGCATTACTTCCGACACCAAGCCAACGCGTTCCATGTGAGCAACTGGAATCAGTAACCTACCTGCATTATCCAAGGTGAGCTGTTTAGCTCCTTGATGGAATAATCGGTAGAACATCCTGTTTTTAGGATTAAAAAGATTGATCTTACTCAAACTTGCACTGAGCTTTTCCCATTCAGGAAGCGGATACAAGGTGAGGCAATCTTCAAACCCCTTGTTCAACATAAAATCGCGCTGAGCACTAGCGGCGAGCTGCTTCCGGAGCCCGGAAGGAAATAGAAACCGACCCTTTGTGTCCAGCTTCACTTCAAACTCACCAACTAAACCTGCCATAGCGTTAATAATGGGTAAAAGTAGTAGATTTCCTCCCACTTTTTACCACCAATTTTTAAATTGTTAATAACTTATTTGGTAAAATTACAGCAATCGTATCGAATAAAAAAATAATTACTTGATAAATAAAGGATTTCATGAAAATTAAGAAAGTGGTAATTTGTGGTAATTATTAAAAACTTACCTTTGACCATGCAAAACAAATTGGCCGGCATTGGTCTTCTGGTGATTCTCGGGGCCGTTTGGGGAAGTTCATTTATTTTAATGAAATTGGGTATGGAGCCCGTTCAAGGGTTTCCCACCATGAATCACTTTCAAGTTGCGGGGTTGCGAATGACCATAGCTGCTGTTGTGATGTTGCCCGTTGCGATTCGATCGTTTAAGTTACTAAAGACCAAAAGCGCTCCGTATTTATTAATTGTAGGACTTTGTGGGAACTTTATACCCTCATACCTTTTCACTTATGCAGGCACTGGGCTAAGCAGCGGATTTTGTGGCATTCTGAATAGCTTTACTCCTATTTTTACTGTTTTCATTGCTTTCATTGCATTTAAAACTAAAGTCCATTGGTTGCAAGTTGTAGGCATATTAATAGGTACCGTCGGTATTGTTTCTTTAGTGACATCAGGCGGACATTTGACCTTAATAAATAGTCCGTCCCACATTGGCGCTGTTTTGATTGCCACCTTACTATACGGAATCAGCGTGAATACAATACGACATAAACTAAGCCACATCAGTCCACTTGAAGTAACATCGTTGGGTCTTTTCAGCATACTACCCTTCGCCTTATCTAGTTTTCTATACGAAGGAACCCATCAAGACATCCTAAACAAACCGTTTGGATGGTCCGCCCTGGGTTATGTAGTTCTTTTAGGCGTAATCGGCACAGCCATATCTAACATTTATTTCAACCGGCTTATTAAATTAACCTCTGCCATATTTGCGAGCTCGGTTACCTATTTAATCCCCATATTCGCCGTGCTTTTTGGCTTTATCCTAAAGGAATCGATTACCTATATGCAATTCATTTCTATGCTCGTTCTGCTTTCAGGAGTCTTTTTAGTCAACTTCCACGAACTACTTTTGCGCGGAATACGAAAGAAAAAGCGCTAGTTGTTTTGAAATTGAATATGATTTATTATCTTTGCACTCCTAATTTAATTCGAGTCAAACATGTACGCAATTGTAGAGATAGCAGGGCAGCAGTTTAAAGTGCAAAAAGACCAAAAGGTATTCGTTCATCGATTAGATGCTGAAACCGGATCAAAACTGAAGTTTGATCACGTGTTATTGGTAGATAACGATGGGTCAATAACTCTTGGCGCCCCAGTTATAGCCGGTGCAACAGTCACCGCAGAAGTCCTTGACCATGT
>Ga0315907_10001080_pt1 | contig 37458 bp, 37 predicted proteins | sample LakEriMetagenome_3_FD_203525 | JGI IMG/M metagenome (GOLD analysis project Ga0315907, IMG submission 203525) | Freshwater fungal communities from buoy surface, Lake Erie, Ohio, United States - Buoy 12 MA123 | ecosystem: Environmental > Aquatic > Freshwater > Lake > Lake biofilm | place: USA...
TGCGCGAGCACACCGTGAATCCGGCGGCGATCTTTCCGCCGACGCGGACGCACTTCCAGCCGTCACCCTCGACGCCGGTGATCCGGCCGTTCTTGATACCCGGAACCACGACGTACTGAGCGGTTGCATCGGCGTTGCCGCCGTTCTTCACCGACAGCGTCGCCACGGCGTTGCCGCCGGGGCGGGGGCCTGCGGGAGCGATGAACGAGGGGACGAGTTCCGGCTTGTATTCGATGATCGAAACGGTCATGCCGAATCGCGCGACTGGCGCATCTGCCTTTTCGGGCAGCGACGCGAACACCGGCCATTCGGGCGTGCCGACCTTGGCCTTGTTCGACGCACGCGCCGTGACAGCGAGAACCGGCGTCTTACCGCCCGGCGCCATGTCGCTTGCCAACTTGATCTCGCAACGAACGGCAGGGCCCGACTTCGGGGCTGTGACAGTTGGTGCTGCCGACGTCGGCGGGACTGTCGTCGGTCCTTCGACCGCGTCGGCGACCGCTGCCGCGGCGGCAGGAACCTCGACGCTCGGCTGCGTTCCGTTACCCGCGACGCAGGTCCACTTTCCGGCAGTCGCTGCGAGCTTCTGGCCGTCGAGCTTCGCCTTGTAGTCGAGCGCCTTCGGGAACGATGCGCCCGAGAGGACGGCCGTGTTGTCGACGTACTGTTCGATGCGCACGGTCGTGCCCGCAGGCATGGCCTTCGCACCCAGGTTCTCGACGGCGAAGGAATACGTGGAGTCCTTCCCGATCATGATCGGGGTGGCCGAGCCGTCAGTGACGGCCTGGCTCGCACCTTTTTCATCGGCTCGCGAGAACACGATTCCCGGCATCGCCGCTGGAAGCGGCTGGACGATGAGCGTGTGCGACACCGAGTTGCCGGCCTTGTACTTGTCGGCTTCGTTGTCGGCGCTGATCGTTGCGATCACCTGTGCAGCGCCGTCCTCGGTTTCCTCGGTGGCGGCGATTTCCATGCCGACGATCTCGGCGGTGTCACCGTCGAGTTCCGCCTTCACACACTTCTGTGCGGTGGCGCCTTCGCCCGCGGCCGGGTCGGGCTCTGCATTCGAGCATGTCCAACCCTCGGCGTCGGTCTTCAAGCCCTTGAACACCATGCCTTTGCGCGTGCTGAACGTCACGGCGACGTTTTCACCCGGGCCATATGCCGAGCGAATGTTGGCATCGACGATCGCCGAGCCGGGAGCGCTGATGCTCGAGTTGCCGTCTCGCGGCGACAGCCGCACCGAAAGATCAGGTTCGGGAGCGGGGACCACGATCACCGTGGCCTGACCGCCAGCCTCGAGCGGGCTGTCGTCGATGAGCGTCTTCGAGATCGATTCGACCTCCCAGATGACCGGCTTTTCGGTCACCTTTGCGGTCTTCGATACGCGACCCTCGAGTGTGAGGGTGTCGGAGAACGTGCTGGGGGGCAGGTCGGGTCCCTTGTGCGTACACACCGTCGGTGCACTGGGGTTGTCACAGGTCCAACCTTCACCACTGACCTTCACATTCGTGATGCCGAGGTCCTTCGGCAGGACGTTGCGGAAGGTGAAGTCACCGGACTGCGTCTCGGTGCCCGTGGGCAACAGGCGCATGTCGGCCTTGAACTTTCCTCCGGGGTAAACCCGACCGACGACTTTCACATCGACCCACACGCTGGCGATGACCGTCTTGTCATCGCCGGCTGCCGAGCCGACCGACGCACCCGCATCGGGATCGGGGCCGAGCAACTGGACGATCGCTTCGTCGTTCTTGCGGTCGATGTCGTCGGCGGTGTCTGCCTTGAAGAGAATGTGCGCCCACTCGGCGAGCAGTTCCTTCGCGCCCTCGATGTCGCCGGCCTTGGTCTTGTCGGCGACATCCGTGACGAGCGAGTCAGGAGGAAGCGGGAATGCCGCGTCGGGACCGATCTGGAACTGGAGGTCGGCGCTCGCGTTGCTGCCCGGGGGTAGCAGTGCGTTCTTCGTACCGTCCGCAGTCTTTTCGGTGTACGTGCACTTCAGGCCCGAACACACCCAACCGATCGATCCGACGGCTGATTCGTCGGTGATCGCAGGTGCAGCACTGCTGAACGTGACGGTTGCCGGCAGGTTGCTCATCGTGAACGTGATCGGGGATTTCTGACCCGCGTAGTCACTGCCGATGTTCGTGATGTAAGTCATGCCCATGTAGATCTGGTTCGGAAGAGCCGGGCCAACGAGCTGTGCCGAAGAAATGAGGTCGACACCGGTCTTTGCGTTGCCGGCCGAACCAGCGGGCAATTCCGTCTTGACTTCACCTTCGTTGGACGGCGGCTGGTCGATGTTGTCGACCTTCGCGCCCTCGGGAAGAAGCGGTGCAAGTTCCGTGTTGGTCAGACCGGGAATCGTCGTCGGTGTCGTGCCGTCGGCCGGAGTTGTCGTCGTGGTCGTGTCACCCGGTGCCGCCGTCGTGGTGGTCGTGTCGGCAACGGTCGTGGTCGTCGAATCGGTCGGCGCACTTGCGCCGATCGGTGTCGCATCGACCACGACCAGCGTGGCGACGATCGAGAGGGCGAGACCCTTGCGAAGTGTGTGACGGGTCATCGTTTTCATTGCGCACATCCTGTCGAAGCGAATCCGGTGAGAGCTCGGGCGGTGCCCGAAGTTGCGAAGACTGGTCGGTACTGCGGGAGGGCCACTGCGACCCTGTCAAGAGAGGCTCGCTGGCGAACCAGCGTCACGGTGTCGGCGTTCGCGCCCTTCAGCTTCGAGCTGAGATCAGCGACGGACAGTTTCGGACCGCCGTTCTGCAGTGCGGACACGCAGTCGGCCGTCGCCCACACCTGGTTCTTCCAGCGCAATTCGGCAACTCCCGAAGTGACGTTGAAGCACGTCGAAGCGGTGGCGCCCGTGCATCCGAGTACCAGATCACGGATCGAGTTGCCGGTGGCCGCAGCATCGACCTTCGTCGGATCGCCGACGATGAATTCGGCACCCCAGCCGTTACCGAGGAACGAGCCGATGCCAGTGGCAGCCGGGTCGAACCCGCGCACCGCGGTCACACCCGAGCCGTCGAGTTTTGCCGCAAGCACCGCCTTGATCACTTTCTTCGTCGCGGTCGACACAAACGCGCAGTTGTCGCACGGGATCGTCTTCGCCCCGACGGTGAGGTTCCAGCGCAGCGTCATCGGGGTGGTTGTACCGACCCATTCGGCACTCGCCACGGCGAGAGTTCCCGACGAGTCGGTCTTGTAGGTGTTGCTCACCGCACGCGCGGCATTGGACGTGGTCGAGGCTTCGGCGGGAAGCGCGGGACGTGGCGAACCGAGTGCGTTGTTCGGTGCGAGGTAGGTCGGCGCGTAGTTGCCCGGATCGGCGACCTTCGTCTGCGTGGGAACCGCAATCGTGGTCGTCGGCGCGGCCGCGACCGTGGTTGCGGGCGCCACGGTCGTTGCGCTCGCGGCAGTGGTCGCCGGCGCAACCGTCGTTGCTGGGGCGACTGTCGTTGCTGCCGCCACGGTCGTTGCGGGGGCGACGGTTGTTGGCAGCGCGGCGTTCTTCACGCGCGCAGTGGTCGTGGCAGTTTCACCCTCGGACGAGCCCGAGCCTCCGCACGAGGCCAATAGGGCCGCGGCGAGCGCCACACCGAATAGGGACTGTCTGTGTTTCATGGTCATCCTTCGCAATTCTTCGCGACGAAGTCGTCGATCTTCTGTGAGGCGGATTCGATTTCGGCCGTCGCAAGTTGTGTGACGACCTGGTTGAAGTTCTCGAGCGTTGGATCGCTCTCGAGCGAGTCGGCCATCGCTGTTGCTGCTTCGGCAACAGTGGCGACGTCTGCAGCAATGTCTGCGGGTGAGGTTTCGGCGAGACCGTTCAGTGCCTCTGCGCGGGTCTTCATCTGCGCGGCGACCTCTTCGACTTGCGCATCGTCTTCGAGATTCGTTGCATTGATGCCTTCGTCGGTTGCGGCTTTGCAGAATGCAGCAAGCACTGCTGCATCGTCGACCGGCGATGTGTCGGGCGAAACCGCCGTCGTGTCGGCGGTCGTTGCATCGGAGGACTCACCGTCGGAACCACCACACGCACCGAGAACAAAAGTCGCGACTACGGCCGCGGACATCACGGACCCCTTGAATCGATGACAAAACATTTCTCGTCCCTTCCCCTGCACAAGCGCCAAAGTAATGAAGGAACCTACTATTGACCAGTCAGGTGCCAGAAGTTTCCGGGGCCGGCCACCCCGAGTTCACCCCGCCGTTGCAAGGGTGGCGAGTCGCGAGTCGATGTCGGCCCCCGAAGGTGCCCCGATCACAACTTCACGATCCCCCGACGCGTCCTGGAACACCCATGCGGGCTGGCCGGAGACCCCAAAAGAGGAAAAAATCGAGCCGTCGGGATCGCGGACGTTGGTGAAGGTCAGGCCGTGACGCGAAACGAACCCGTCGATCTCGTCCTGCGTGCCGTTCCAGCCGATTCCGACGACCTGGACCTTTCCGGCCCATTTCTTGCTGACCGCCTCGACCGAGGGGGCTTCACCGTTGCAGGTGCCTCAATATGGCGCCCAGAACCAGAAGGCGACCGGCGAACCGTTGTAGCGGGAACCAAAGTCGCCCATCCCGACGGTGCTCGAGGTGTCGGCTGCCGCCGATGAGCCGCTCGATGCCGACTCGATCACGCTCGACCCGGAAATGCTCGACCCGGGAATGGTCGACCCGGCGTCACTCTCCGCACACGAAGCCGCAACGACCAACGCGGATCCGAGAAGCAGAAGACGGAGTGTTCGCTTCACGATCCTCGACGCTCCTGGAGCAGTGCCGTGACGACCTTGCCGTCGGCTTTGCCCTTGCTCGCCTTCATGATGGACCCGACGAGTGCACCCGCCGCCTTTTCTTCGCCGGCACAGTACTTCGCCCATGCATCGGGCTGCGCCGCGATCGCGTCGTCGACGAACCGTGCGATGGCGGACGTGTCGAGCGCCTCGAAACCTTTCGACGACGCAATCGACGCAGGGTCTCCCCCACCCGCGGCGAGCATCTCGCCGAGGACGGTCTTTGCCTGCGTCGCGGTGAGCTTGCCTTCGCGCTCCATCACGGTGAGCGCGGCGAGATCCTTCGCGGGAAGTCGCGGTGCGTCACCTTCGTCTGCGAACGCTTGCTGCACCCATACGAGTGCTCGTGCTGCCTCGCCACCCGCATCGATGACGGCCTTCACGTAGTTGTCCTGTCCGCGTTCGACGACGACGGACACCGCCTCGCCTTCGACGTCGGCGCCCGTGAGCGCCGCGAGCGCGATGCGCCGCGCGGCGGGCAACACCGGCAACGCCGCGAGCACCCGTTCGACCCATGCGGCATCGGGCGCGAGCGGCACGAGGTCGGGCTCGAGGAAGTAGCGATAATCGTCGGCGTCTTCCTTCGTGCGCAGCGTGTGCGTGCGCCCGTCGGCATCGTCCCAGTGACGCGTCTCCTGGCGAATCGATCCGCCGGTTTCCAGGATGTCGACTTGACGGCGCGCCTCGTACTCGATTGCACGACCGAGCGATCGCACCGAGTTCACGTTCTTGATTTCACAGCGCGTACCGAGAGGATCGCCGTAGCGACGCACCGAGACGTTGGCGTCACAACGCATCGAGCCTTCTTCCATCTTCGCATCGCTTGCGCCGATGGCGACGAGAATCGCGCGCAGTTCGTTCACGTACTGGCGCGCCTGCTCGGGTGTGCGGATGTCGGGACGCGAGACGATTTCGACGAGCGGAACTCCGGCCCGGTTGAAATCGATGAGCGAATACTCGCTGCCGTGGATGCGACCGCTGGTACCACCGAAGTGGGTCGACTTGCCGGTGTCTTCTTCCAGGTGTGCACGCTCGACGTCGATTCGCACGTTGCCGGGCAACATGAGATGGCCGTCGACGTTCAGCGGCTGGTCGTACTGGCTGATCTGGTACGCCTTCGGCAGGTCGGGATAGAAGTAGTTCTTGCGGTGGAACGTGCATGGCTGCACCTTGCAGTTCAATGCGAGGCCGATGCGCATCGCCAACTCGACCGCATGCTCGTTCAACACGGGAAGGGCCCCCGGCAGACCCAACGTCACGGGGTCGATGTTGGTGTTGGGCTCGTCACCGAAACGGTTCGGCGACGCGCTGAACAACTTGGTCTTCGTTGCAAGTTCGACGTGCACTTCCAGGCCGACGACGAGTTCCCAGCCGTCGGGCAGGCCGTTGTCGAGTTTCTCGGTGGTGCTCATACCGCACGCTCGAGTTCTGCCGCGACACGAAACATCGTCGACTCGCCGAGGGTTGGTGCGAGCACCTGCACGCCGACCGGCATGCCGTCTTGGCCCGTGCCGAAGGGGACGCTCATCGCAGGGTGGCCGGCGAGGTTCGTCGGAATCGTGAAGATGTCACACAGATACATCGCGAGTGGGTCGTCGGTTTTGGAACCGAATCGGAACGCGACCGACGGCGACGTGGGCGTGAGGATCACGTCGGCGTCGGCGTAGGCGCGTGCAAAGTCGTCGGCAATGAGGCGGCGCACCTTGAGTGCCTTGCCGTAGTAGGCGTCGTAGTAGCCGGCCGACAGCGCGTAGGTGCCGAGCATGATGCGACGCTTCACCTCGTCGCCGAAACCGGCTTCGCGCGTGTCGGCATACATCGTGTTGATGTCGCCCGCCGCGACCCGTTTGCCGTAGCGCACACCGTCGTAACGCGCGAGATTGCTGCTGGCTTCGGCAGGAGCGATGAGGTAGTACGCGGTGAGCGCGAACGACAGTGACGGCAACGTGACGTCGACGATCGTCGCACCCGCTCGTGCGAGCGCGTCGAACGCTGCATCGAGGCGAGCAAGCACGTCGGCGTCGGCACCCTTCGGAAGATCGGCGACACGACCGATTCGCAGACCCTTGACTCCTGCCCCGAGCGCACCGACGAGGTCGGGTGCGGGCTGCGGAATGCTCGTCGAGTCCATCGGGTCGTGTCCTGCGATCACCTCGGTGAGAATTGCCGCATCTTCGACGGTGTGCGTGAAGGGACCGATCTGGTCGAGACTGCTCGCGAACGCCACGAGGCCGTAACGGCTGACGAGGCCGTAGGTGGGCTTCACGCCGACGAGACCGCACAGCGCGGCTGGTTGACGAATACTGCCACCCGTGTCGCTACCCAGGCTGCCCGCTGCGAAGCCCGCGGCGACCGCGGCCGCACTGCCACCACTGCTGCCGCCCGGCACACGTGAAGTGTCGAGTGGGTTGCGCGTCGGGCCGAAGGCGGAGTTCTCGGTGCTCGAACCCATCGCGAATTCGTCGAGGTTCGTCTTGCCGACGAACACCGCACCCTCGGCGGCGAGTTTCTGCACCGTCGTTGCGTCGTACGGCGGCTTCCATCCCTCGAGAATGCGTGACGAACACGTGGTCTCGACACCGCGCGTGCACATGTTGTCCTTGAGTGCGATCGGAACGCCCGCGAGCCGACCGGGGTTCTCACCGCGCTTCACCCGATCATCGATGTCGGACGCGACGGCAATCGCGCGATCGCGCATGACGAGGTTGAACGCGTGCACTTCACCCTCGCGCGCATCGATGCGGGCGAGGTGTGCGTCGAGCACGTCGCGTGCCGTGGTGCGACCCACAGCGACGTCGGCCGCGATCGATGCGACGGTCGGAAACTCAGCCATCGAGACCGCCCGACGGAGGCACACGGAAGCGACCGTCCTCGGCCGCGGGTGCGACCGCGAGAACTTCGTCGCGGTCGAGACAGGGACGCTCGACGTCGGCGCGCAGCACGTTGACGAGCGGATAGGGCTGCGTCATAGGCTCGACACTTGCGAGGTCGAGGTTGTCGATGTCGGCAAAGTGGTCGAGCATTCCGTCGAGTTGGCGCGTGTAGCGCTCGACTTCCTCGGGCGAGACGTTCAAACGCGCGAGGCGAGCGACCTTCGCCACGTCGGCGGCAGTGAGACGCTGTGACACGGCGTTGGATGCTAACGAGTCACGGGGGAGAAATTCGGGGGGCGTTTTTCGAGGAAACTCGCCACGCCTTCCTTGAAGTCCGACCGACGCAGGGATTCCTTCATGAGGCGCAATGCTTTCTGTTCGGCGTCGCCGAGCGTCATCGCGTAGTCGGCATACACCTGCTCCTTCATCACGGCCATCGACGTCGGTGAGACGTTTGCGGCGAGGTCGGCCGCGTACGCGACGGCGTGGTCGAGCAGTTGGTCGGCGGGCAGAACGGCATTCACCATTCCCATCGCATGCGCCTCCTCGGCGAGCACCACCCGCGCCGAGAGAAGAAGGTCGAGCGCGTTCGCGGTTCCGACGAGCCGCGGCAACAACCAGCTCATGCCGTACTCGGCGATGAGGCCGCGACGACCGAAGGCGGTCGTGAACTTCGCACCTGCTGCGGCGAACCGGATGTCACAGGCAAGCGCTTGCACCATGCCGATGCCCGCACACGCTCCGTTGACCGCGGCGATCACGGGCTTCGGCACGGTCGTCGTGAACGACTGCAAGTGCGAACCTGATGCGGCCTCGGCGCTCGGCGCGCCGTCGGAGGACCCACCGATCGACTGCAGCGCATCCATGTCGGCGCCCGCACAAAAGCCGCGACCGGCGCCGGTCACGACGATCGCGCGAACGGAGTCGTCCTTCGCGCAGTGTTCGAGAAGACCGAAATAGCGCGCCGAAAGTTCGGCGTTCCACGCGTTCATTCGATCGGGCCGGTTGAGGGTGAGAAGGGCGACCCCGGGTGCGGGTGTGTCGAAGAGGACGACGTCGCTGCCGGAGGGCGGGTTATTGCTGGGGCTCATGGGTCGCCACGCTAGACCCAGCCCGACGATCCGCCCGAACCTGAATCGTGAAAATGGCGATGGACACGACGAATACGACGAGTGAAACCCATTGGTTGAGTCGCAACCCACCGGCTTCGTGGGCGCGGTCGATGCGCAGACCCTCGATGAAAAAGCGCATTGCTGTGTATCCCGCCGCATACAGCCAGAACACGCGACCCGGACGCAGCGAGTCGCGACGGTTCACCGCCAACAACACGAGGCACAAAAGCGCACACCACAGGGATTCGTAGAGAAACGTCGGATGGAATGTGGTTCCGACGTCGTAGCCCGCGGCGAGCGTCTTTGCATCGCTGACGCGCAACGCCCACGGCAGATCCGTCGGCCGGCCGAAGAGTTCCTGGTTGAACCAGTTGCCCCAGCGTCCCACGGCCTGAGCCGCAGCGATCGCAGGCGCGGCGACCGTCAGGATGATCGCAACGTCGAGACCGCGACGCCGGGCCGCCCACATGCCGACGGGAACGCCGAGGGCAATGCCTCCCCAGATGCCGAGACCGCCCTGCCACACCTTGAATGCATCTCCGAGATTCCCCGAGAAGCGATCCCAATCGGTGATCACGTGATACGCGCGCGCACCGATGACGCCCGCCGGCACCGCCCACATCGCAACGGCGCTGAAGTCGTCGGTCGTGCCCGCCCCGCGCCGCTCGAGTGCCTTGCCCGCGATGCGAACACCGAGGATGACACCGAGTGCGATCATCAACCCGTAGGCGTTGAGCTTCAACGGGCCGAGTTCGAGCGCATTCGACGATGGGCTGGAGATCGCCGCGAGGAGCGACACGGATCAGACCCCCGTCACGCGTCGAGCGAAGGCGACCGAACCCTCGAAGATGAGCCCACGGTCGTAGTCCTGCGTGGCGACGTGGAAGCTGCGTTCGAGCGTCACTCGCTCGACGGGACCGCCGTACGCCTCGGCGAGTCGGTCGCTTTGCGCGGGGTCGACGACGTGGTCGTTCACCGACGTATAGAGAAGGAGTGGAACACGGGTCGACGCGTACCGCTTCGAAAGAGGCGCGAGCCCTTCGTCCATGAAGGACAACAGTGGTCGGACGGGCGTCCCGGGGTACGCGTTCTCGGTGACGTCAGGGTCGGCGATGTCGCTGCCGATACCGGGAATGACCTCGGTGCCACCGTCGAGGATGCCGCGGATCGCCGTCAGCATTTCGTCGGCGAGCGGGTACGTCGCGGGGTTCACACAGACGATGCCCTTCGTCTCGGGGTGTTCGGCCGCGAGCCACAGTGTGAGCGAGCCACCCATCGAGAGTCCCATGACGACGACGTTCTTCGTTCGCGATGCAAGTCGCGCGTACGCAGCATCCGCATCACGGCACCAGTCGACCCAGCGCGTCGGCAGCATGTCGTCGACACACGTGCCGTGTCCGGCGAGTCGCGGCATTTCGACGTGGAACCCGGCCCCCGCGCACGCTTCGGCAAGGCCACGCATCGAGCCGGGATTACCGGTGAATCCGTGGACGACCACGACACCCGCATCGATGGTTCCCTCGTGCGACCACGCCTCGGCGCCTTCCATGACAGACGATTCGCTCATTCGGTCAGTGTAGACAGCACGGCGAGTGGGCACTGTCTAGCCTCGATCGCGTGGCGCGGCGTCGGAAAACTTTCATCGATTCCTCGGCCCTCACCGCGATCGTGCCCGTGCTTGCTTTGTTGCCCGCGTGGCTCACCGCGATGAGCCTCATCTGGGTCGTTGTCGCGATTCCGTTCGATACCTCGTACTTGACGTTCATCGGCACGGCCGCACTCGCTTCCGTCGTGATGTTTCTGCCGGCCACACAGCGCATCTTCGTGACGCGCATGCTGGGTGTCCGCACACCCGAACGTCACGAGCGACGACGACTCGACACCGCCGCGCGAATGGTTCTTGCCGCGGCACGAACGCCGAAGCGCCGCTTCGTGTTCGCAATCGACGAGAGCAGCGACGTGAATGCATTCGCATGCGGAGGCCACATGCTTGTCGTGAGTTCGTTCGCACTCGACAAGCTCGACGACGACGAATTGCTGGGCGTCGTGGCACACGAATTCAGTCACCACCTCGGCGCACACACCGTTGGTCTGTCCTTCGCGCAATGGTTCAGCCTGCCGGTTCTGCTCTTCGCACGGCTCGGTGAATTCACGCGCAAGGTTGCACGCTCACCATTGCGTCGGCTCGAGGCTATGGAGGGGGCGGCCCGCCACATCGCGCGAGCCCTCGACGTGGTCATGCGGGGTTTCTCGTGGTTGTTCGGCGCGACGTTGGTGACGGCACAGCGCTTGAACGATCTCGTCGGACGCGATGCGGAGTTTCATGCCGATCGTCGTGTCGTCGAGCTCGGGTTCGGCCGCCAGTTGTCACGAGCCCTGACGCACGTGGCGGCGCGTGACGGGTCTTCGATCGGACGTAGCCGGCACGAGCGCATTTTCTCCTCGCACCCGCCCGCCCGCACGCGCATTGCGCGCATCGAGGCACTTCTGCGTTCGCGTTCCCGTTAGCCCCGCAAAAGACCCAGCGATAACCTGCCGATCGTGGCTGTCCCCCCTGCCGTCACGGCCAACGACTCTTCTCCGCTCGTCTCGTCGCCATTTCTTCTTGCTGCGCGCGGACTGCCCGCCCCGTACACGCCCGTTTGGTTCATGCGACAGGCGGGACGAAGCCTCCCCGAATACCGCGCGTTGCGCGGCGAGGGCAGCATCCTCGATGCGATCAAACGCCCCGACTTGGCGGCGGAGTTCACCTTGCAACCCGTGCGTCGTTACGGCGTCGACGCGGCGGTTCTCTACAGCGACATCGTCGTGTCGTCGCACGCGGTTGGTTTCGGCGTCGATGTCGCGCCGGGCACGGGCCCCGTCGCACAACACCCGCTGCGCACGACGGCCGACCTCGCACGCTTGCGGCCCCTCGATGCGGAAACCGACATGGGTTACGTTCTCGAGACGATCGACATTTTGGTCGACGAACTCGAGGTTCCACTGCTCGGCTTCGCCGGTGCACCCTTCACGGTCGCCAGCTACCTCATCGAGGGTCGGCCGAGCCGCACCTACGAGAACACCTTCGCGATGATGCGCAACGAGCCCGTCTTGTGGGGCAACGTGATGGAGCGCCTCACACAACACGCGGTCGAGCTCGTCGACAAGCAGATCCGCCACGGCGCGAAGGCGTTCCAGATCTTCGACAGCTGGATCGGCGCACTCGACGTCGACACCTACCGTGCCAACGTGCTACCGCACACACGAGTGCTCTTTGCCGAACTGCTCCGTCTTCATCCCGATGTCGCGGGCATTCACTTCGGAGTCGGTTGCTCGCACCTTCTCGAGGCGATGCACGCAGCGGGCGCCGCGGTGCTGGGCGTCGATCAAACGGTACGCCTCGACGAGGTTCGCCGACGCGTCGGCAGCGATGTCGTTCTCCAGGGCAATCTAGACCCCGCCGCCGTTCTCGCCGGACGTGACGCAGCACTTGCCGCTGCCGACGAGGTACTTGCCGCGAATGCCGGACACCCCGGACACATCTTCAACCTCGGCCACGGTGTCACGCCGCAGTGCGACCCCGACGTTCTCCTCGCCGTGGTGCAACACGTTCACGAAAGGACCCGCCGATGATTTCAGTCGTCCTCATGGCGTACGGGACTCCGCGCAGCCGCGAAGAGATCCTTCCCTATTACACGGACATTCGCCGCGGCCGTCCACCGACCGACGAACTGCTTGCCGAGCTCACGGCGCGATACGAAGCCATCGGCGGTCTCTCGCCTCTCGCGGCGTTGACCGAGGCGCAGCGCGATGCAATCCAACGTGCACTCGATGACGTGGCACCGGACCGCTTCCGTGTGTCGCTCGGTCTGAAGCACGCGCACCCGATGATCGAAGAGGCAGTGGCTGATGTTGCCGCCACCGGGGCGGAGAAAATCGTCGGCCTCGTTCTTGCCCCGCACTACTCGAGTTACAGCATCGGACAGTACGTCGGTCGCGCGACCGCGGCTGCGGAGCCACATGGAATCGGCGTGGTCGGCATCGACTCATGGGCGACGGAACCTGCGTTCATCGACTTCCTCGCCAACGACATGCGCGCACGCCTCGCGAAGATGCCCGCGAACACCAAGGTTCTCTTCACCGCACATTCGCTGCCCCAGCGCATCATTGACGGCGGAGATCCGTATCCGCATGAATTGCGTTCGACGGCGGTCGCCGTCGCGGGCGCCCTCGGCCTGCGCGAACACGAACAGTGGGACATCGCGTGGCAATCCGCCGGACGCACCCCCGAGCCGTGGATCGGCCCCGACGTTCTCGAAGCGATCGATGCGCTCGCCGCGTCCGACGCGCCGCCCGCAGGCGTACTCGTGTGTGCATGCGGCTTCGTGGCCGACCACCTCGAGGTGCTTTTCGACCTCGACATCGAGGCGAAGAAGCACGCCGAGTCGCGTGGCCTCGTCTTTGATCGCATCGCCTGCGTCAACGACGACCCCAAGGTCATGGCCGCACTCGCTCGGCGCGTGATCGAGGCGGCGGGTTGATCACCGGCTCGACACCGACACGAGTCGTCATTGTCGGCGGCGGCATCACCGGCCTCGCCTGCGCACATCGTCTGCTCACCCTCGACCCGCGGATCGACGTCACGATTCTCGAAGCCACCGAACGGGTTGGTGGCCTCATTCGCACCTCACCGTTCGCGGGCCATGCTGCCGTCGATGAAGCAGCCGATGCGTTTCTCCTGCGCGTGCCGGCGGCGCGTGCTCTCGCGGAAGCGGTCGGACTCGGCGGTTCGCTGACGTCCCCCGCGGTCGCACATGCTTCGGTGTGGCGCGGTCGACTTCATCCTCTGCCCGAGAGCCTTCTGCTCGGTGTGCCGACCCGGCTCGGCCCGCTCGCGCGATCGCGGCTCATTTCGATGCGAGGCAAGTTACGAGCCGGCCTCGAACCGTTGCTGCCGCGCACTTCGACGGACACCGATTGCCTCGGGGCGTTCATGCGCAAACGCCTCGGTGGCGAGGTCCACGAGATGTTGATCGACCCACTCGTGGGCAGCATCTACGCGACCGACACCGATTCTTTCTCTCTGCGCGGCATGCCACAACTCCAGGAACTCGCATCCGAAGGTCGCAGTCTCATGATCTCGGCGCGACGACGTGCACAACCTGCACCTGCAGGCGCCGAGAACCCCGTGTTTGCGGCACCGATGGGCGGAATGCAGGCGCTCACCGACGCGGTGCACGCATCGGTCGTTCGTGCCGGCGCGAAAGTCGTCGTCAACGCGCACGTCAGCGGCATCGACCGCGACGCCGGCGACGTGGTCCTTCGCTCATCTGCCGGTGAGCACCGGTGCGACCACGTCGTTCTCGCCGCGCCCGCACGCAAGACCGGCGAATGGCTGGCGCACACCGCGCCGAACGCCGCGCGACTCCTCGCAGCCTGGGAGCACGCGTCCGTCGTGATGGTCGCGCTCGCGGTGCCGCGCCGCGCAATGCCCCGCGTCGCCACCGGCAGCGGCTATCTCGTGCCGAAGCCCGTGCAGAGGTTCGTCACCGCCGTCTCTTTCGCATCACAGAAGTGGGCTCACCTCGACGACGGCAACAGCGCACTGCTGCGCGTTTCACTCGGCCGTGACGGGATGCCACTGCATCACCACACTGATGACGAACTGCTCTCGTTCGTTCTTGCCGACCTGAAGATGCACCTCGGTGTCGACTTCGATCGCCACGTCAGCGACGACAACGTGCGGCTCACACGATGGGTCGAGAGTTTCCCGCAGTACCGCCCGCATCACTTCGACCGTGTCGACCACGTCGAAGCCCACCTGGCGACCGAGTTGCCGAACGTCCACCTGGCCGGGGCGAGCTACAGGGGAATCGGTGTTCCCGCCTGTATTCAGCAGGCAAACGACACGGCGCAACGGATCTTCGAACAGATTTCCGCGCGCTGAGCCTTCCTTTCTTGCCAGAATTGCCGCATGCACGCAGCGCGTCGATTCTTTGGTGGCACCCTCGCTGTCGTGCTCGTCACCAGCGCGATCACGTTTGCGCCGGGCGCTGCGTCCGCCGAGCGCGCCACCGACACGAAACCACGCGTCGGTCGCACCGTTGCAACCGTCAGCATCCCCGCGATCGACGTCGACGTCCAACTGCTCTACGGAATCCGTGACGACGTGCTCGCCCGCGGTCTCGGACTGTGGCCGGGTACCGCCCTTCCCGGCAAACCCGGCAATGCCGTCGTCGCGGGTCACCGCACCAGCCATGGCGCACCGATGCGCGACATCGACAAGTTGCAGGTGGGCGATCGCGTGTACGTCACGATGGGCGGCAAGCGGCAAAGCACGCTCGAGTACCGCATCACGAAGCGCCAGATCGTGCGCCCCGATGCGATGTGGATCACGCGACCAACGAAAGCCGCAACCCTCACGATTTTTGCCTGCCATCCCCCGCACTCGAGTGCCTACCGCTACGTGATCTTCGCCAAGTTGGTCGGCCGCTCCTCGACCGGCACCACGTGACACTGCGCGTCTCCCGCGGCGGAACAAAGTCGCTTCTCGCGGGCGTGTGCGTCGCCGCCGCGATGCCGCCGTGGGGTTGGTGGCCACTTGCTTTCATCGGTGTCGCGTGGTTTCACCTGACCAGTCGCGAGGCCGGGTCGCGCCGCGGTGCGTTCGGCCACGGCGCCGTGTTTTGTCTCGGCTGGTTGCTGCCGGCGACGGCGTGGATGTGGTTCATTTCTGCCCCGGGTTGGATCGTCGCCTGCATCCTCTTCGCCGTGCTCCACGGCCTGGCCGAAAGCGTCGTCTGGCGCACGGAACGCCACGTCGTGTTGCAGCCGCTCGCGCATGCCGCGGTCGAAGCACTGCGGTTTTCATGGCCCTTCGGTGGGGTTCCCCTCGCCTCGCTTGCGATTTCACAGGCCCAGAGCCCCGTGGTGCCTCTCATCCGTGTCGTCGGCGTCATCGGAGTCACGTGGTTCGTGTGGCAGGCAGCGACGTACCTTGCGACGCGCAAGCGCCGGTTCGTTGCGATGTCACTCGCAGCGCTCGTCGCAGTTGCCGTTGCGCCGACGGGCGGCGCCATCGACGGCTCGCCCAGGGTTCGTGTCGCGGTCGTTCAGGGTGGCGGCCCGCAGGGCACGCGCGCGATCAACACCGACCCACGTGTCGTCCATTTGCGCCACCTCGACATGATGAAAGGCATCACCACGGCCGACAAGGTCGACATCGTCGTGTGGCCGGAGAACGTCGTCGACGTGGCCGACTTTGCAACGTCGACCGAATTCGTCGAGATCGCCGACGAAGCGAAACGTCTCGGGGTCCCGGTGCTCGTCGGCGTCACCGAGGACGCGGGCCCCGGACGATTCACGAACAAACAGGTCGTCATCGGCGCCGATGGTGCGCTCGGTGACGGATACGACAAGGTACGACGGGTTCCGTTCGGTGAGTACATCCCGATGCGTGGTGTTCTGCGCGCGATCGGTGCACCGGTCGACCAGGTACCGACGGACGCAGTATCCGGCACGTCGAAGGCATTGCTCGACGTTCCCCTGGGTGGCCCCACGATCAGCGGCGACGACGTCGATACGGTGCGCGTTGCCACCGCGATCTCGTGGGAGGTCTTCTTCGCGGGCCGCGTGAACGAGGGCGTCGAAGAGGGTGCAACCCTCGTCATCAACCCGACGAACGGTTCCTCGTACCGCGGAACGATCCTCCAGACACAACAACTCGCCTCGTCGCGTCTGCGTGCAATCGAGTCGGCCCGTTACGTGGTGCAGGCCGCACCGACGGGCTTCTCGGGTTTCATCAGCGCCGAGGGTGACATCGTGTCGCGCACGCGCATCGGCGAGGCCGCGGTCGTCATCGCCGACGTACCGTTGCGCACCGGACGCACGTGGTACTCGCGACTCGGCGACGCCCCCGTGATCATTGCGCTTCTCGGCGCATTTGCACTGGTCTCCTACCGTTCGCGCAAACGGGGCGGCGAACCTACTCGGCGGTAGCCTTTTCGTTCTATGACAGTGGGGGCAGACCCGAACGGGCCGTTGCGCATCGCATACCTCACCTACAGGGGCAAACCGCATGTCGGTGGTCAGGGCGTGTACACCCGCCATCTGACGAAGGCCTTGGTCGACCTCGGCCACCACGTCGAGGTGTTCGGGGGCCAGCCCTATCCGGTGCTCGACCCCCGTGTGCCGATGCATCAACTGCCCAGCCTCGACATCTTCAACGACCACTACCCGGGTCGCTTTCCCGCGTATTGGGAATTGAAGAACCTGCCGAACATCGTCGAGGCAGCGCAATTCCTGAAAGGCACCTTCGGTGAACCCAAGGCGTTCAGCATGCGCGCCTATCGCGCCCTCAAGCCCCGCGTTCGCGACTTCGACATCGTGCACGACAACCAGTGCCTCGGTGACGACATCCTGAAGATCGAGAAGATGATCCCGACGATCGTCACGCTCCACCACCCGATCACACGCGACCGCGCCCTCGAGCTCAGCCACACGAAGAGCCGCTACAAGCGCTTCGGTATCAGCCGTTGGTACTCGTTCGTGAAGATGCAGGGCAAGGTCGCCTCGAAGATGCCGCGCATCGTCGTCGTCAGTGAGAACTCGATCAAGGACATCCACGACGACATGGGCGTGTCGCTCGACCGCATGCGTTTGGTTCCCGTCGGAGTCGACCCCGACCTGTTCAAGCCGATCGAAGGCGTGACACGTCAACCCGGACGACTCATCACGACGGCATCGGCCGACGTCGCGCTGAAGGGCCTCTCCTACCTACTCGAGGCGATGGCGAAACTGCGCACCGAGCGCGACGTTCGACTCACGATCATCGGCAAGCCCAAACCCGGCAAGAGCGCCGACCTCATCGATTCACTCGGTTTGCGCGACGCAATCGATTTCGTGTCGGGTGTTCCCGACGAACGCATCGTCGAGTTGTACTCCGAGGCCGAACTCGCCGTCGTTCCCAGCCTTTACGAAGGTTTCAGCCTGCCCGCCATCGAGGCGATGTGCACGGGCATCTGTCTCGTGGCCACCGACGGCGGCGCGCTTCCCGAGGTCACCGGCACGAACGGTGACACCGTCCTGCAGTGCAAAGCGGGCGACGTCGACTCGCTGGTGGCCGCGCTGCGGCGCGGCCTCGACGATGCCGAGTTGCGCGCACGTGTCGGGACGAACGGCCGTCGGCGTGTCGTCGAGCGCTGGAGTTGGCGCCACTGTGCGGCGCTCACCGTCGAGCAGTACCGCGAGGTTCTCGACATGCCTCACAACCGCGCGCGGAGACGCTGATGCTCACCGTGCGTTTCGACAAGTTGGGCCTGACGCCGGGTGAACTGTTTCTCGATGCCGGCGCTGGTTTCGGGCGCCATGCCTACGAAGCCGCGCGACTCGGTGCCCGCGTCGTCGCACTCGACTGGGCCGCCGACGAAGTCGTCACCACCCGCAACACCTTCGCCGCGATGGCTGCCGCCGGGGAAATCACCACCGATCGTTTCGTGGCATGTCTGCGCGGCGATGCCACCCGACTTCCGTTCGCCGATGCCACCTTCGATCGTGTGGTCACCTCCGAGGTGCTCGAACACATCGACGCCGACAGTGCGGCAATGGCCGAGCTGCACCGCGTGTTGAAACCGGGCGGCGTGCTGGCGGCGACTGTTCCCACCTGGTTCCCCGAAAAGATCAACTGGATGCTCTCCGACGAGTACCACGCGCCGAAATCGCCCGGTGGGCACGTCCGCATCTACTCGGCGACGGAATTGAAGGCGAAGCTGCGTACCGCGGGTTTCGACATCGTCGGCCAGCACCACGCACACGCACTGCACAGCCCGTACTGGTGGTTGAAGTGTGCGGTCGGCCCGTCGAACAACGATCATCGCGCCGTCGCCGCCTACCGACGTTTTCTCGAGTGGGACATCGTGAAGCAGCCGCGTGGCATGAAGGTCGTCGAGCGTGTTCTCAGTCCCGTGCTCGGAAAGAGCTACGTCGTCTACGCGCGCCGCGGCGCACCGGTCGGAGCGTCGCGATGAAACACGATCTCACGATCAGCGGCGTCATCACGCACGACGAGCTGCGTGCGACCGCGGCCTCGATCGCACGCCTGCAGTTGCCGAACGGCATGATCCCCTGGTTCGACGGCGGCCACTGCGATCCGTGGAACCACGTCGAAACAGCAATGGCGCTCGACACCATGGGACTGCATCACGAAGCCCGCCACGCCTACGAATGGTTGGCCGACACGCAGCGCGACGACGGGGCGTGGCACAACTACTACCTTTCCGACGGCAACATCGAGGATGCGAAGCTCGACACCAACGTGTGCGCGTACGTCGCCGCCGGACTGTGGCACCACTGGTTGTGCACGGGCGACCTTGCGACGGTGAAGAATCTGTGGCCCGTCGTCAGTTCCGCACTCGAATGGGTTCTCGCCCACCGTCGGGCCGATGGCACCGTGCTGTGGGCCCGCGAAGCCGATGACACACCGTGGGACTACGCGCTGCTCACCGGCTCGTCGTCGATCAGGCACGCGTTGCGTTGCGGTGCCATGCTCGCCGCGCTCGTCGACGACCATCCCGACCACCTGTTGCGCGCCGCCGACGCGATCGACCGCGTCGTGCGCACCAACCTCGCCGCCTTCGAACCGAAGGACAGGTGGGCGATGGACTGGTACTACCCGGTCATGACCGGCACCATGGAGGGCGCACAGGCAAAGGATCGTCTCGCGTCGCTGTGGAACACGTTCGCAATGGATGGCCTCGGCATCCGCTGTGTCAGTGATGAACCCTGGGTCACCGCCGCCGAAACCGCCGAGTGTTCACTCGCCCACTCGGCCCTCGGCGACATCGATACGGCGGTGAAACTCCTCACATGGACACGGCCGCATCGTTGTGACGACGGCTCGTATCTCACCGGCATCGTTTATCCCGACCGCATCGCTTTTCCTGCAGACGAGCGCACCGCCTACACCGGTGCGGCGATCATTCTCGCTGCCGACGCAATCACGGGTGCGTCGCCCGGTTCGCGGTTGTTCCGCCACGGCTTTCTCGACCGTTAGCTAGCGCACACGGCGCAACACGCGCAGACTTCCCGTCGCCGACACATCTTCGAAGTATCCGCTTGCAAGAGCCGGCAGATAGATGTCCTCGTACGGGGGCCGCCCACCGTCGGCCGGATCCGGAAACACGTCGTGAATCGCCAGCAGCCCGCCGACCATCACGTGCGGGGTCCAGTTCGTGTAGTCGGCGCGAGCCGGGTCGACCCCATGGCCACCGTCAATGAAGAGAAACCCAATGGGAGTGTTCCACCGCGCGGCAACGACGGGTGATTCACCCACGATCGCAACCACGACGTCTTCGAGTCCTGCCGCGGCAATGGTCGAACGAAAGAAAGGCAGCGTGTCGATGAGGCCCGTCGCAGCATCGACGAGGGTCGGATCATGCCATTCCCATCCCGGCTGGTTCTCCTCGCTGCCACGATGATGGTCGACCGCGAACACCACCGTGCCAATACGACGCGCGGCCGCACCGAGCCACACCGTCGAGCGACCGCACCACGACCCAACTTCGACCATCGGTGCGTGCGCCGGGGCTCCGCGCAACGAGCACGCCGCATCGAAGAGGGCGTCGCCCTCGTCTTCCGGCATGAAACCTCGCGCCGCCACGGCGTGGCGACGCAGTTCAGGATCGATCACCAACCGTCCCAGTGGATGATCGAGTCGACCGGCGGACGGGCCGCAGGTTTGAAGTCGGTTCCCTTGGTGTAGGCGAGCGGCGACAGGCACACCTGCTGCACGGTCTCGAACGGAATGCCGAGGATGTCGGCAACCTGCTGCTCCATCATGAGGTGCACGGTCGTCCACGCGGTACCGAGACCACGCGCACGCGCCGCCAACATGAACGACCACATGCCGGGCAGGATGTTGCCCAGCATCGACGCCGACATCATCGCCGGTGCGCCGTCGAGGCGCGCACCCTGCGTGCAACCGATGACGAGAACCGGCGCATCACCCATGTGCTCGCCGAGGAAGTCGGCCGACTCTGCGGAACGCTTCTGCTGCTGGTTTGCAGCGGCGTCGCCCTTGTCGATGGAACCGATGTACACACCGTCCATCGACTTGTACATGCCGTAACAGTTCTTGTACACCTCGCCGATCGCTTTGCGCTTCGCCTCGTCGCGCACGATGACGAAACTCATTGTCATCATGTTGCTGCCGGATGGCGACTGCATGGCGGCCGACACGCATTCCCGCACGACGTCATCGGGGACCGGCTTCGAGAAGTCGAGGCGCTTGCGCACCGCACGGGTAGTGGAAAGGAGTTCGTCGGGGTTGAGAGGTAGTAATGCCACGGGGCGATGGTACCCCTCCCCCACGTTGTGTGCGGTCCCGTGCCCTGACAACATGAGGGGCAATGAAATCCGCGCTCGACGACCTCATCGATCTTCTCGACCTCGAAGCCATCGAAGTCAACGTCTTTCGCGGCAAGTCACCCGACGAGAACCGCCAAAGGGTCTTCGGCGGACAGGTGGCCGGACAGGCCCTCGTCGCCGCCGCGCGCACCGTCGAGGCCGATCGCCACGTTCACTCGCTGCACGCCTATTTCCTGCGGCCGGGCGACCCGTGGGTCCCGATTCTCTACAACGTCGACCGCATCCGTGACGGACGCAGTTTCACCACGCGGCGCGTCGTGGCGATCCAGCACGGTCAGGTCATCTTCAACCTGCAAGCGTCGTTCCATCTGAACGAACCGGGCCCCGACCACCAGATCAACGGCCCCGCACACCTCGCCGACCCCGAGACGTTGCCGGACTTCAAGACACGCATGGCGCCGTACAAACACATCATCGGTGAGTGGTACGACCGTCCGCGACCGATCGACCTGCGCTACGTCGACGGCGACCCGTTCTCGCGCGAGGGCGTGCCAACGCTCGGCCAGCGTGTGTGGATGCGTGCCGACGGAACGCTGCCCGACGACCCGGTGTTGCACACGTGCATCGCCACGTACGCGAGCGACTTCACGCTGCTCGACACCACTCTCCTGCCGCACGGTCTGTCGTGGAACTCGAAGGGTGTGCAGATGGCCAGCCTCGACCACGCGATGTGGTTCCACCGACCGTTCCGCGCCGACGAGTGGATGCTCTACGACCAGTACTCGATCTCGACGTCGAATGCCCGTGGTCTCGCCGGTGGCTCGATCTACACGAAAGACGGTCAGTTGGCGATCACCGTCGTGCAGGAAGGCCTCGCGCGCGTCAGCCACGATGGGTAGGTTTCGCGGTTCTCTGCTGCTCGTCGCGGCCATCGTCATCGGTGGCGCCACGCCGGCGAATGCCACCGCAGTCACCGACCCGACGGCGCGTCTCGTCAAAGTGACGACCGCCGCGAAACCAACCGACATTGCATCGCGGTCCGGCGACACGGGTCTCTACATCGCCGAACAGGACGGCAGGATCGTGCGTTTCGACACAAAGACGAAAGCAAAGTCGACCGCACTCGACCTCACCGGTCGCACCGGCGCATCGGGTGAACGAGGGCTGCTCGGCCTCGTGTTCCATCCGAACGGGCGCTTCCTCTACGTGAACTACACCGATGACGACGGCGACACCGTGGTTGCGCGCTATCGCATGCGCGCCAACAAGACCGCCGACCCCGCGTCGCGCACCGTGCTCTTCACCCTGGAACAGCCCTATGCGAACCACAACGGAGGTGGGCTTGCCTTCGGACCCGGTGGTCGTCTCTACATCGGCACGGGTGATGGCGGCTCGCGCGACGACCCCCAACGCGTGGCACTCGACAAATCGTCGATGCTCGGCAAGATCATCAGCGTCGACCCTCTCGCGCGCAACGAAAGGTCTGCTGCCGCGCGAATTTGGTCGGTCGGCCTGCGCAATCCGTGGCGCTTCGAGTTCGACGACGAAATGAACCTGTGGGTTGCCGACGTCGGCCAGGACAAATGGGAAGAGGTCAGCCTCGCGCGCGCTTCTGCAGGGTCGGGACGCAATGCGAACTTCGGATGGAGCGCCTACGAGGGATTCGTCCGCTTCAACAACGATCAAACCGCGAAGAACCACCTCGCCCCGGTCCACGTCTACGAACACGGCGAGGACGGCTGTTCGATTTCCGGCGGTACGAAGGTGCGCTCCGCGAAGCTGCCCGCACTCGTGGGTTGGTACGTGTACGGCGACTATTGCAGTGGTCGCATCACCGCCATCAAGGTTGTCGGAACGAAGACGACACGGGTCGTGCGCCTCATCGACGATGCCGGGTCGGTGACCGCCGTACGCAGTGTCGCTTCGGGCGACGTCTACGTTCTCAATCTGGGTGGCGACGTCAGCGCCCTGTTGCCGACCTAGCGTCTCGCGCCCATGAACATGCTGCGCAGGACCTGGTAGTTCTCCACGCAGTGTCCCGCGCCGAGCACCACGGCTTCGAGGGGCATCGGAGACATCCGCACGGGCACGTCGGTTTCACGTTCGATGCGCTGGGCCAGGCCGCGCAGAAGCCCACCGCCGCCGACGAGATACATGCCACGCTGCAGGAAATCCTGCGCCATTTCGGGCGGCACCTTCGACAGGCAGCGGGTCACCGACTGCACGATTTGTGACACGACTTCGTCGATAGCGAATCGCACCTCTTCGGCCGTGAGGTCGATGTTCTTCGGCAGACCCGTGACGAGGTCACGTCCACGCACCTGTGCGCCGCGCTCGTTCGGCATCGGGGCCGCAGTTCCGATTTGGATCTTGATTTCTTCGGCGGTGCGCTCGCCGATCGCGATGCCGTGCTCGCGACGCACGTACGTCTGGATCGCTGCATCGATGTCGAAGCTGCCGACACGAATCGCCTCGAGCGCAACGACACCACCCAGGCTGATGACTGCCGTCTCGCTTGTGCCGCCGCCGATGTCGATGACCATGTTGCCGACAGGTTCATCGATGGGAAGCTCGGCACCGATGGCTGCGGCCATCGGCTGTTCGATCAACTGTGCGTCGGAGGCACCGGCGCGACGGGTCGCGTCGGTGACCGCGCGGCGTTCGACCTCGGTGATCGCCGAGGGGACGCAGATGACGACCTTTGGTCGGGTGAAGCGCGAAACGCCGACCCGCTGGAGAAGCAGGCGGATCATTCGCTCGGTGATGTCGAAGTCGGTGATCGCCCCGCCACGCAGAGGACGGACGGCAACGATGTAGCCGGGGGTACGCCCGATCATGTTCCACGCTTCGTGCCCGGTGGCAAGAACCTCACTGGTCTTGCGGTTGACGGCGATGACCGACGGTTCGTTGAGAACGATTCCACGGCCCTTCATGTAGACGAGCGTGTTCGCCGTCCCGAGGTCGATAGCAAGGTCGCGGGCCATGTGCGCCCAGTGTAGGTCGCTCGCACCTACAGACGTGGTTCGCCGCGGTCACCGCCACGCGTTTGCGCGTGTTTGCTGACTACGTTCCGACGCGCCTCGGGTGACAACGCATCGATGTGACGGCGGAAGTTCTCGATGCCGTCGTAGATGCCGGTCTGTCGTTGCTGGCGGAAGAGGATCGTTGCAAGCGCTGCGCCGCAGCCCAGTGCGAGCAACGCAAAAACCACAACGGCAGTCTGTGTCGCGATCATGACCGCGGAACGCTTCCGATGTCATGTGCGCCGGTGCCCCAGTCGGTGCCCTCGGACCACTCTTCTTGCTTCCAGATCGGAACGGCGACCTTCAACGCATCGATGCAGAAACGCCCCGCCTCGAACGCCTCGGGACGGTGGGGCGACGACACCACGACGAGAACCGACGACTCGAGAAGCGACAGCCGCCCGACGCGGTGCAACATGGCAACACGCACGATCGCGGGCCACTGCCGGCGTGCCTCGGCGATGATCTCGGCCATTCTCGCGATGGCTTTGTCTTCGTACGCCTCATAGGTGAGGTGAGTCACGTCGTCGCGACCGTCGGCGTGGTCGCGCACGGTTCCGGAGAAAACCACGACTGCGCCGCACGACGGATGCAGCGCCCATTCGTATGCAACGCCGACATCGAGCGTTCGGTCGGTCAGTGCCACCCAGTCGTTCGACGAACCGTCGGCGGGAAGCAGGTGACTTGACACGCTTCGAATCGTACCCATGTGCCGCGAATTCGGGCCCGACGACCAATTGAGCCGGAAGGAAATTACCTTCCATGATCATGGGCAACGACGACGAGCGCCTGACGACGGCCCCTGCGCCGCTGCCCCGACACGAACGCTCGTGGCGTCATCCGAGCGAGATCGGCCAGCAGCGCCGTGCGAATGCCCGACGTTCAGCACCGCCCCTCAGTCCGCTGGTTGCCCTCCTCGTCGGAATGCTCGGCCTCGGCCTCGTCGCCGGCCTTGTCGCGCTCGTGATGCCCCGCGAAGCGCCGCGCGAGGTGCTGCCACCAGTGCGCAATGCCGCGACAGCAACTCCCGACAAGTCGTCCTCCGATCTCACCGATGCGCCCGGCTTCTTCATCGTCGACGACGGTCGGTTCGTTCTCGCGGTCAACGACGGGACCGAGGACTTGTTCGTCACCACCGGCGACGTCACCAGCGGGGACACTGGCGCAATCGTCGTCGACATCGACGGGCGGCCGGTTCAACTACGGGTCGTGGATTTCGACGAGGAACTCGGAATCACCGTGCTTCGCACCGACACACAAGTCGATGTTTCGGTTGCGCTCGAAACTTCGACAGTCGCCCCCGCCGTCGGTTCACGCGTCACGGTTGGCGCGAGCAAACCAACCGATGCATCCGTTGGTGTCTCGATCAGTTTCGATCCGAAGACTTTCGTCCCGCTCGCGGGTGAAGTTCTCACGGTCGACGTCGCGGAGGCGTCGCCTGTCAAGGACACCGACGGACGAGTCGTCGGCCTCTTCACGCGCCGTGGCGAAGCCAAGGGATACGTACCGATTTCAGCGGTCGACATGTCGTTGTCCCAGTTGCCCTGACGACACAGCGTCGACGGCGACACGGTCGTATCATCACGGCATGGCCGACGACGACACACCATCGGGGAACTTTCCGTTCGGTTCGTTCGGTGACGGCAACCCTTTCGGCGCGATGCCGTTTCTCGGCGACATCATGAAGTCGCTCGCCGGGCAGGGTCCGCTCAACTGGGACATCGCCCGTCAGGTGGCGTACGTCGGGCTCGGCCAGGGCGGCACCAACGTCGACCCCGCCGCGCGAATCGCCTGTGAAAACCTTGCCCCGCTTGCATATCGGCACCTCGCCGACTTCCTCGCCGGCGTCGAGACCCGCGAGCCGCGCATCGAGTGCGTGACCCCGGCGCAATGGTGTCATTCCACCCTCGACGCCTATCGCCCCGTCTTCGACAACCTCGCCGCGGCCCTCGCCCAGCGGCCGGCCTCCGACGTGTCACCCGACCCGGCGGCCGACCCGATGTCGTCGATGATGAACGGTCTCATGTCGGCAATGGCGCCGATGATGCTCGGCATGACCGTCGGCTCGATGGTCGGCCAACTCGCCGCGCGGGCATTCGGACAGTACGACTTGCTGCTCCCGCGCGACCCCGACAAGGCATTGCTCGTCGTTCCCGCCAACATCGACTCGTTTGCCGGAGAGTGGGACCTGCCGCTTGCCGACATCCGCATGTGGGTTCTCGTTCACGAACTCGCGGCACATGCGGTGTTGTCCACTCCACACCTGCGCGCCGCGTTGATCGACGCGGTCAACTCGTACGTCTCGGCGTTCTCCCCCGACCCCGATGCGGTCATCGAGAAGCTGTCGGGAACGGAGATCGACTCATCCAACCCGATGGCGGCGTTCCAACAGACGATGTCCGACCCGGCATTGCTGCTCGGTGCAGTGATCTCACCCGAACAAGAAGCACTGCGTCCGCGAGTCGACGCACTGTTGGCCTGTACGGTCGGCCTCGTCGACTGGATCGTCGACGGGGTGACGCAACGCCTGCTTGGTGGCGCCCCCGCAGTCACCGAAGCGCTGCGCCGCCGACGCATCGAATCGTCACCCGCAGACAAGTTCGTCGAGCATCTGCTCGGTATCCACCACACGCGTGCGACGGTCGAACGCGGACGCGCTTTCATCCGCGGGATCATCGAACGCTCATCTGCCGAACGCGTGCTCGACTTGTTGAACCGTGACGATGCGCTGCCTACGCCCGCCGAGGTCGACGCGCCCGGCCTGTGGCTCGCCCGCCTCGAAATTGCCTAGCGGCACGCATCCGCAACACGAACAACAGCGTTCCCACACACCCGACCAGACCGACGACGAAGAAGCCGAACTCACCGGGCAAACGCAGGACGACGGGAACGAGTCCGGCACCCACCCAGGCAAGTTGGAATTGCGTCTCGAACGAGGCAAACGCCCGAGCCCGGTTCGCATCCGGCGCATCGGACTGCACGACCGCTTCGTACGCCAATTTGCAGGTGGCGGCGAACGCATTGACGGTCGCCGCGAGAATGACCCCGCCGGTGACACCACCAACCCAGGTGCAGACGAATCCGCCCACTCCGACCGCCCCGAGGGCCACGATGATCATCGTCTCCTCGCGAAGACGGCGCCGCACGATGGGTGCCGCCGCGTTGGCCGCCATGGTTGCGATCGACGCAAGAGACACGGCGAATCCAAACCACACCGTGCCCGCCTTCTGGTCACGCAGCCAGAACGCGAGATGGAAGAACATGAGTCCCACCAGACCTCGCATCAAACGCATCGCGGCCACGGCGCGACGTACCCGCCGCGACCGAAGTTCCTCGATCTCGATACGACTGCGAGGTGACGTCGCGATTCGCACGTCGCGAGGCAATTGCCAAGCCGACAGCACGGCGGCGATGAAAACGAAAATGGAGATGCCCAATGTCGCGTTCGGCGAGACGAGTTGCACCAAGGCAGCGGGCACCGCGGCCGCGAATCCGACGACACCGGACAACAAGCCGAGTTTGCTGTTCGCATCGACGAGTTCACGCTCGGCGGGCACGACGGTGGGCACGAGCGCGGACTTCGAGACCGCGTAGGTCTTCGACAACACCAACGCGGCAAACGCCAATGGGAACAGCGTCAGCGAGTCGATGCGGCCGATCATGAGGAACGAGACCAATGCACGCAAGGCCGCAGCGAGAATGACGACGAGGCGTCGGCCTCCCTTCATCCGATCGACGAGGGGACCGATGAACGGTGCCACGACTGCGAACGGCGCGAGGCTGAGTGCAAGGAAGAGAATGACCTTGCCGCGTGCGGCATCGGGACTGATCGACAAGAAGAGCGAGTCGGCGAGCGCGACGGTCATCACCGCCTCGCCTGCCACCATCAGCCCGTGCGTGCGAGCGAGGACGAAGAACGCGGGTCGCGGTGGAAGGTCGGCCTGCCCCGTTCGCTTCGACACATGCCGATGGTAGGTCGGCGTGGCGGGAGGCTCAGGACTTCGGGCGCTCGTACTTGTAACCGAGACCGCGGATCGTCACGATCTTGCGCGGGGTGCCGGGGTCGTCTTCGATCTTCGCCCGCAGACGCTTGATGTGGACGTCGAGGGTTTTCGTGTCTCCGACGTAGTCGTTGCCCCACACCCTGTCGATCAAGGTCTCGCGCGGCAACACACGGCCCGCGTTCGCGAGCAGAATGTGCAGCAATTCGAACTCTTTCAAAGGCAACGACGTCCGCTCACCACGAATGACGACCTCGTGCTGGTCGGGGTCGAGTTGCACGTCACCGACGACGAGCGCGCCCTCGGTCAGTTCGCCGGCGCGGTCGAGTGGCGCACGACGCATGACCGCGCGCATCCGGGCCACGAGTTCTCGCAAGCGGTAGGGCTTGGTGATGTAGTCGTCGGCACCGACTTCCAACCCGACCACGGTGTCGATCTCGGCGGCCTTCGCCGTCACCATGATGATCGGCACCTGCGAACGCTTGCGAAGCTGCCGACACACGTCGATTCCCGACACCTTGGGCAGCATGACGTCGAGCAACACCAGATCGGGACGGATGAGGTCAAAGAGGTCGAGAGCCTGCATGCCGTCACGGGCAACTTCGACGCGGAAACCCTCGCGCTTCAGGCCGACCTGCAGGGCCTCGATGAATGACTCCTCGTCTTCCACGACGAGGATGGTCTGGGTGGCGTTTGCGGCTGCTGCATTCATGCGGACGTCACCGATTATCACCGATCTGCACCGGCAGGACGAGCCTGAAGGAGGATCCTTCACCTTCCTGTGACGTCACGTTCACCTCACCGCCATGATTCGCCATGATGTGCCGCACGATCGACAAGCCGAGTCCCGTACCGCCCGTACCGCGACCCCGCGCCTTGTCGACCCTGTAGAAGCGTTCGAAGATGCGGTCGATGTCGGCCTGCGGAATTCCGATTCCCTCGTCCTCGACGGCGATGACGATCCGACCAGGCTCGCGGAAGAGTCGCACGGTCACCGTGTCACCGGCTTCGCTGTACTTGACGGCATTGTCGATGAGGTTCGACGCAGCGGACAACAGCTGTGTGTGGTCCCCCGTGACGACGAAGCGTCCGTCGGGTACGTCGGTCACGATCCGAACATCGGTTGCCGCGGCGGACCTTGAGTGGCGCTCGGCGGCCTCGTGAACGAGTGTGGCAAGATCGACGTTGTTCTGTCGCAGCGGTGCATCGAGTTCGATCTTCGACAGCTCGAGAAGATCGTCGATCGTTTCCGACATGCGGTGGGCTTCCTTCATCATCTGCGACGCGAGGTGTTTGACGACCTGTGCATCCGTTTCGTCCTGCATCGTCTCCGCGAGGATCGAGAGCGCCCCCACGGGTGTCTTCAGTTCGTGGCTGATGTTCGCCACGAAATCGGTGCGGACTGCATCGATGCGGGTGCGCTCGCTGATGTCCTCGATCACGGCCAGACACACACCGTCGGCCAACTCGACGGTTGACACGACGAGCACACGCGGCGGCGGGCCGAACAGTTCCAGTGTCTCGGTTCTGGCCGCGCCCGCCTCGCTCGTCTGACGGATCAGCCTGTCGACGGCCGCTTCGACGAGAAGATCGACGTGCCGCAAACCAACGACGGCCGTCGCCGCGCGATTGCGGAACACGACGACGCCGTCACGCCTCGCCAGCACCACCCCGAGCGGCAATGCGTTCAGCACCACTTCGAAGTCGAGTGCCGGAGTGTCGGTCGGGCGCCCGACGACCGGGGCTTGTTCGACCGGCGGCGCCGGCATGGTGCGCGGGGCTCTCGGTCTCAGCAGTCGAACGCCGACGATCGCGGCAAGCAGCCCGAGAACGAAGGCGGCGGCGACTTCGATGGTCAGGCCCCCGAGCCGACGTCGGGGATCGGAATCCCGTCGGTGTCCTCGCCCGCGAGTCGAGCCTTGTGACGCGCCGCACCCTTCAACTCCGGACGCCAACCGCTGACCGCATAGAGAACCCGCTCACCCATGTTGACGGCGTGGTCACCGATGCGCTCGTAGAAGCGCGCCACGACCGCCAACTGGATCGCCACCTGCAGGTCGATTGTTCCGGCGAGATTGCACTCGAAGATCGCCTGCACGAACTGCCTCTGCAGTCCGTCGAGATACGAATCCATGTCATCGAGCGCGCTCGCCTTTGCCACGTCCTCGGTCTCGAACGCATCGAGCGCGGCTGCGAACAGTTGCTGTGCCTGCTCACCCATCTTGCTGATGATTCCGCGCAGCTTCGGGTCGAGCGCGTGTCCGTAAATGCGGCGGGCGGCCTTTGCGATGTTCACCGTGAGATCGGCGCTGCGTTCGATCTCGCCGATCATCTTGAGGATCGCGACGAGTTGGCGCAGTTCGCCGGCGACGGGTGCCTGCAGCGCGAGGAGGCGGTAGCAGCGGTCCTCCAACTCGAGTGACCGGGCATCAATCTCGTCGTCGGTGAGAATCAGGTACTCCGCACCCTCGAGGTCACCCGCCAACAGCACGTTCGTGGCACGTGGGATTGCCTCGATCACCGAGGCTGCGAGGGTCGCCAGCGCCTGGCGAACCTCGTTGATCTCACCGTGAAAACCCTTGCGAAGCTCTTCCATCGCCTCCACCGTTCCGTTCAGACAACGCTACCCGAGTCGCTTCGATCGACCCGTTCATTGATGCGTCTTTCCTGTTGGTCCTTTGCCCAGCGGTACATCCGCTCTTGGGCATCGTCGACGAAGTCGACTCGACCACGGCGACTCCACGAACCGTCGGCGGCAAGCGTGAAGTGCGGCGTGTCGTCGTCGTTCAGATACCCGAGGGCCTGCTCCAACCAGGCACGGTGCCTGTCCAGCAGCACGGGTGTCAATACCTCGACACGGCGGTCGAGGTTGCGCGTCATCAAGTCTGCCGAGCCGATGTACCAGGCCGGTCTGGCCGGACCGCCCGCGTTGGCGAAGTGATAGATGCGCGAGTGCTCGAGATAGCGACCGAGGATCGAGCGGACCGTGATGTTTTCGGACAGTCCCGGCACTCCGGGGCGCAGCATGCAGATTCCGCGCACGATGACCTCGATGTGCACCCCCGCCCGTGATGCCTCGTACAGCTCGGCGATCACGTCGGCGTCGGCGATCGAATTCACCTTGATGCGAATGAGGCCCTTGTCCCCCATGTCGCGTTCGCGGCGGATGAGGTCGACGATCTCGCGGCGCAGAAAATGCGGTGCCACGAGTAGGTGGCGGTACCAGTTCGTCCTGCTGAATCCCGTCAGGTGGTTGAACAGACGGGTCGTGTCATCGGCGAGTTCCGGGTTGCAGGTGAAGATGCCGATGTCCTCGTACACCGCCGCAGTCTTGGCGTTGTAATTGCCCGTTCCGAAGTGAACATAGCGACGCAGGCCGTCGGGCTCGTCGCGCACGACCATCGCCACCTTTGCGTGCGTCTTCAAACCGACGATGCCGTACATCACGTGCACGCCCGCGCGTTCGAGCTGCCGTGCCCAGTTCAGATTCAGTGCCTCGTCGAAACGTGCCTTCAATTCGACCAGCACGACCACCTGCACCCCACGCTCGGCGGCCGAGATCAAGTTGCGCATGATCGCACTGTCCGGCGACGTGCGGTAGAGCGTCATCTTGATCGACTGCACTCGCGGGTCGCGCGACGCTTCTTCGATGAAAGCTTCGGTCGACGTTTGGAACGATTCGTAGGGGTGGTGCACGACGAGATCGCGCCGTCGGATGAGGTTGAAGATCGGTTCGTCGTCTTCCCGTGCGGCGAGAATGCGCCCGGCGGTCACCGACGGCCAGGGTTCGTCGCGCAGATCGCGCCGCGGCAGGCCGGAGATTCGCTGCAGACAGGTGAGGTCGAGCGGAAGATGACTTTCGAAATGGTCAGTCGCGTCGAGTTCGAGTTCGTCGAGGAGCAGAGCGACGACATCGGTGGGTACGCCGGCCACCGTCTCCAACCGCACCGCGCGGCCGAATCGGCGACGGCGAAGTTCTTCCTCGATCGCCTCGCGCAGATCGTCTGCGTCCTCGTCGTCGACTTCGATGTCGGCGTCGCGGGTGACACGGAAGACGAACGCATCACGAACTTCCATGCCCTCGTAGAGCTCGGCCAAGTGGGCGATGATGACGTTCTCGACGGTGATAAAGGTTCCCGAAGCGTCGGCCTCGATGAGACGCGGCAACAACGGCGGCACCTTCACTCGTGTGAACTTCTCATCACCGGTCGTCGGGTCGACGACGGTCGCACCGATACTGAGAGCGAGCCCCGAGATGTACGGGAACGGGTGTGCCGGGTCGACGACGAGCGGTGTCAACACGGGGAAAATTCGTTGGCGGAATTCCGTCGTCAGGCGCCCGCGTGTGGCTTCGTCGAGATCGCCCCACGCGGCGAGACGAATGCCGTGGGTTTCGAGAGCGGGCAGGACGACCGTCGTCAGCAGTTCTTCCTGCTCGCCGACGAGACGCCGCACAGTCGCCGACACTTCGGCAAGCACCTGGTCCGGGCTGCGGCCGTCGACACCGTGCAGCAACACCCCGTCGTCGATCTGGTTCTTCAGACCCGCGACACGCACCTGGAAGAACTCGTCGAGGTTCGAGGAAAAAATCGCACAGAACTTCACCCGCTCGAGGAGGGGGATCGCGGTCTCACGGGCGAGCGAGAGCACACGCTCGTTGAAGGCGAGCCAACTCAGGTCGCGGTTGAAGAAGCGCTCGTCGATTCCGGAAAGGTACGGCGGGCGGGTGAGCATCCGGGGAGCGTGGATTGTCGGGGACGTGAACGGACGGTGACGTCCGAGCGAACCGTCAGGCGCTGACGGTGCCGAGGTCCCACTCGATCGAAATCAGCTCGCGCTCCGCATCGCGGGCCACGCGCTCGCTGTTGCGGCGGAACTGCGGGTCGTCACGGGTGATGAGGACGAGGCGGGCGAGGACCCGGGTACGAAACTCCTCGAGGAGGGCCCGATCGCCGTAGTCGCCGTAGACCTCCCAGTGGGGCGCCACGGGGCCCAGATACACGATGCGGGCATGGGCGCGGGGCGGCTCGTTGGTGGTGATGTCGGACACGGGGTACCTCCTGGGCGCTTCAGGCTACCCGCGCGACGGCCCCGACGGTTCGGGGAACTTTTGTCCCGCCCCCGTCGTCAGAAGGGACATGAGCCGAGCAGCAGGACACATGACCAAGCAGCGCACCCAGATCGCGGTGCTCGCACTCCCCTTCGTCGGAAACTTCCGTACCACGGAATGGATGGATCTCGGCCTGTGCCGCGACAACGCCCCCGAGATCTTCTTCCCCTCCGATGGTGCCGGCGTGGAAAAGGCCCGCAAGATCTGCGGCCGCTGCGAAGTGAAGGACCTCTGTCTGGAATACGCGCTCGTCGAAGAAATCGAGCACGGAGTGTGGGGCGGCGCAAGCGAACGTGAGCGTCGGCGCATCAAGAAGCGTCGCCGCGACGGCGCGGCCTGACGCGATTACTTCTTGTCGGCGTCGTCGGCCTGGCCTTCGGCAAGACCCTTTTTGAATTCCTTCTGGGCCTGGCCGAGGTTCTTCGCAAGTTTCGGCAACTGTGAGCCACCGAACAGAACGAGAACGATCACCGCGACGATGATCAGTTCGGGGCCGTCGAGAAAAGCGAACATACCGAGAAACTACCACCGGAACCCACCATCGCATCTGCCCGAGTAGAAAAGGGCCGTGCTGGAATGCGTGGTCAACGTGAGCGAAGGCAGGGACGCCCATCTCGTCTCCCGTATCGCAGGGGCCGTGTCGGATACCCCCGAAGGACAACTGCTCGACATCCACTCCGATGCCGACCACAACCGCAGCGTGTTCACGCTGGTCGGCGTCGAAGCACCACGGGCGCTCACGCGACGCTGCGTCGAACTTCTCGACATCGCTGATCACTCCGGCGTGCACCCCCGGATCGGTGTCGTCGACGTCGTTCCGTTCGTCGCGCTCGACGGCTCGTCACCCGACGACGCACTGACCGCACGAAACGAATTCGCGACGTGGGCAGCCGACGAGTTGAACCTTCCGGTGTTTCTCTACGGACCCGAGCGCACGTTGCCCGACATCCGAAGAGGCGCGTGGAAGACGTTGATGCCCGACCACGGACCCGACAACCCTCATCCGACGGCGGGTGCGGTGTGTGTCGGCGTGCGGCCGGTGTTGATCGCCTACAACGTGTTCCTCGCGTCACCGGATCTGTCGTTGGCGAAGGACATCGCCGCACGCGTTCGGCGACCGGGACTGCGCACACTCGCGTTCCTGGTCGGCGGTGCAGCGCAGGTGAGTATGAACATCGTCGATGCCGACGAAATCAGTGTTTCCGGGGCCTACGACGCGGTTGCGGCCGAAGCGACCGAGGCGGGAACGCGCGTCGTTCGTGCCGAACTGGTCGGCCTTCTCACTGAACGCCACCTACGAATGAACGACAAAGCCCGCTGGGCACAACTCGACATTGGACCCGACCGTACGGTCGAGTCGCGTCTCAGATGACTTTTTTGTTGGCCTGAGCGCGAGCCCGACGCAGACGACGGCGCTCACGCTCGGAGAGCCCGCCCCAAATGCCGAACTTCTCGCCGTTGACCAATGCGTATTCGAGACACTCGTTGCGTACGACGCAGCCCCGGCACACTTCCTTGGCCTCGCGGGTGGATGCACCGCGCTCGGGGAAGAAAAGATCAGGATCGACGCCGAGGCAGTTCGCCTCGTCTTGCCAGCCACGCTCGGTGCTGAGCTCTGAATTGTCCGCAGATTCGTGTTCTGGGAATTGCATGGATTGCCTCCCGTCCTGCACTCGCTGACATCCACCGTCGCCGTCCGGCTCGTGTTGACCGGACGCTGTCCCCCAACTTGTGGCATGCCTGTGATGGCAGGCTTGTAATTACATCGCTGACATTGTGCCAAATCCTTGCAAAATAAGCAAGTGCGCATGTGATGACCTCAACAAGCCCGAAAAAATCGGGACTTTTGTGCCCCCTACCTTCTGAAACCCTTGTGGCACAAGGGTTTGCGCCTCAACGAGCCCGCGAGAGCCGGCGCTTGTGTTCGATGAAGTCGACGAGCACGTAGTCACCCAACGTCTCGGGCGTCGTGAAGAACGCACGTCCGTGGTTCATCTCGGTGATCCGTTCGATGAACGAACGCAGACCGCTCGTCGCGTCGAGCATGAAGGTGTTGATCACGATCTTCTCGCGCGTGCAGCGCATCACTTCGGCGAGCGTCGCCTCGATGGTTTCGCGCACGGGCGGATAGTTGAAGTACACGTCACCGTTGCGCGTGATGTGTGCAGTCGGCTCTCCGTCGGTGATCATGATGATCTGCTTCGTGCCGTGCTGTTTCGCCAACAGTTGCCTGGCAAGCATGAAACCGTGCTGCATGTTCGTGCCGTACACGAAGTCCCACGACACCGACGGAATCTGCGCGGCGGTGAGAATGCGGGCGGATTCACTGAAACCAACGAGGCCGATGTAGTCGCGCGGGTACTGCGACGTGATCAACGAGTGCAGTGCCATCGCGACCTTCTTCGCGGGCAGAAAGTTGTCGCGCATCGGCATCGACATCGACAGGTCGATCATCAACACGGTGGATGTCGTGGTGACGTGCTCGGTGCGTTCGATCTCGAAGTCGTCGGGCTCGAGCCGCACCGGGGTGCCACCCCCCTGCCGACGCAGGGCATTGCGCAGCGTCTGCTGCAGATCGAGACGGAACGGGTCGCCGTATTCATACTGCTTCGTTTCGTACATTCGCTCGTGACCGCCGCCCGACTCACGCATCTGGTGCTGGCCGATCTTGTCCTTCGCCAGTTTGTTGAAGAGATCGCGCAGGGCGTTCTGGCCGATCTTGCGCAGGCCCTTCGGGGTCAGTTCGAGTCGGCCCTCGGTCTGGTTGATCAGCCCCTCGTCTTCGAGCATCTTCGTGAGTTGCGCAAGGCGTTCGAGTGACTGGGCTGCGTTCTCACCGAGGAGTTCGCGCACCCTGTCCATGTCGGCCTCGGCCAGCGCGCCCGGATTCGTGGCGTTGCGCATGAAGTTTTCGAGTTCCTCGAGGCCCGACAGTTCCTGCATCGCCTGCATGGCCTCACCCATGCCCATCGGCTGCTCGCCCCGGAAGTCGTAACTGCGTTCCCAACCCGCCTGCGGGGCCATGTTCTGGAGATGCTCTCCGAGACGGTTGGCCTGCCACTGCATGTCCATGTCGCCGAGCAGCTGTTCCGACAGTTGTTGCAACTGGGCCCGTTGCTCGGGCGTCATCGAATTCATCATCGCCTGCATCTGGGCCATGCGTTCAGCCAGTAGTTCGATGAGTTCCTCGATGTTCTGCGGGTTCTCGGGGAAGAAGTCGCCGAACTCCGACATGAACTCGTCGAAGCGTGGATCCTCACCGTTCGCGTGGCGATCGAGCATGTCGTTCAGGGCCGACATCATGTCCTTCATGCGCTGCATGTCCTGGGGGGTCATGTTCTGCATCGCACCGGACATCTGGTCGACGAACTGCTGCATCAACTGCTCTCGCAGCTTGTCCATCAGTTCCTCGAAACGCTGCTGCGCCTCGGCTGACTCGAAGTTGTAGTTCTGCAGGCCACGTACCTTGCCGGCAAGGTCGGACGGAAGCATCTCGAGTTCCATGTGCTTTTCTGCGGCGGCATTGCGCGCATTGTCGGCACGACGTTGGTCTCCACTCGCGTCGGCATCCGACACGTTGCGGTCGAGTTGATGGCGCTCTTCATCGACGATGTCATCGAGCGCGTCGGAAATTTCCTTGTAGACGCCACCGAGGTCGGAGCGTTCGAGGATTTCCTCGCGGCGCTGACGCACCTTGTCGAGCATCTCGCGCAGTCCGGCGATGCGCTCGCCGTTGCGGTCGGTCGTGCCCTGCTGCATGAGTCGGCGCAGTGCGCTATTGACATCACCGTGGTACAGCAGGTCGTCGGTGACCGCCTCGAGAAGCGAATCGGCGTCGAGTTCGAAACCCTTTTGCGTACCGTCCCAGCGGGAATAGGTGAAACGGGTCGACATGAAACAGAACCTACTTGGCGTAACCTGAAGGTGCATGCGCGTCCCCCGCACCTTCGCCTTCGTCGACCTCTCGGGGTTCACCCATTTCACCGAAACCCAGGGTGACGACGCCGCCGGCAAGCTTCTCGCCTCGTTCCGGGCTGTCGCACGCGACGTGGCCTCCGAGCGCGGCGTTCGGATCGCCAAGTGGCTGGGTGACGGTCTCATGATCGTCGCCGTCGACCAGGCCGACGCCGTCGTCTTCTCGATGGAACTGCAGCGCCGCGCCGCCACGGTGTGCGCGCCCCTCACCCTGCGCATCGGTCTTTCC
>Ga0315907_10001082_pt1 | contig 37385 bp, 37 predicted proteins | sample LakEriMetagenome_3_FD_203525 | JGI IMG/M metagenome (GOLD analysis project Ga0315907, IMG submission 203525) | Freshwater fungal communities from buoy surface, Lake Erie, Ohio, United States - Buoy 12 MA123 | ecosystem: Environmental > Aquatic > Freshwater > Lake > Lake biofilm | place: USA...
TCAACAATAAACTTAAACTAATAAAACGGAGAGCCTATGGCTTTAGAAACTTTCGGAATTTTTGGGTTAGAAGTATGTTGTCTTGGCATCTTGTCTGTTGATTTAGCATAAAGGGTAACGAAGAGCCTTAACCTTTTAGTTATTGGTCATAATCAAGGCTGGAAACAAAACATTAATATTGGAGATAGAAATAACCAGTCATTCGTAAATATTCCTCATTCAAGGTTTATCGAACAACTTACCTATAAAGCAAATTTAGTAGGAATAGAGGTCAAAACAACTAATGAAAGCTATACCTCTAAATGTAGTTTCTTAGACTTAGAGTCTATTCAAAAGCAAAAAAGCTATTTAGGCAAGAGAATTAAAAGAGGACTATTCAGAAGCTCGTCGGGTTATTTCTATGGAGCAGATATTAATGGTTCCTTAAATATTGGAAGAAAGGTAGTCGGAGAGGCCGCCTTTAGCGGGAATCCGATAGAGAGGTTCGTAGTTAACCCAGTACGGGTCAAAGCGTACAAAGCTAATTCTAGATGCAATATTTGCGTACAGAATTAGTAACTATGTAAGAATACATCTCCCCACACCCCACACCCCACACCCCACACCCCACACCCCACTTCCTTGACAAAACACCGGGGTTAAAACTGTTCGATCGCTGCTTGGGTGATTTCTGCGATCGCGGCTAAACTGGGACTAACTTGGCCCATATCGGTGGATAACCAGAGAAGATACTCGACGTTACCCGCAGGTCCGGTAATGGGAGACCAAGTTAAACCCCGATAGAACCATCCTAAGACTGCGGCGGCCTGTAAAACCTGAAAAATCGCCCCCGCTTGGTCTTGGTGGTCGCGAACTACCCCTTTTTTGCCGACTTTTTCCCGTCCCACCTCGAATTGGGGTTTGACCAATAAAATCGCCTCTCGGGGTGGATTTAATAGCGTCCACAGGGTCGGTAAAACTTTGGTCAAAGAAATAAAGGACAGATCCATAACTGCTAAATCGGCGGGTTTTTCTGATCCGTATAACTTTTCTGGGGTTAAATAGCGAAAATTAGTTCTTTCTAGTAAAATAACCCGTTCATCCTGCCGTAAACTCCACGCCACTTGTCCATAACCCACATCGACCCCATAAACCCGTTTTGCCCCTTTTTGCAAGAGACAATCGGTAAATCCCCCCGTGGAAATGCCGCCATCTAAACAAATGCGATCGCTGACATCGATGGCAAACAATTCTAAGGCCTTGGCTAATTTTTCGCCCCCCCTTGACAAATAGGGCAGTTTCTGCTTAACCTCGATCGCCGCTTCTGGATCGATTTCTGTGGCCGGTTTATCGATGATTTGGTGATTGACTTTCACTTCTCCAGCGCGAATTAATCGCTGTGCCTGTTGACGGGAATCACAGAGATTTTTGGCTACTAATAATAAATCTAATCTTTGTTTCGGCAAGGAAGGCCTCCCAATAATCAGCGCCTAATTCTAAAAAATACCTTATTTTTCCCCAAGCAATCCCAGAAAGAAGATTATAAGTAAAGAAAGGGGTAAGCGAAACCCATCAGCTAAATTTTCGCTGCCATCCCGATATTTTATGGATAAAGATACTCGATTCGCCATTTTGGTCATTGGCATCCCCTTTCTAGGACTAGCTTACTGTGGCTTGATTTTTGCCGTGATGATTTATTGGGTCTGGGCCCGGGAACATCCCGTGACCATGGCCACTTTTTTTGTCCTTGCTCCTTCTTTGATTTCTGGCTCTATTTGGCTGTTAGCTTCCTATAAAGCCCGTCAAAAGCAGCGTTTGGGTTTATAGTTCAATGTAGAGGCCGATGGCATTCGTCCAAGAAGAATCAATAATCAGTCTTTAGTCAGAATCAGAGCAGCACAGGGCTGACATTTAGGGGCTGGGCGCGATAGGATGAAAAAGTGCTAGATAAAAACTCCCCTCCCTTACAGTCCTTAGTGGCGGGTCACTGGTTCAAGCTCATCTGTGGAGCTAGTTACCAAGATTTGCCCACGATTCGCAACCTCGCCTTGGCCTATACTATCGCCGGAGCCGATTGTATTGATGTGGCTGCCGATCGAGCCGTGATCCTTGCGGCCCGCGAAGGCATGGAAACCGCCGCCAAAATCGCCGGATTCCCTGCCAATCAACGACCTTGGTTAATGGTCAGTCTCAATGACGGTGAAGATCCCCACTTTCGCAAAGCTGTCTTTAACCCGCAACTCTGTCCGGTCGATTGTCCCCGTCCCTGCGAAAAAATCTGTCCCGCTTATGCTATTGATGGGGGAGGAGTGATTGAACAGCGCTGTTATGGTTGCGGTCGTTGCTTACCCGTTTGTCCCGAGCAGATAATCGAGACAAGATCCCGTATCTGTCAACCTGAAGAAATTATCCCCTTAATTATCGAAATGGGAGTAGATGCGATCGAAATTCATACCCAAGTCGGTCATGGAGAGGAATTTGCTCGACTCTGGCAAGCGATCGCACCTGTAAGTAAAAACCTAAAAATCCTGGCCATAAGTTGCCAAGATGATGAATATATCATTGATTACCTCCACGATCTGCGAGAAACCATTTCACCCCTAAGCTGTCCTCTGATTTGGCAGACGGACGGCCGACCGATGAGCGGCGATATCGGCAAAGGAACCACCCACCCGGCAATTAATATGGCCAAAAAAGTCCTCTGTGCCAATCTAGCCGGATTTGTGCAGTTAGCCGGGGGAACCAATGACCATACCGTGACCAAATTACAGCAACTGGGACTGAGAGAAAAAATCGCTGGTATTGCATCTGGAAGTTACGCCCGTTCATTGATTTTGCCAATTTTAGAGCATTTAGACCAGCCTAACCTTGAAAATGACCCCCAAGCCTACCAAGAAGCCCTTAAAGCCGCTTCTATTCTCGTGGCTCAATTAAAAGCCTAGCCTTGTTCAAAAAACTATAATATTTTTTTAATTGACAACTAACCCATAAATGTGTTAGACCCCAAGAAAATCTTGGAAATAAAAACAGCCAATTATCGCCAAAACCTCTTACTATTAATTTAATGCCAGAAACCCTACCCTCCTCTCGGATGCCAGTGACCGACGACTTAAACAAACTCTTGGCAATTCTACCCGCTCGGATTCGCGGCAAGATCGAGGAACACCCGCGGCAGCATCAACTGATCGAAGTAGTTATGGATTTGGGACGCATACCAGAAGCGCGTTTTCCCGATGGGGCGATCGATCTGGGGGACGAACCGATCTCAAAAGAAGAAATCCAGTATTCGATCGCCAGGGTGGGCAGTTTTAGCGGCGATAATCGCGCCGGGATTGAACGCACCCTGCACCGCATCAGTGCCATTCGCAATCGAGACGGGGAAATTATCGGTTTAACCTGTCGTATCGGTCGGGCCGTTTTCGGTACGATCACCCTAATTAACGACCTAGTGGAAACGGGTAAATCCCTACTGCTGCTCGGTCGTCCGGGGGTAGGGAAAACCACCGCTCTCCGGGAAATAGCCCGAGTTTTAGCCGACGATCTCAATAAACGGGTAGTGATTATCGACACCTCCAACGAAATCGCCGGGGATGGAGATATTCCCCATCCAGCCATCGGTCGCGCTCGTCGGATGCAGGTGGCCCGTCCGGAATTGCAGCATCAAGTCATGATCGAAGCGGTGGAAAACCATATGCCAGAGGTGATCGTGATTGATGAGATCGGTACGGAATTAGAAGCTCTGGCCGCTCGCACGATCGCCGAACGCGGGGTGCAGTTAGTGGGAACCGCCCACGGCAATCAACTGGAAAATTTAATTAAAAACCCGACTTTATCGGATTTAGTCGGGGGAATTCAGGCAGTAACTCTCGGAGACGAAGAAGCACGCCGCCGGGGTTCTCAGAAAACCGTTTTAGAACGCAAAGCACCGCCCACCTTTGACATTGCCATCGAAATGTTGGAACGTCAGCGCTGGGTCATCCACGAGGACGTATCTACCACTATCGACCAACTGCTGCGGGGACGGGAAGCAATTGCCCAAATCCGTTGGGTGGACGAGGAGGGGAAAGTACAGGTGGCTCAGGAAGAACCAAAACCGGAAAAGTTGACCCCTTTGCGCGGCAATTATCTGCCGGAAATGGATAAACCCAAGGGATGGCGGGCCGATGGCCGGATGACTCCCGTGGCCCGTTTCCCGGAGGGCCCTCTCAACCGGGAAAACGATTTCGATCGCCTCCTCGAACAATCTTGGCTGCAGGAAGAACCGGAAACGGAAAAAGTCCGCGTCCCCGGTCCCAATGGCGAAGATTGGCCGGTTTATGTCTATCCCTACGGGGTTAGTCGCGCCCCGATCGAACAGGTAGTACAGGCCCTAGATTTGCCGATCGTGTTGACCAAAGATTTACAGGCGGCTGACGCGGTGTTGGCCCTGCGTTCCCACGTTAAAAATCAGTCAAAATTGCGTCAAATTGCCAAAGTAAGACAAATTCCCATCCACGGCATCAAATCCAATACCCTGCCCCAAATTTCTCGCGGTTTAAAGCGGATTTTGGGCATTGATGACCCGATGAATCAGGAAGGTGCCGACCTGCGTTTATTTGCCCGCAGCGGCAGCGATGACGAGATCGAAGCTTTAGAGGAGGCCAGGTTAGCGGTGGAACAAATCGTTATTCCTACCGGTCAACCGGTGGAGTTACTGCCGCGATCGGCGAAAGTGCGGAAAATGCAGCACGAATTAGTGGAACATTACCGTCTCCAATCCGATAGCTTCGGAGAGGAACCGAATCGCCGTATTCGCATCTATCCAGCTTAGGAGTCAGGAATTTGAAGCGACGCACGCTAATTATTATGGGTACGGGGGCGGCGATCGGTGCGGTGGCCTCCTTGATTATCCATCGTCCCGAATCGGCGGCGGAATTACGCGACAAAATGCCCCTGGCCCAAAGAATTAAGCTCTGTCTCGATCTGGCTAGGATTAAACTAACCACGACGATCGATTATCTCGATAGTTATGCCTATCTTGGCATTGTTTATCCCTATCTTACCAATCCAGAGCCATCGGGTTTTAATTTCTTCAATTGGCGACGGAGGCTCAATAGTCCCATCCCCGGCACTTGGAAGCTAGAAAACGCCGATTTTTGGGCGGCAGGGGCTTTTCCTGCTTTATTATGGAAAATGGCTGATTTAGAATCAGACCCTATGTATAGCGGCTTTTGGGCGGCTGCTGCGAAAAAATGGAGCGATCCCTTAAAAGAAGCGAGTTTAAAGAACAAAGACATCGCTCTTAATAATTTACTGGTTTTTGCTCCTTGGGTTGAGTCGGGACGGGGCCAGGAAAAACAGACAGCTTTAGAGATCACTTTACAGGGAGCCAGACAACTAGCGCAACCCTTTCAGGATGGCAAGGGGAGTTATCACAGCGATATCGGGACTTTTGGCTGGCTACGCAAGGCCGATCGCACCGATCAGCAAGAACATTGGCAGGTTTTTATGGACCATACGATCAATATAGAACAACTGCTCTGGGCAAGTCTCCACAATTCTGACCCCAAGGAAGCAAAAGATTGGCAAGAAAAGGCCCTTTCCCACATCCGCACCATTAGCCGCACCTTTGGGGCTAATCGTCGCCCGGGTAAAACGGGAACTTGGCAAAGAGGCTATTTTGATCAAAATGTCAACTCTCCCACCTATAGAAATTTCTTATTTAATGAGGGAAAACAGGGCTGGCGCGATGATAGCACTTGGTCCCGGGGTCAAGCTTGGTTTATTTATGCTGCCACGACGGCCTATATTTACACTGGCGATCCGGAAATGTTAACCATTGCCAAGGCTGCCATTAATTATTATCTGGAAAATTTGCCCGATCGTTGGCCTGGTGGACAAAGACGCGCCGGAGATTTTATTCCCCCTTGGGATTTTGATTATGCCTTGCAAAAAAATGCCGCTACGGAAAAGGATTCTTCGGCAGCAGCGATCGCTGTGGCGGGGATGATTCGCTTATTAAAAGCTTTACCCAGCAGTGATCCTAGTTATGGAACCTATCGAGAGGCGATCGATAATATTCTCTTGAATCTGACTTCTTTTCAGTATTTTCCCGATGAAACCGCCCCAGAGATGAGTCTATTGCGTCATGGTTGTTATCATCATCCCGCATCGATTCGACCCAGCCAAATCTATGATACGGGTTTAATTTGGGGAGACTTCTTTTTTATCAACGCTTTAACTGAATACCAAGATTTACCCGATAGTTAACTGACTACTTAATTCTTGCCCTTTTTGAGAGGGGAAGTGGCAAACTATTAACTGTTGACCGTTGAATGGGAAAAGACTGTGGATATTCGCTTAATCGTTGTCGATGTGGATGGAACGATCGCCGGTAATAACAATCAGGTTAATCCGGCTGTGGTGCAAGCGGTCTCGGCCGTCCAAAAAAAGGGAATTCCCGTCGCTATTGGCACTGGCAGGATGTACCGTTCGGCTTTACGCTTTCATCAACGCCTTAAATCGACTTTACCTATAATTGCTTACAATGGCGCTTGGATTCAAGATCCTGTTTCCCAAGTTCACCATCGACATACCCCCATTTCCCCCGACTTGGCGATCGATCTTTTAGATTATCTCGAACAACCCCAATGGAAAGAGAAAATCTCCCTTAATTTTTATATGGACGATGTGCTTTATGTGCGGCAATTAAACGCGGAAACGGAATTCTATCGGCAGCGATCGGGTATTATTGCCGAAGCAGTGGGAGATTTACGCAAAGTTGCCCACAAAACTACTAAAATCCTGGCCATGGGAGAAGATAAGCAATTTATCGCCGAGATTTGGCAGCATTTACAGCAACGCTATCAAAATCAAGATTTATATTTTACCCAATCGAGTCCGACTTTTTTTGAAGTTACCCACGTTGAGGCTACCAAGGGAAGCGCCACCCAATTTTTGGCCGAAGATATCCTAGGATTACAACCGCAAAACGTCATGGCGATCGGTGATAATTTTAATGATGTTTCTATGCTCACCTATGCGGGTGTCGGTGTCGCCATGGGTAATGCTCCCCAAGCTGTTAAGGATCAAGCCGATTGGGTTGCCCCCAGTGTAGACTTAAATGGGGTAGCCGCGGCCTTGGAAAAGTTTGTTTTGATTTGAGGAATGGGGGAATGGGGAAGTGGGGAAATGGGGGAATGGGAAATTTCAACTAAAACCCCAACACCCTAAAACCCCGAAACCAAAAAACCAACAGCCTTTTTACCGAGAAAATTATGACCATTAATACGCAAACTGTTACGATTTCTAACAAAGATATTGACATAGATGCCTATTTAGCCATTCCCGATCGAGTGGGAATTTATCCAGCAATTATCGTGATTCAGGAAATATTCGGCGTAAACGACCATATTCGCCATATCACCCGTAGAATTGCCCAAGAAGGCTATATAGCGATCGCTCCTGCCATTTATCAGCGATTTGCTCCCGGTTTTGAAACGGGGTACAGTATGGCAGATATCGAAATCGGTCGTCAGTACAAAGAACAAACCAAAGCAGCCGAATTAATCAGCGATATCCAGGCCACCATCGATTATCTTTATAGTTTGCCACAGGTGCAAAAAACCGGTGTCGGCACGATCGGTTTTTGTTTTGGTGGTCATGTGGTTTATCTTGTCTCCACTCTAGAGGATATCAAAGTTAGTGCCTCTTTTTACGGTGCGGGAATCACCATGGGAACCCCAGGCGGTGGCCAAGCGACAGTGAAAGTGACTCCCCAAATCAAGGGGACAATCTACGCATTTTTCGGGATGTTAGATGCGAGTATTCCTCAAAAGCAAGTGGATGAGATAGAAAACGCATTAATCCGTTATCAAATCCCCCATCGAGTTTTCCGCTATGAAAATGCCGACCATGGCTTTTTCTGCGACCAAAGAGCTAGTTATAATGCTAAGGCGGCCAAATCTGCCTGGGATCATGTGCTAGAGTTATTTAGCCTTCTTAAATCTTAATGGTCTGACCCCTCAAGCTTCAGCTTACACTGGAAGCAGATCGAAATCACACTTGTAACCATTCTATTTATCATGACACCGAACCCTGCCTTTTCCATGGACGATTTTGCCAAAGCTCTTGATCAATACGATTATCAATTTGAAAAAGGGCAGATCGTGCGCGGGAGAGTCGATCAACACACCTCCGATGGAGCATACATCGATATTGGCGGCAAATCCTCCGCTTTTATTTCTTTAAGGGAAATTTCCCTGGAAAATGTTACTTCCATTGCCGAAGCTTTACCCATAGGTGCAGAATTCGATTTTCTGATTACCCGTGGACAGGACGCGGAAGGACAAGTTACCCTGTCTCTGCGGCAATTATTACTACAAAAAGCCTGGGAAAATGTCAGGGAAATCTCTGAAAGTGGCAAGTCAGTACAGATGCGCGTCACGGGGGTGAATAAGGGGGGAGTAACGGGGGAAGTGGAGGGATTAAAAGGATTTATCCCTCGCTCCCATTTAATCGAAAAAAATGATTTAGATTCCCTGATCGGACAACTTTTAACCGCAACTTTTATTCAAATCGATCAAGAAAATAATAAGTTAGTTTTATCTCAGCGAGAAATTGCTCGCGCTAACGCTATCAGTCAATTAGCTGTGGGTAAATTATTAAGTGGCACCGTGGTTAAATTACAACCCTACGGTGTCTTTGTCGATTGCGGTGGAGTGACGGGATTACTCCATGCTAAACAGGTGACAGGAGCCTCTTTTAATTCTCCCATGACTTTCTTTAAAGTTGGTCAAGCAATTAAAGTGGTAGTCGCGGAAATTGACGAATATAAAAATCGCATTTCCCTATCTACAAAAATCCTGGAAGCGCACCCCGGCGAAATTCTCGAAAACTTTGCAGAAGTCATGGAAACAGCAGCAGAAAGATTACAACAAGCTCAGGAAAAAACCCCAGCAACTTAGTGTAGGGTGGGTTAGGCGACAATAATTTAGATATTTTACCACCTATTTAGTATTCGCCGTAACCCACCATCAGTTATCAGTTATCAGTTATCAGTTATCAGATGTGAGTTTTAAGTGGACAGTCTTAAGTAGGAAATTGCCGTTTTCTTTTCGCTGATTGCTGTTTTTTACTTTTTCCTTGATCAAGATGTTTCAAGAAAAGATGTTTCAAGATCGGATAGCAATTTTAGGGACTATGCACGGAAAAGAGCGGGTAATTGCACCGATTTTAGAGGAAAAAATAGGTCTTAAGGTGATTGTACCCGATAATTTTAATACCGATCGCTTTGGCACTTTTACCCGGGATATTAAGCGCATCGGGACACAAATTGAAACCGCTCGCAGCAAGGCACAAGAAGCGATCGAGCTTTCGGGATACGATATCGGAATTGCTAGTGAGGGTAGTTTTTATCCCTATCCCAATTTGCCGCTAGTTTCCTGTAATCGTGAATTGATTTTATTGCTCGATCGAGTCCATAATCTAGAAATAATTGGTCAAGCAATAGTCACGGAAACTAATCACGCTCACCAAACTGTAACTAATCTAGCAGCTGCTTTAGAATTTGCCGAAAAAATCGGCTTTCCTAGTCATGGTTTAGTGGTGATGTTTGATAAAAATTCTCTCGACTCTGAGCAGATTTTTAAGGGAATTACTGACCAGAAAAATTTAGTTAAAATTGTTGAAGATATTCTTGACAAAAACGGCAAAGTACACCTAGAAACCGATATGCGTGCTATGCACAATCCCACGCGGATGAAAGCAATTGTTGCTGCGACAGCAAATCTTGTTCAAAAACTTAATCAATTATGCCCTAATTGTGGTTGTCCGGGGTTTGATATTATCGAAAGAAAAGCGGGTTTACCCTGTGGTTTATGTCACTTTCCCACCTCTTTAATTAAACTGGAACTATACGGTTGTCAAAGGTGTGATTATCGAGAGGAAAAACTCTTTCCCAACGGTGAAAAAAACGCCGATCCGATGTATTGTGAATATTGTAATCCCTAAAGATAGCTTTTCTATGGAAAGAATTTTAGAACCAGAAGTAATGGATGATCGGGAAGAAGCGATCGAATATGATGCCATGGACTTCACTGAAGTTAATACTAATTTCGCCAAAGAAGCTGTACAATTGGCCGGTATTAATGCTAGGGTATTAGATGTGGGAACCGGTACTGCACGCATTCCGATTATGATCAGTCAACTACGTCCCCAATGGCAAATTATCGCTATTGATCTGGCCGATTCTATGTTAGAAATTGGTCAAAAAAATATCCTTAATGCTAACTGTCAAGAACAGATCAAATTGGAGAAAGTTGATGGAAAAAATCTTCCCTACCAATCCGAGCAATTTGATTTAGTTATTTCTAATAGTTTAATCCATCATCTCGAAAATCCTTTGCCTTTTTTACGCGAAATTAAGCGAGTTTTAAAACCGAATGGCGGCATTTTTTTAAGAGATTTATTCCGTCCCGATTCCGAGGAAATAATTAAGGGGATGGTGAGAGAAATCGATCCTAATTTTTCTCCCCGACAAGCGCAACTATTTCAAGACTCGCTGCGAGCGGCTTTTACCCTAGCAGAAATCGCCGACTTAATCCAGCAGTCAGGCTTAGAAAATGTTAAAATTTATCAGTCTTCCGAACGTCATTGGACAGCTATAAAAACCAGTAAAAACTAATCACTAAATCAGGAAAAATTGAGTTATGAAAGTTGGAATTTTGGGAACGGGATTAATGGGAACGCCAATGGTAGAAAGATTATTAAATCAGAAAATTCCTGTTATTGCCTATAATCGCACCTTAGAAAAATTAGCACCTTTACAGCAGTTGGGAGCCAAAACAGTTAGCTCCCCTGAACAAGTAATTCAAGAGGCAGATTGTCTGATTTTAATGTTAACTAATGCTGCCGCTATCCAAGAGGTTTTAGGATTAAATTCCGAGCAATCTAACTTCAATAATCGTACTATTATTCAGATGGGAACCATTGCCCCTTCTGAAAGTAAACAACTGCGAGATAAAATTGTGGCTAAAGGGGGAGAATATCTAGAAGCACCCGTGTTAGGAAGTATTCCCGAAGCTAAAAAGGGGACTCTCTTAGTTATGGTGGGAGCAACGGAGAAACAGTTCCATCAATGGTCAAATTTATTAGCAAATTTTGGCCAAGAACCGATGTTAATCGGGGAAGTGGGAACCGCTGCGGCGTTAAAATTAGCTTTAAATCAATTAATTGCCTCTCTAACCAGTGCTTTTGGTTTAAGTTTAGCTTTTTTATCCCAGCAAGGAGTAGATCTAGAAAAGTTCATGACTATCCTGCGTCAAAGTGCCTTATATGCGCCTACTTTTGACAAAAAATTAACCAGAATGTTAGAGAAAAATTATGCTAACCCTAACTTTCCCACTAAACATTTACTCAAAGATGTCAATCTCTTTTTAGAGGAATCGGAGAAGTTAGATTTAACCACTTTTCCCCTAACAGGAGTACAGAGCCTTCTGGAAAAAGCTTTAGAAATGGGATTAGCAGAACAAGATTATTCAGCTTTATACGAAGCGCTGAAAAAAGAATTAAGTAGGTAGGCGTTAAAAATTATCAGACACCCCCCTTATCAAGCGTAGGGTTGATTCATGAATCAACCCTACCTTATCAAGGGGGGGCAGGGGGGATCGAACCTAAAATCCATTTTTAATTTAATTATAACCAGCTACTTATAAACCGCTTGGCAACATCAAAAAGACTCTTTTTGGTTTGTGTAGTCGGACAACTGATAGAAGAAAAACCGATAAAAGGCTTTAAATTTTCCTTAAGCTTTGTTGAGGTGGCCAAAAGAGGGGGTTAGAGTAAAAAGTGATGGAATTTTGGGCATATTCTCCTATGACGCTGACTGAATTTGGATTATTAGCGGGTTTACTTGTCCCCGGTATCCTGCTCTCGATTTTGGTGATGGTGAGTTTTGCCAAAGGGGGTTAAAAAGTGATAGGGACACCGATGAAAGTGTCTCTATCGAGATTAATCTATTTTGGGTTTTTTGCCCAATTTAATTGATTCTGTAGCTAACAAAATTGATTCTAAATGATGGCGCTTCTCCACTTGACCGAGGAAATAACCTGTCATCATCGCTGAAGCGAGAAGATTAGCCAAATTCTCGCGGTCGGTGGTAATTTGTACCGCAAAATCCTCTGAGGGTAACATTCCCACCAATCCCTTGACGTTTTGCGAGATAATATCTTTAATTTCGCTACTGACCGATTGGGCTATTCTCTCAAGGGTTTCAGGATGCTGCTGCTGGAGATACTGCATCAGACAGTTATCATTTTGTTCTTCGGTTTCCCAGGGAAAAAAATCAGGATTAAAAGTCATCAGAACTCCCACGCTGTAGTGGTTATTGGATTTAGGTTAACAAATCGCTCTTCTTGATTGCCCGAAGTCCCCCCTATCTTCTTCAAGTTTAGCTCAGTGATCAGAAATATTTACCCATAATACACCCTCTCTCTCCTTATTCCTGATCGGTAGATTCCAGAATACCCTGTTCCCTAAGATTGTCAACCTCGAAATATTGATGAAATTTATCGGTTACTTCTAACCAGTAGGATCTACCTTCATTTTGCTTGCGTTTTCTCACAAATCCTCGTTCTACCAAGTCCTGAACCTGTTGATAGGCCGTACTGCCGCGTAAATTGATTAAATCCGCTTGCAAAATCGGTCCCTTGAGCGCAATCGCTGCTAAAGTGCGGAGAGTTCCTGTACCTAATTCGGCCGGGATCAGGTCTTCGATCAAATTCTGATAAGCTGACCGCAATTGTAAACTATAACCGAGGGGGGTTTCCACCACTTCCAAGGCACTATCCCGGTGAGCATAATCGGACATTAACTCGATCATGGCATCTTCCACCGTCAAGCGATCGCTGTTGGTCAACGTCACCATCTCGGTTAAGGGGACAGGCTGCCCTTTTAGGTAAAGTATCGCTTCTAGACGGGTAGCTAGTCTGATCTCCTGGTGTGCTTCCGCGCTCAATCTCGACTACCTAAGTTTAGACAATGATTTAATATTCTACTAGAAGACGAACGAGAAAATTATGGAAACTTTTTGGAGTCAGGTTTTAGACTTTTGTTATCAGGCTACCGAGCAGGTGGGCGATCGCCTAGTAGCTGATTTTGGCAAATTACAGGCCACCAATAAAGCAGACGGGACTTTAGTGACGGCTGCCGACCGTTGGTCCGATGGCGAATTGCGATCATTAATTGCCCGCACTTTCCAGGATCATGGAGTCTTAACCGAGGAAACTACCCATATTTTCCCGGATCAAGAATGGTCTTGGGTAGTGGATCCAATCGACGGCACGACTAATTTTACTCGCGGTATTCCCATCTGGGGCATTTCCCTAGGACTTCTCTACCGGGGGACTCCCGTGTTCGGATTTGTTTATCTCCCCTGCCTGAAACAGTCCTATTATGGTTATTGGTACGGTGAGACGGGTTTAACCGGTCCGCTAGGGGCCTACTGCAACGGTCAACCGATTCACACCAGCGACGATTTTCCCAGCAAAAATCATCTGTTTAATCTCTGCGCTCGTAGTACGGGTGTATTTAAAAACCCCTTTCCCTGCAAAGTGCGGATGATAGGAGTGGCTAGTTATAATCTGCTTTTGGTTGCCGATGGCACTGTCTTGGGAGGAGTGGAAGCAACCCCGAAAGTCTGGGATATTGCTGCGGTTTGGGCAATTCTACAGGCCGCTGGCGGAGTATTTATCTCTTTAGGAGAAAAGATTTTTCCCTTGCAGGTGGGGGAAAATTATAGTGATCGATCCTATCCCTGTTTAGCCGTAGCTCGATCGAATTTAGCGCCGGTTTTCTTGCCTTTAGTCGGTTTTCTCAAGGATGTTGCTTGAATGGAGAATTGCTCAGGTTAGAATAGCTGCATTTATTGGTTTTATCTCTATTTAGGGCTGGCTGAATAAATCTAAAAACCTTGTTGGATAATATCTTTAAGCTTGTTTGAAATCAAAAACTGCCAGCCCTTGGAGTGATCAGGGGGGAAATTTAGGCACTTTTTGCCTGAAAATTAGGTAATTGACCCCCTGAAAATCGGTAAAACCCTACACTCCACACCCTACACCCCACACCCTGCCCCCACGAATTTATTTCATGAGTTTTGATACTTCCTCTCTCAGCGAACGCAACGATAAAGCCGAAGTCTATCAGCCGGTAATTATTCGCCTCGAAAATGTGTCTAAAATCTACGGCAGTGGCGAAACCATAGTTAAAGCCCTCAATAACATCAATTTAAGCCTAAAAAAAGGGGAATATTGCGCTATTATGGGGGCTTCAGGTTCGGGAAAATCCACGGTCATGAATATTATCGGCTGTCTTGATCGTCCCACCTTGGGGTCCTATTATCTAGAAAATCTCGACGTTTCCACGCTGCCGGATGGGGATTTAGCCCAGATTCGCAATCGTAAAATCGGCTTTGTTTTCCAGCAATTCCATCTTTTACCCCAGATGAGTGCGCTGGAAAATGTCATGTTACCGATGATTTATGGTGGGGTTCCTCCCCAAGAAAGAAAGGAAAGAGCGATCGCTGCTTTAACGAGGGTAAAATTGGATAATCGACTGCACAATAAACCCAATCAATTATCGGGGGGACAACAGCAGCGCGTTGCTATTGCTAGGGCAATTGTCAATCAACCCATATTATTACTTGCTGATGAACCGACGGGGGCGCTAGACTCGAAAACTACCCAAGAGGTGATGGCTATTTTCTCGGAATTGAATAACAGTGGCATTACTATCGTCATGGTAACTCACGAGGCTGATGTGGCGCGTCACTCTCAGCGCATTATCTGGTTTAAGGATGGTGAAGTGGTTTATCCTAATCTCGCACCGACGGATTTACACGAGGTGATTGGGTAGGGTAGGGATTTTTCAGTTATCAGTGAAAAGAAAAGGCTCTCCCAGCTTTGGTGGGTAAAATGTATTCTAAGATACATTTCTCCTAGCGAGGGGGTGGAACGAACCACAAAGACACAAAGGACACAAAGATCGATCGATCCTATGTCAATTAAACTTATCACACAGAACCTAGAAGAGCCAAGAAAACGGCAACTTCCTAATTAGATATCTGTTAGGGATTGGGAAGAAAACCAAAAAGTTTGGCTGCCCCTCCTAAAATGGCAACAACCAAAGCGATTAGAATCCCTCGATTGGTAAATTCCTGATTAGCGACTCTTGCAGTTAATCCTTTAATTTCTGTGGTTAGTCGCTCATCTAGGGCTTTAATCTCCCCTTTTAACTCCGATTGTCCTATCTCTAGCTTGTTAACATCCCTTTGTAGAGAGTCTATTTTCCCCTCAATCCTTGTTAGAACAGCTTCTAGGGAATAAGTCACGGTTTCGTTAGACATGAGCTAAACTCCTATATTTTGCTATGTTATAATCGCCTTATTTAGGGTTTGCCAGCGAGCAGAGAAAATCTGATACTGACGGTGATTATTGCCCCGATACCGGCACTAATTCCCCCAACAATTAGAGGTAAAATTAACCCCCGAAATCCCTGTAAGTCAGAAACAGACTTAACTAAAACAGATTGTTCATTTTCTACTTTTTCTAATCTTTTATCGATGCCCTCAATCTTAAAGCCTAAGGCTTTAATTTCCCCTTTTAACTCCGATTGTCCTGTTTCTACTTTGGTTAATCGTTCATCAATTTTGTCGAATTTTTGATTAACATCTCTTTGTAGAGAGTCTATTTTCCCCTCAATCCTTGTCAGAACAGCTTCTAGGGAATAAGTCACGGTTTCGTTAGACATGAGCTAAACTCCTATATTTTGCTATGTTGCAATCGCCTTATTTATGGGTTGCCACTGAGTAGAGAAAATCTGATGCTGACGGTGATTATTGCCCCGATACCGGCACTAATTCCCCCAACAATCAGAGGTAAAATTAACCCCCGAAATCCCTGTAAGTCAGAAATAGACTTAACTAAAACAGATTGTTCATTTTCTACTTTTTCTAATCTTTTATCGATGCCCTCAACCTTAAAGCCTAAGGCTTTAATCTCCCCTTTTAACTCTGATTGTCCTATTTCTAGCTTGTTAACATCCCTTTGTAGAGAGTCTATTTTTCCCTCAATCCTTGTTAGAACAGCTTCTAGGGAATAAGTCACGGTTTCGTTAGACATGAGCTAAACTCCTATATTTTGCCATGTTGCGGTCTCGCGTAGCGAGCGCGTTGCGACCGCCTAATCTTCTTTGGGCGCGATTGCTCCAGTGGGGACTAATTCTAATAATTCTCCAGGCTGTACTCAGTAGCGATCGCATTAAAATAATCACACAATCAATTAAAAGTATAATAATACTAAATCCATTGAGTACAGGCTAGTTATGAGGAGAGGCAAAAGGCAAAAGGGAGAATAAATAATCATTCTTTAATAACCGGATTTAATATTAGTAAAAATTATCAATTGAATGTTAAGAAGTGCGGAAAGTGGGATTTAATACTGCTCACTTAAAACTCAAATCTGATAACTGGTAACTGGTAACTGATAACTGATAAATCCTTAGATTTCGGGGGCTTTTAGGGAATAAAGGGAGAAACTGGGGGTTTTTGCCTTTGCCTGTTGCACTAAACTGGGGACAGAATTACGCGCTAGGGCGGTTAATTTATTGGTAGTAGCATCGTAAATCGTCGTAGCCACTTTGGGATAGAGTCCAATACCGATAATTGGCACTAATAGAGAAGCGATGATAAAGACTTCCCGGGGTTCCGCGTCCACTAGGGCATGGTGTTCTTCTAATTCCTTATTTTCCGGCCCGTAGAGAATTTCTCGCAACATGGACAAGAGATAAATCGGGGTGAGAATGACACCGATAGCTGCTAAAAAGACGATAATAACGCGGAAAGTGGGACTATAGGCATCACTGGTGGCAAAACCGATAAATACCATTAATTCCGCCACAAAACCGCTCATCCCGGGCAAAGCGAGGGAAGCGAGGGAACAGGTGGTCCACATGGCAAAAACTTTCTTCATTTTCTTGCCGACACCGCCCATCTCGTCTAACATCAGGGTATGGGTGCGATCGTAGGTACAACCGACCATAAAGAATAAACTCGCCCCAATCAGTCCGTGGGAAATCATCTGTAACATCGCCCCACTTGTGCCAATATCGGTAAAGGAAGCCATACCAATCAGGACAAATCCCATGTGAGAGATGGAAGAATAGGCAATTTTGCGCTTAAGATTGCGTTGGGCAAAGGAAGTTAAGGCGGCGTAGATAATATTAACTACCCCTAAAATCACCAAAACGGGGGCGAAAACGGCGTGAGCATCGGGTAACATCCCCATATTCATCCGTAAGAGCGCATAACCACCCATTTTAAGCAAAATTCCCGCTAGTAACATATGGGCGGGGGCAGTGGCTTCGCCGTGGGCATCCGGCAGCCAAGTATGGAGGGGGAAAATCGGCAGTTTTACCCCGTAGGCAATCAGGAAACCGGCGTAGAGGAATAATTGCAGTTTCAGGGGGAAGTCTTTACCAGCAATAGTCACCATGTCAAAGGAGACGGTATCGCCATAAAAAGCCATCGTCAGCGCCGCTACAAGGATGAATAGGGAGCCTCCGGCGGTGTAAAGGATAAATTTGGTGGCTGCGTAGAGACGGCGTTTACCGCCCCAAATGGAGAGGATGAGATAGACGGGGACTAATTCTAATTCCCAGACGAGGAAGAACAGTAACAGATCCTGCACGGCAAACACTGCAATCTGTCCCCCGTACATCAACAGCATCAGGAAGTAGAACAGTTTCGGTTTAAAAGTGACCGGCCAAGCCGCTAAGATAGCCAGAGTGGTGATAAATCCCGTTAAGATAATCAGAGGCATGGAGAGGCCATCGGCTCCTAAAGACCATCTTAGGTCAATTTCGGGCAACCATTGGTAACTTTCCACTAATTGCAGATTGGGATTAGCGAAATCGTAACTGCTATAGAAAGCGTAGATAATTAGGGCAAAGTCGATTAATCCCACCGTCAGAGCAAACCATCTCACGGTTTTACCGTCTTTATCGGGAATTATGGGAACCAATAAAGCGGCGACGATGGGAAAAAGGATGATGGCAGTTAACCAAGGAAAGTTCGTTAGATTCATCGGCTGTTTTAATATTTATTTAATCGTCAGAATCGAGAAATTAAGCTAGGGCTTTTAACGGTTTTACCTAGCAAAACCGCCTTTTTTCTCTTGTTCTCGCGGTTACATTTGACTGTACCTAAATCAATCTAGCAATTATTTTCCTATCCTTGTCTGTTAATATTGTTAAGTTTCAAGAGACTGCTGGCCTAATTAGGGTTTGAGAGTTCAAAAATGGGAAAAATAGCGATGAAGTTGCAGAAAATCTCTAAATTAAGTGGGTAGGTGTTAAAAATTGTCGGCTCCCCCCCATACTAATGGTAGGGTTGATTCATGAATCAACCCTACGATGAATCAACCCTACGATGAATCAACCCTAGGAGCAAGGGGGGAGGGGATAGTTCAGTTTAATCGGGCAAATCAAAGAGAACTCCGGTCATATAACGCTCTGCCCATTCCCAACCAAAGGCTTTTTCTAGTACACGCCGAGTTTTATCGTTTTTCTGCTGTTGACTACAATAATCCCGTTGTCCCTGTAAATAAATGCGCGCTTCTTCCCCGGAAAGAGGCTGACTTTCCTTAGCACATTTGCAGTGAATTGTCAAGAAATCTGTAACTCTTTGTAAAAATTGTCGTTCCTCGGCGGCGGTTTCGGGACGAATAAACAGACAATATTGGGAGAAAATATGACCCCAAGGCGGTAAATCACGAGCTTGGGCGAAATCGGCCGCAGGTAAAGCCGCTAAAGCTTGATTATAGGCACTAGGGAGAGTTTTATCGCTACTGGTGGGAGAAAGATCCACAATAGCGGCACTGATTCCCGCTTTGCCGGAGACTATATCACATCCAAACATCGGCAGCGGATATTCTGGACGGGGGAACATGACACAGTGGAGAATATCCAAACCATTGCCCAGTTTAGCCAATTCTAGGTGCATTTTGCGGAACTGGGGAGTTTGATAGCAGCGATTCTCGATAATTAATTTTTCCCCTTCTAAACGTCCCTCCACATAGCCTAAACCTTCCGGCAACTCAAAGGGCGACAAATCAAGATATTTTTCCCAGTGGGACAGAATTACCGTGGCTAATTGTCCAATCAGGGGATGAAGTAACGGTAAAATTTCAGGCTTGGTAACGGCTATCATGGGTCAGTAATCAGTTATCAGTTATCAGTAATCAGTAATCAGTTATCAGTAATCAGTCATCAGTTATCAGTAATCGGCTTTTTTCTCCTTATCTCCCCTGCTCCCTGCTCCCTTCTCCTATCTCCCTATTTTCCTATCTCCTGACATCTAAAATCCACTTTACCCCATGGAGCGATCGAGATTAGAACTGGGAAATATAAAATTAACTTCTTTGTCCTTCTCCCAATTTACCCTATGGTTAGTAGCGCTGCTCGTCCAAGACCTTCCTTAAAAACCCTCTGGCAAAAGATAGAATCTTCTCCCTTGCCGGAAACCGAGGAATCGATTATTTTAAGAATTCTGGTGCAAGCGTTAGTAATCGTCGGTATTATCGCCACCGATGTGGCTACCGATAGTTATACCAGTATTTGGGCTGTTCCTCTCAGTATTATCGGCGGAATCTGGAGTTGGCGACGCAGGAAAAAGCGCAATATCGGGGCAAAATTTTGTATAGCGATCGGAATGTTAGTGGTGTTGGCGCTATTCTTGGGTAATATCGTTGCGATGCAGGATAGTCGCATTGCCCTAACACAATTATTAATTCAATTACAAATTCTCCATAGTTTTGACCTGCCCCGACGCAAAGATTTAGGTTATTCTATGGTAATCGGTTTAATTCTCTTGGGAGTCGCCGGGACAATCTCCCAAACCCTCGCTTTTGCGCCTTGGTTAATCCTCTTTCTGCTTTTATCCCTACCTACCCTAGTTTTAGACTATCGTTCTCGTTTAGGTTTAGATAATCTCAATCAGAGTCTCCCTTTCTTCTCAAAGAAACCCCCACGTCTAGCCACAAAAAAATTAGTTTCCCCGCAAAATTCCCCCCTTTCTCCCAAACGTTTTGGGATTTTCTTTCTGACAATTCTCCTCTTGGGATTAACAATTTTTGCCCTGATGCCGCGTTTTCCTGGTTATCAAATTCAATCTTTTCCCGTCAATAGTCCCGAAGGTATGGAAAATCAGGGTTTTGAACAGGGAGACAGACAAATCGTTAACCCCGGCTATGTGCGCGAGGGTGAAACGGCGAAGGGTGGCGTAAATGGCGGTAATAGTCCCACTACAGGGTCAGGACAGTTAGATTCTACCTTTTATTACGGTTTTAACCCCCAAATCAACCAAAATTTGCGGGGAAGTATGACTCCAGAAATAGTCATGCGGGTACGTTCTCAAGCCCCCGGATTCTGGCGGGCCATGGCCTTTGATCGCTATACTGGTCAAGGGTGGCAAATCTCGCGAGATCAAGAATTAGAGGATTTAAATCGCAGTAGTTGGTCCTATCGCTTTTTTGTGCCGCTACCCGCAACCCAGGCCAAAACCCATCAGGTAGTCCAAACCTACAGCATTGTCTCCAGTTTACCGAATATTATCCCTGCCCTTACTTCGCCCCAGTTTCTCTTTTTTCCTACCCGACAGGTATCTTTGGACCGAGAAAATAGCTTAAGGTCGCCGGGGGGGTTAGCAGAAGGGCTAACTTATACTGTAATCTCACAAGTGCCGGAACGCAATCGCAGCCAACTGCGATCGGCCCCAGAAACCTACCCTAAGTCTATTCTCAACTATTATTTACAAATTCCTGCCGAAATTGCCCCGAAAGTCCGCCGAAAAACCGAGGAATTGCTGGCAAAATCTCCCACACCTTTAACCTCTCCCTACGAGAAGGCCCTATATTTGGCCCAAGCATTGAAGCAAAACTACGAATTAAAAACCGATTTGCCCTTTTTAGCCGAAAATGAGGATTTAGTCTCGGCCTTTTTGTTTCGTTTTCAGGGGGGTTACGCCGATCATTTTTCCACCGTGTTAACGATTATGTTACGCTCGATCGGTATTCCTGCCCGATTAGCCACCGGTTTTGCCCCTGGCCAGTTTAATCCTTTCACTGGCTTTTATGTTGTCCAAAATACGGACGCTTACGCCATCACAGAGGTGTTTTTCCCGGGTTACGGTTGGTACACTTTCGATCCTATCCCGGGCCACGAATTAATTCCCCCATCCTTTGAGGAAGCGAAACCTTTTAGCGTCCTCAAGCAATTTTGGCAATGGGTAGCCGGATGGTTGCCTTCCCCAGTCACGGGTTTTCTTGGTCTGATTTGGGAAAATGTTATCGTTACTATCGGTCAGTTATTGGCCTGGTTATGGCGCTTTATTTCCGGCAGTCTTTTAGGGGGAATTCTCGGCGGTTTATTGGGGGTCGTCTTCGCCTACGCTGGTTGGTTAGGATGGGGACAGTTCCATCGTTGGCGTCGGGGTCGCAAGTTAGCAAAACTACCACCAATCGAGCGTTTATACCAGCAAATGTTAGGAATCTTAACAGAAGCCGGTTATGGTAAACATCCCGCTCAAACCCCTTTAGAATACGCCACCGCCGCCCGCCGCGTCCAACCGCCGCCAGTGGCGAATATTATCGAGGAGATTGCTTGCGCCTACGTTGATTGGCGTTATGGCGGGAAATCGGCTAATATTGAGAGATTACGCCAACGTTTTCGAGAATTTGTCAAGTTGGTGAAAAAGTGAGCTTGAGCCTATAGTTAGGGTTTGCGGCAAAAAGTTTTTCAGCAAATCCTAGATTTAACGATGTCTTAACGCTACTCATAATGTGTCCACATCCGCAGGATTTTAACTATACCCTCAGATTGAATAACTTCGTACACAAGACGATGCTGAATGCTTATTCGCCGAGAGTACACACCATTCAAATCTCCCACTAACTTTTCCTAAGGCGGGGGATTTTGGAATGGATTGACCTGAAGAATGTCAAGCAACATCTGCGCTTTATTTTTTTAAATGACTAGAATTAAGCTTCTTAGGGTCTTTCTGCGCCTGTTTGGTGTAAACCAATTTCCACCTCACCATTCTAGCTCCTCAGCACATTCTTCAACCGGCGTTGCCAGTCCCTCCCGAATTGATTCTCGCATCCCCGGAATTGAGAGGAGATATAACGTTTCTTGTACCGATTTCCAATCCCCTTCAGATAGCAAAACTGCATTACCATCGCATCCCTCAATAATAATGGGTTCGTGGGAAACAGTTACTGAATCAATCAAATCCTGCAACTTTTGTTGAGCCTCATTAACCGGGATCATAAATCCTCCTAATTGTTTTCTACCAGTGCCGAAAGAAAATCCTCCGATAATCCTAGCGCCAATTACCCAAACCTGACTCCATTCGTAACTATCTCGGTGCTTACCCTAACGGCACTGGTAAGGCGATATTCTGACTTCATTCCAAACGACAAGTTTAAACAAATCTAAGCGCTTTCCTCACTAGATAATCGTCCTTCAATCGGTTCGTATTCATCTTCCAAGAGCCAGAGTTGAGCCTCTTCATAATCTGGAAACGCCTTGACGAGACGGTACTTTTCAGCAGGATCAAAAACATAACACCCCCTCGCCTTATCGATCAACACTAGCAGGATATAGGGAGGGGACTGCATGGAATCCACCCAAACTTCTAGGAAGCGCCAATTATCCTTCACTAGGTCGGGTTCGAGGAATTGCGTGATATTGGTTGTTTGCATTAATCTTAACCTCGCCGTAGAATAAAGAAGACTTTAAACCATCTGGGCTGATACGACAACCAATCGCTTCGGCAAAGAATAGCCCATAGCGCTCATAGTTTCGCACATTGCCCGTGTATTCACCCCTTTCCATGATAGCCTGAATAACTCGTAGCATTGTATCTTCATCTTTAAACACATGAATAGCTCGTCCTCGTAACAGTAATCTCCGTGATTGTGGAGTATTCGGTAAATGTTTAGAAATATGCTTAGTGTCAAGAAAAATCTCGCGATTAATTCCGCTCATAATGGTTAGACTTCAAGGTCTCTAATAATTGCTGGAATCGGCAGGCCGTCTTCCGCTAAAGCCGCAATATAACCGGCAATAGCCTCTTTTATATTAATCAAGGCTTCTTCTTTCGTTTTTCCTTGACTAACTCAGCCTTTGAGACTTGGACAATCCACAATCCAATAGCCGTCTTCGTCTCGATATACAATGACTTGCCTCATTTTTACACTCGCTTTTTAAGAAGTGTTAATAATTACCCCTAATCATAGCAAGCAACTCAGCCAAATTTATTTACCGTTCCTGCATTAGCCTTCCCCCCAACGTCATCTCTAGATTTAGTCCAGGCGCTGAAGAATACTTACACTAGCGGCGTTGGTTTTTCGCAACCAAAGTAAATTACATATCTTAAATTGAGAGTAACTAAACTTGACAATCGGTTTAACAATGCGCTAGAGTAACTGAAACTTCTAGACTGTAACGCTGGCGGAAGGGAGGCTATTAATTTCGACTAAATTTCTTTACTACTAAACTAAGAAAATATAATTATGACAAACTATCAAACAGAAATTAAAATCAAAGTTCCTTTAGATGTTGCTGAAACTTATTGGAATGCAACGGAAGAAGATCGTCAAAAAATAGCAGAAAAAATCGCTTTTTATGTTCAATCTTCAAATTTATCTAGAAAAGAATCTCTGGACAAATTATATAAAACGATGGATACTATTGGACAAAAAGCACAAGAGAGAGGATTAACCCTTGAAATTTTAGAATCTCTCTTAAATGAAGATAACTAAACGCTTTGTTATCGATACCAATATTATTATCAGTTAATATCGAGAGATTACGCCAACGTTTTCGAGAATTTGTCAAGTTGGTGAAAAAGTGAGCTTGAGAGCAGTTATCTTAATGGTGAGGTAGGAAGTTTTCGTTTTGGGGAGTCGATCGCCGGTCGTCCATAGCAAATTAGGTTACACTTTATCTTGATGAGAAAGGCTATAAACAAGACTATGTTAAGAAATGTAACCAAGGCCGAAACCCTTACTGTTGCCTTGTCTGCACAGTTAACTTTATTTTTGTCCGACTACCGATAATTCTCAGCCAGCAATTTATAAGCAGATCAATGTCATCTTGTCAAGTATTTGAACAATCAATTCAGATTAAAGCTAGTGCCACGACGGTGGAGCGTTGTATCACGGATTTAGAGTTAATGCGTCGTTGGTTGAATCCGGTGTTAGTTTGTGAACCTATCGGCGATTGGAAGACCGATATCGGTGGGAGAAGTCGTTTTTTGATTCAAATTCCCCTAATTCAGCCAACGCTAAAAAGTACGGTGATTGAGAGGGAACCGGGGTTAATTGTCTGGCAATTTGAAGGCTTTTTTCGCGGTTGCGATCGCTGGGAATGTCAACCCAATGATGACGGCACTTGTTTAATCAATCGTTTTGAGTTTGCGATTCCTAATCCGGTTGTGGGGTGGGGATTCCAGCAATTCGCCGCCAAATGGACTAAAAAGGATATGGAAGCGCAATTAAGACGCTTAAAAAGAGTAGCTGAGGAAATTTATCTACTTTCAGCAACAAGTTAAGCTGATGGGGTGGTAAGCGGGGGGTTTTGGGGATGGGAGAATACCCTCACCCCCAACAGCTAACCCCCGATCCCTAATCGATCGAGATCGACTGGGGACTGTTGCCGTTATCCTGATTATTGTCCTTAAAACTGACTAATCCCTGCTCTTCTAACCATTTTTTGAGGGGATCGTCCGAGAGTTTCAAGCGCAGTAATCCAGAGGCAAAACCACCGAAAAAAGCGATCGGTTGTTGAATCAGTTCTTTAACAACGGGTTGTAATTCATCGAGAAACATCTTATTCTATCTCCTGATATTGCCACACCTATCAATGTTAAGTTAATTGAAGTGATTCTGTAAGACTAGCATGACTGAAACTTCCGACACGGTAAAAAAATCTTTCCGGCTAACCCCGTTTATTTTCCTGGGAATACTGCTCATCTGGCTAGGAATTAGGTTCATTGCTCCCGATAGCGTCAGTTTATTCGCCGGTACTCGTCCCGATTATTTGGGAGTCAGGGAGGGTAAACTGGCCCCTTGTCCGGTCACTCCTAATTGTGTTAGTAGTCAGAGTCAGGATCAGGCTCATGCGATCGAACCCCTTAGTTATCAGGGTAGCGGTGAAAAAGCGATCGAGCAATTAGCTAAAATTATCGCCTCCCAACCGAGAACTAAAATTATTAACCAAGATAGTAACTATCTCTACGCCGAATTTAGCAGTCAATGGATGGGATTTGTCGATGATCTAGAATTTTCTCTTAATCCTAGCAAAAATGCGATCGATGTTCGCTCGGCCTCCCGGTTAGGAGAATCGGATTTAAATGTCAATCGAGAACGAGTGGAAACCCTGAGAAAACTCTTTTCAGTGATCAGTAAACAGTAAACAGTGAAAAGTAATCGGGTGCATCTCAATTTTGTAGAAATATCTATACTACATTTGGGCGCACGCGATGCGCCCCTACCATTGGTGCGATAATATTATTATTGTAGGGGCGAATTGCATTCGCCCTCTTTAAATGACTTCTGCTGCTCACCTATATGTCAGAGAAAGTCACCAATAGGAGATGCACCCAATCAGTAATCAGTAATCAGTAAACGGTGAAATGACTCAGAGAATACTGACTCGGAGAATAATATAAGAAAAATTATGTTTCGTCCCCAACCAATACCAGCAAAAGCAGGACAGGAATCCGTCTGGGATTATCCTCGTCCCCCGCGCCTAGAATTATCACCTAAACACCTAAAAATTATCTTTAATGGGGTGATAATTGCCGATACTAAAAGCAGTTATCGAGTTCTAGAAACCAGTCATCCTCCAGTTTATTATCTACCGCCCCAAGATATTAAAATGGAATACCTGCAAGCCACAGCAGAAAAGTCTTTTTGTGAGTGGAAAGGTCTAGCGGGATATTACAATATCACCGTTGGGGATCAACAGGCAATTAACGTCGCTTGGTATTATCCAGATCCGACACCAGAGTTTCAAGCAATTAAGAATTATCTGGCTTTTTATCCCGCCAAAATGACCGCTTGTTATGCCGATGGGGAATTAGTACAACCGCAACCGGGCAACTTTTACGGGGGATGGATAACCTCCGATGTGGTTGGTCCATTTAAAGGCGTTCCCAATAGTTGGGGCTGGTAATCACGTTAAGTAAGTAGTCGTGCAAAATTAACTTCTTGGTTAGGAAAGGCAAAAGGCAAAAGGCAAAAGGCAAAAGGCAAAAGGCAGGAGTCAGCTTTTTTCTTCCCACTTCCCACTTCATAATTCATAATTCATAATTTATAATTCATAATTCCCCTTAACTCCTAGTTTCTACTTTTTACGAGAAATTATGACTATATCCCAACCCGATCTAGAACCCACTTGGATGACGATTATTCGCCTCTTGCGCTGGGATAAACCCGCCGGTAGGTTAATTTTGATGATTCCCGCTTTATGGGCGGTATTTTTGGCGGCAGACGGTGTGCCACCGCTACCCTTGATCGGGGTGATCATTTTGGGAACTTTGGCTACTAGCGCCGCCGGCTGTGTGGTTAACGATCTTTGGGATCGGGATATCGATCCACAGGTCGATCGCACTCGTAACCGTCCTTTAGCGGCCAGAGCTTTATCGATCAAGGTTGGTTTGATTATCGCTCTAATTGCTTTCTTTTGTGCCGCAATTTTAGCTTTATATCTCAATTTCCTGAGTTTTTGCCTATGTGTGGCCGCCGTTCCCTTGATTATCTGCTATCCTCTCGCCAAGCGTTTTTTTCCTGTACCCCAATTGGTTCTTTCTCTCGCTTGGGGTTTTGCGGTTTTAATCTGTTGGAGTGCCGTCACTGGGGCGTTAAATAGTAATACATTTATATTATGGGGAGCGGTGATTTTTTGGACATTGGCATTTGATACAATTTATGCTCTGTCCGATCGAGAGGATGATCTCAAGGTTGGTATTAACTCTAGTGCCATATTTTTCGGCAAATACGCTCCGGAAGCCGTGGGGGTCTTTTTTGCCCTAACAGTAGGTTTATTGGCTTGGGAGGGGCAAAAAATGCAGTTATCAGCTTCTTTTTGGCTAGGGTTGGGTCTAGCGGCGATCGCTTGGTGGCGTCAATACCGGCTGTTACGTCAATCGGATTTACCTAAACCAGTTTATGGTCAAATGTTCGGCCAAAATGTTTGGGTCGGTTTTATTTTATTAGCGGCTATGATTGCGGGGAGTTTGTATTAAAACTCCCCCAAAAATGTCCCTAGAGTCAGTTTGTCTATTCTGACTCTAATAATCCCATTACCGTAGCTGATGGGTGTTCACCAGTCATCAAAGCTACCCGTCTTTGAAAATTTTTTTCCACAGCAATGCAGGTATTTAAGGGATCTAAAATACCCTTTCTGATTTCCCTTTCCCAAGAATAATTTCTTTCTCGGTGTTTAAATCTTGATAATTGCTGGGTGAAAACAGTAACCACTTGATAAATGATTTTTAAATCGTAAAGAGAGTCAATTTGAGAAATTTTAACCGCTAAAGCCCGAAATTGACGGGATATTTCTTGAGCTTGCTCTTGACTACAGCCATGGTCATGATGATAATAATTAACTACTTCTGCCATGTACTGAGCGTGTTTAGCGGCATTTTGAATGCTATGTTGAGCATTTTCCACGGGAGCAAGAAATCGATCTAATAATAGCTGTTGAGCGTAGGCATCGCGAAGGGAAGAATTAGAGATTACTTGTAATTCTGCCATTCTTTCTTCATGTTTACGGCGATTTTCGGCATAAATCTCCGTCAGAATAGTATCTAACAGCTTGGGAATCGGATAAAAGACATCAATCATAGGAAAATTTAGCTTAGTTTGTCTAGAGATAAGAAAATCTATTGATAGAATTACCCAAAATTGTAGCAGTGATCTGAATAGTCAGGTACGATAAAATCAAGTTAGTAAATTACCGCCCCTTAACCAATGTCTAACTCGAAATCTAGTAGCGTTTGGGACCACAAACCCCGTTGGTGTCAACCTTGGTCCATTCTGTTGACAGGAATTACCCTGATTGCTGGCTGTTGGTTTTTAACTCAGCGTCTCTGGTTAACTCTACTCCTATCTATTCCCATACTCCTCTGGTGGTTTGTCTTCCTAATTCTTTATCCGCGGACGCTGCAGCAACAGTTAAACACAGAAAGAATCGGGGAAAGCATTGATTAAAACAGGAAAGACAGGACAGGGATTTTTATCCTGTAATTGACTACTTTCATCTCCGCGAAAAGTGTTCCAACGGAAGGGAGCTTTTTTTTCACTCGACATCCATAAAAGTCTTTTTGCTCGCGTCATCGCTACATACAAAAGTCGGTATTCTTCAGCTTTTTTAAGTTGTCCAGCTTCTAACCAAGCGCTTAAAGGTGGGGGAATAATTGGTATGCTATCGGGGTTTAAATAGCGTTGATGAACCGCTGCTCGAATTTGCGCCCGGGCCACTTCTGCGAGGGTAAAATCTGCCAAAAATTTCGCCCCATTGGGAACCCAAGGTTTGCCCGGGATAATATCTTCGTGAAGAAAGGGAATAAAAACATAATCCCAGTCTAAACCCTTGGCTTTGTGCATAGTAATAATCGTCAGTTGTCCGGGACGAGTATAACAATCGTCGTTATCTTCTTCCACTCCTTCAAAGCGCTCAGAGGCGATAATTTCATTAAGAGTATTAATTGTATTTTTGAGAGAACTATTACCAGCAGTTTCCTGATAAATACGGGCGGTTAATTTTTGCAATGTGGCTAATTCTGACCCCGAATATTGGAGAGTCATAGCGAAAAAAGACAGGAGTTGATAATGGGGTAATTCTAATCTAGCTTTTAGTAAACTGCAGCAATAACGACGGGCGATTTTTTCGTTAGATTTCAGTTCAGGATCGAGGGGAGTGGGATAGAGAAACTGTTCGGGATAGGTAACTAAAGGATTTAAGTCTTGGGCAGTAATTAAACCCCTCAATTGTAGCACTTCTAAGGCCGCTTTGAGATAATCGGGAGAGTGGGGACGTTCGACAAAAGCCAATAGTTTCAGCATTTCGGCGGGAATTTGGGAAAAGCGATCGATCTCATTAGCTTCAAAAATTCTGATTTGATAACTTTTGTAAAAATGGGCGAATTTTTGAGCAAAAAAGTGTCCTTGTCGATTTTCTCTAACGAGGATAGCCGCATTATGTTGAGGGTTTTCTTGAAGTAATTTAACTAGACGTTTTTCAATTAATTCTACTGTTTGATAAATGTCATCGGGTTGATAAATTTCTAATCCTTTTCCCTCCTTGACTGGATTAGGTTGGGGATCTTCAGCACCGACGGGAAGAATCGCTTGAACTCGAAAAGGAGCCTCGGTAACTTTATGATTATCTTTTCCCTGTTTCCAATCTCGATCGACCCATTGTAACACTAAATTAGCAGCTTCAATAATTTTAGTATTGCTGCGACCTGCTTGGTTCATAGTGGATAAATTGCCTTCGTTTTGACAACTTTCACAAAACCAATTAAAGTAAACAGGATCGGCGGGGGTAAAGGTAGAATTAATCGCTTGATTGGGATCGCCGACGCGAATTAAATTAGGTATTTCACCGTCATTATTTTTTGCTAAAATAGTAATTAGTTTTTCTTGGAGAGGACTAGAATCCTGTGCCTCATCTTCAAAGACTCCAAAGACAGATTTTTGCCATTGTCGGCGAATTTTTTCTTCCTCTAATACTCGCAAGGCTCCTAAAATCATGTCATCATAATCTATATAGTTTTTCTGACGCATCAGGATTTCATACTGTTGGTACAAACCACTAGCAATAGCGAGAATTTGATAATTATCTTCGGTATAGTGGCTTAATTCCCAGACTTGCTGCGGTGATAATCCCGAACTTTTTAGCTCATGAATGGCCGTATAGGCAAGACTAGGTAAAATTTCGGTTCTCAGCACCGATTGACGGCGTAATCTTTCTGTTTCTTCCCCATCAAATTCCACTCCTTCTAATAACTTTTGATAACGAATTGGTTCAGTAATTAGCCATTTTTCCACCGAGTTTCTAATAATTCTATGGCTAGGAGTCGGAATAACTAAGGTAGAAGATTCGAGGTCTAATCCCGATAATTCTGGGTAACGACGGGCTAATTGTAGAGCCAGTCCGTGCAGAGTTTGGACGCTGAAACCTTGGACCGAAAGTTGTAAATCTTGCAAGCGTTGTTTAATTTTAGCTTTAATACTAGCGGCAGCCGAGCGCGTGTAGGTGACAATAATTAACTGTTTTTTAGCATGAAGTTGCTCACGAGCAATAACCATAGCGGCAGCTACGGCCAAACTGTGGGATTTTCCCGCCCCCGGCACCGCAGAAATGGCCATTTTTCCCCCTTGCCAATCGGCTAATTCCTGTTGTCCGGCTCGCAGTTGTTGCCGGAGATTTACCAGTAAGTTTTCTCGATTAATTACTTTAGTTTCGCTCATTATTCTACGCCAATTTTATTTTTAGTTTAATTGTATTACTATTTTAGTTTATCTTTAAACTAATTGCTGTAAAAGTTAGCTACAGATAACTAGAATGGGGAGATGGGTTTTTTTCAGTGAACAGTAATCAGTAATCAGTGAAAAGAAAGTAGCAAAGTTTTCCCCTAACACTGTCCACTTAAAACTGTAATCTGATCACTGATAACTGATAAGTAGGTAGGTATTGAAAACTTTCAGATCCCCCCGCCTATCGGCACCCCCCTTATCAAGGGGGGCAGGGGGGATCGAACCTAAAATCTATCTTTAATTTAATTATAACCAGCTACTTAACTGATCACTGATCACTGATATATAGCCAATTTTGTTGTACTTCTACCCGAATTTTGCCGGTTAAGGAGGAAGTGGCATCGCGATTAACACCAGTAATGAGATTAACCACTGACTCAACTTCGGCAAAATTAGGTGATGAGGGTAAATATTGAGCTAAAAATAAACGAATCACTCGTCTTTGTATCGCTAGAGGTAGAATTTGTAAAGGGGAGCGATCGAGTCTTTGTTGATCTAGATCGATAACCTGACGAAAAATATCCCGGGCAATACTATCTAAATAATCGCTTTCTGCTTCCAAAATTTCAGCAGTTTGGGCGAGATGTTTTTCGATTTGGGGGTTTAAATTAGTTTGCAGGTAGGGTAATAATTCCTGACGGATGCGATTGCGAGCATAGCGTAAATTCTCATTAGCTCGATCGTACCAGATCGGTAATTCTCGACTTTGACAAAAAGCGAAAGTTTCCCCGCGAGTGACATTTAAGAGGGGACGGACTAAAAAAATATCTGGGGTTAAACTTGTCAACCAAGTTAAGGCAGAAAGTCCATCACTACCGGCTCCGCGCGTGAGATTATAAAGAAAAGTTTCCGCTCGATCGCTCCTCGTGTGTGCCGTGAGAAGATAATTAAAACCCTGTTCTTGGGCGATTGTTTGTAAAGCTTGATAACGCCATTGTCGGGCCTTGGCTTCCGTTTCCGCCATGGGGGGTGCGGTGGCAATATAAACGGGTAATTGCCAAATTTCGGCGATTTTACGCACATGATCCACTAATCCTCGGTCGTAAGACCAACGGTGATCACAATGAGCGATCGCTAGTTGCCAACCCCAACGAGAGCGCAAATCCAGCAATAATTGACCTAAACAGAGGGAATCCTGACCTGCCGACAATGCCACTAACAGAGACGCATTTTTAGGTAATAATTGTCCCTTTTTGACTGTGGTTTCCAGACGAGTATGGAGAGGTGTCCAAAAATTAGCCAAAATTTTTAAATTTATTTACTTGACAAATGACAGATAACTAGAACGGGAGAGGGAATTATGAATTATGAATTATGAATTATGAATTATGAATTATGAATTATGAATTATGAATTGGGAAGAATAAATAAAAGCAATCTTCTGATAACTGATAACTGATAACTGATAACTGATTTAACCTTGCCAATTAACCCAATCTTGGGGTTTTAGGAAGATATCATAGAGTTTTGCTTCTGGGGTATTGGGTGCAGGTTGATAACAGTATTCCCAACGGACTAAAGGAGGTAAAGACATCAAAATCGACTCGGTACGACCGTTAGTTTGCAACCCAAAAATTGTGCCACGATCATAAACTAAATTAAATTCTACATAACGACCGCGACGATAGAGTTGAAACTGACGTTCTCTGTCACCGTATTCCGTCGAGCGGCGTTTCTGGACAATGGGAACGTAAGCGGGTAGAAAAGCTCGGCCACAGTCATTAATGAAACTAAAAATTTCTTCCCAGTTGCGGGGTTGTTGGGGAGATAATTTTTCTGAATAGATAGCGGCATCACTTTCGGCAAAAGGACCACGATAGAGAGGGTCTAAACCGTCTTGGTAATCAAAGAAAATCCCGCCGATGCCTCTGGCTTCCTGACGATGATTGAGATAAAAATATTCATCACACCAGCGTTTAAAAACGGGATAATATTCAGGATGATGTTGGTCGCAAACCTGTTTAAAAGTGCGGTGAAAATGACTAGCATCTTCTTCAAAAGCATAGTAGGGAGTTAAATCGGCACCGCCGCCAAACCACCAAACCGGGCCGGCTTCAAAATAGCGATAATTGAGGTGAACCGTGGGAATATAAGGATTGTGAGGATGCAAAACCATCGAGGTTCCCGTGGCGTAAAATTGATGACCGGCAGCCTCGGGCCGTTGTTTGGCAATGCTAGGAGGTAATTCTTTCCCCCAAACTTCCGAAAAATTCACCCCTGCTTGTTCAAAAATTGCCCCTTCCCGCAAAACTCGCGAACGTCCGCCGCCACCTTCGGGCCGTTGCCAACTATCTTCGATAAATTTTGCTTGTCCATCCACTTCTTCTAATCCCTGACAAATTTCATCCTGTAGGGATTTCATAAATTCACTGACGCGGCTACGGCTATCACTGGCGGGCAAATTGGCAAGGGTGGGGGTTGTGGTGAATGCAGTCATACTCAAGGATCAAAGTTGATAACTCAGTGATTATATTACTACCGGGTGATGAAACGGCCGCTCTTCGATACTTAACTTAACATTTAGACCGGTTAGGTGTTGGGTGATGGGGTTTTAGTTGAATTCCCCCATTTCCCCTAAATCAATGTTAATTTTTAAGTCTCAACTGGGCATATTAGAATTAGTCCCGACCAAGGGACAATAACACAGACCCCCAATTTTTACCACTATGCCCTCCCGTCGAATCATCATCGGTGACGTTCACGGTCAATACGATCCTCTTTTGCAGCTAATAGAAGCAATCGCGCCTCAAGAAAAGGAACCAGTTTATTTCTTGGGCGATTTAATTGATCGTGGTCCCAATAGCGCCCAAGTGGTTGAATTTGTTCGTCAACACCGCTATCGTTGTCTATTGGGCAATCATGAACAGATGCTGCTAGAGGTGTTGGGCAGCCAAAGAATGATCGGGGAAATGTTGCCAGGTTGGCTTTATAATGGCGGTAATACTACTCTTTTTAGCTATAACCACAAAATACCGCAAGATCACATCGATTGGCTGAAAACCTTGCCTCTTTACCTCGATTTAGGCGATATTTGGCTGGTTCATGCCGGGGTTTATCCCCATTTACCCCTCGAAGAACAAGATGCTACTCATTTTTGTTGGATCCGCGATGAATTCCACAGTATACCGGAACCTTTTTTTAGTGATAAATTAATTATCACTGGCCACACGATTACTTTTACTTTTCCGGGGGTAAATCCGGGGCAATTAGTCGCCGGTGCCGGTTGGCTAGATATCGACACGGGAGCCTATCATTCCCACAGTAATTGGTTAACTGGATTAGATATCACTAATCGTTTGGTTTATCAGGTCAATACCAAAGATAAAACTCTGCGAAAATTTGATTTAGAAGATATAACCACCTCAATTAATCCTACCGAAGTCTATACTAAAAGAATGCAGCCCACCCCTTAAAAATAACTGTTATTAACAAAAATATAATTCTCGGACAGGGAATGATACCAAATTCATGCAGATAGCTCAGATGTTAATCTCTGGGTTGGATAACAGGAACCAGCAGCTTAGCCTATTGGGATTCTTTGATCGTAGGTTCTCAAGAGCGGTAAGTAGCTGGTTATAATTAAATTAAAAATGGATTTTAGGTTCGATCCCCCCTGAGTCCCCCCTTAATAAGGGGGGTGCCGATAGGCGGGGAGATCCCCCCTGAGTCCCCCCTTAATAAGGGGGGCATCTGATAATTTTTAACGCCTACCTACTTAAATTGAATAAAGAATTGTCCAGCTTTCTTTCACCCATGACTCTCCCCTCGGATTTTCCCCTAGAACCACCCGCTACCAATAAAGATCCCCATCGTGATTATCGCGGACTCGATCGCGATAAACTCACCCCTATGTACCAGCATTATGTGGAGGTAAAAGAAACCTATCCCAATGCTCTTTTACTCTATCGTGTGGGCGATTTTTTCGAGTGCTTCTTTCAGGATGCGGTGATTATCTCCAGAGAATTGGAATTAGTTCTCACCAGCAAGGAAGGGGGTAAAGGTATTGGGAGAGTCGCCATGACCGGAGTTCCCCACCACGCCCTAGAGCGCTATAGTCGTTTATTGGTGGAAAAAGGCTATGCGGTGGCGATTTGTGACCAAGTAGAAGATTCAACGGAAGCAGCCGCCGAAAAACGGCTCGTAGAACGCGCTATCACCAAACTGCTCACCCCCGGAACCCTCACCGATGAGGGAATGTTAAACGCAAAAAAGAATAATTTTCTGGCCGCAGTGGTGATTACCGGAGAAAATTGGGGATTAGCATATTCAGATATCTCCACCGGAGAATTCTACACCACCCAAGCCAGTGATTTAACGGCTTTAAGCCTAGAATTAAGCCGTTTACAGCCCTCAGAAATCCTTTTTCCCATCAATGCCCCCGATTTAAACCGTATTTTGCGCCCCGGGGAAAAATCCGACCATCTCCCCCCCTGTTTACCCGATAGTTTTTGTTATTCTCTCCGTCCCCAAAATATCTTTACTCTCACAGAGGCGAAAAATCGTCTCCTAATCACCTATAAAATGCGTTCCCTAGAGGGGATGGGCTGCGAACATTTACCCCTCGCTATTCGCGCAGCTGGGGGCTTATTAGAATACATTGAAGATACCCAAAAAGCCAATCAAGTCCCCCTACAACCCTTAAAAACCTACTCTATCTCCGAATTTTTGATTTTAGATGGGCAAACCCGTCGTAACCTTGAAATTACCCAAACGGTGCGCGATGGTAGCTTCTATGGTTCTCTATTATGGGCGATTGATCGCACTTGCACGGCCATGGGTAGTCGCGCTTTACGTCGTTGGTTACTGCAACCTCTCTTAGATTCTCGCGGTATTCGCGCCCGTCAAGATACTATCCAAGAGTTAAAGGATAATCCCGCCCTGCGCCAAGATATTCGGCAAAAATTAAGGGAAATCTACGATATAGAACGTTTAAGCGGTCGTGTTGGCGCAGGAACAGCTAACGCCCGCGATTTACTTTCCCTAGCGGCATCTTTAGTCAAATTAGCCGATTTAGCGGCTTTGGTTGCTTCGGGAAATTCGCCCTATTTGAAAGCTTTACAGCAAATTCCCGCCGATTTAGAAAAATTAGGCCAGCAGGTGATAGCGCATCTGGTGGAATCTCCTCCGCTGCATCTGAAGGAAGGGGGGGTGATTCGCGAGGGAATTGATGCCCAATTGGATGCCCTGCGGCGCGACTATCAGGAAGTAATCGATTGGTTTAAGAATCTGGAGACGACAGAGAAAGAAAGAACGGGTATTAGTAATCTTAAGGTTAGTTATAACAAAACTTTCGGTTATTATATCAGTTTACCCCGCAGTAAAGCCGATTTCGCCCCAAAAGAGTATGTGCGTAAGCAAACTTTAGTCAATGAGGAACGTTATATCACCACCGAGTTAAAGGAGAAAGAAAATATAATTCTGACGGCAGTAGATGAATTAAATAAGTTAGAATACGAGATTTTTAGCGATTTACGCCGTCAAGTGGCCGAATTTTCCCCAGAAATCCGGGAAGTAGCCACAAAAGTCGCCGCTTTAGATGTGTTGGCAGCATTGGCAGAAATCGCCGTTTATCAGGGATATTGTCGCCCAGAAATCGCCGATGGTCGTCTTATCGATATTAAAGATGGTCGTCATCCCGTGGTGGAACAATCCCTGGGGGCCGGCTTTTTTGTGCCGAATTCGATTAATTTGGGCAATCAGGAAGGTTTAGAATACCCCGACTTGATTATTCTCACCGGTCCCAATGCTAGTGGCAAAAGTTGTTATCTGCGACAGGTGGGATTAATTCAATTGTTGGCCCAAACCGGCAGTTTTGTCCCGGCAAAGTCGGCCAAAATCTCCATCTGCGATCGCATTTTCACCCGGGTGGGGGCTGTGGATGACCTCGCTACCGGCCAATCCACCTTTATGGTGGAAATGAACGAAACCGCCAATATTCTCAATCACGCCACAGACAGATCATTAGTATTATTAGACGAAATTGGCCGGGGGACAGCCACTTTTGACGGGTTATCCATAGCTTGGTCTGTGGCGGAGTATTTAGCCACGGTACTGCAATCGCGGACGATTTTCGCCACTCACTACCACGAACTAAACGAATTAGCTTCAATTTTAGAGAATGTGGCTAATTATCAGGTAACAGTCAAAGAATTACCCCATGAGATAGTATTTTTGCACCAAGTACGACCGGGAGGCGCGGATAAATCCTATGGTATTGAAGCGGGGAGATTAGCCGGTTTACCAGCTTCTGTGATCGATCGTGCCATGCAGGTGATGGGTCAAATCGAAAAACATAGTAAAATTGCGATCGGTTTGCGTCAAGGAATTAAGAAAATTAAACCGGTTAAGTCGGATAATTCCCCCTCTCTGCAGCAGTTAGATATTTTTGATGACAGTAAGTAGGTATGTGTTAAAAATTATCAGACACCCCCCTTATCAAGGGTAGATCCCCCCGCCTATCGGCACCCCCCTTATCAAGGGGGGCAGGGGGGATCAGACACCCCCCTTATCAAGGGGGGCAGGGGGGATCAGACACCCCCCTTATCAAGGGGGGCAGGGGGGATCAGACACCCCCCTTATCAAGGGTAGATCCCCCCGCCTATCGGCACCCCCCTTATCAAGGGGGGCAGGGGGGATCAGACACCCCCCTTATTAAGCTATCCATTAGTCGGATCTTTCTTAACAAAAAGAGAAGAAACTTAAAAAAAGGGGAAACGATTGATAGGTATAGTTTTGAAAGAAGGAATTAAGGTGGAGGTAAGCAAAAAA